>AR_comb_assmDRAFT_10054595_pt1 | contig 12094 bp, 16 predicted proteins | sample ArasoioldDNA_FD_10543 | JGI IMG/M metagenome (IMG submission 10543) | reverse complement strand
CCCAGACTGCGCGAAGGGCGCCTAGCAGCGCGAAATGGCGCTGCCGTTCCGCCTCTTGCGCCGTTCGCGCCGTCGGTGTCGTGCGTAGTTCGGGCTCTGCGCTGTCTGGGCCGTGCGCCCTTCGGGTTCTGCGTAGTTCAGCCGTTCGCAGTTTGCCGTAGGATCGCTGCGCTTCTTGACGAGCGAGTTAGCACTCGCTAACTCTCTGGCATGAAGACACGCGTTCCGTTTTACATCGAAGAGAGCGACCCTCCCGCCAAGCGCGAGATTCTGCGCGCCGCACTCAAGCTGTTCAGCGAGCGGGGGCTGGCGTCCACGAGCATTCGCGACATCGCCGACGAGAGCGGATACACGAATCCCGCCCTGTACAAGCACTTCGAGAGCAAGGACGAGCTGGCGCTCCATCTCTTCGAGACGTGCCACGCACGCGTCTGGACCCGCTGCGCAGCGGCGCTGTCCGCGGGATCGCGCTTCGAGGACAGGCTCGAGGCCTTCGTCGCCGCGTGGGTGGAGCTGCTCGACACGGAGCCCGAGGTGCTCGCGTTTCTCGCCGACAGCGCACGCGTTCTCTGGCCGCGCGCAAATGCGTCGGTCCGCCGCAAGACGATGATCGGGCTCGCGCGCAAGCTCGTCGTAGAGGCACCACGGGTTCGCGGGTCCCGAGCTGCCGTCAATGCCGACGTTGCCGCCGCGAGCATACAGGGCACGCTCTCCGAGCTCGGCCGCATGATCCAGATTGGCGTCGTCCCCGGACCAGCGCGCGGTTGGCAGGACAGGCTCGTCACTCTATTCCGCCAACTTGTAACCTGATTTCTTTTTTTTCTGCCAGGAGTTAGCATATGCTAACTCACGAATCAGCCTTCGAGGTTGTCTCCCATGTTTGCCGTCGACCACGCCGCTACCGCCCTCCTCCTCAAGCGACGCTACCCCTCGGTGCCGATCGCGCCGCTCCTGCTCGCCGTCCAGGCAATGGAGCTCGCCTGGGTCGTGCTCAACTACGTGGGGCTCGAGCGCACGACCACGGAACCCGTCGTGCGAAGCGTCGCCGACATCCATCTCGCGTGGATGCCGTACTCACATTCCGTGCTGACCGCACTCGGCGCGGCGGTGCTCGCGTGGGCCATCATCGAGTTCGGCATCGGCCGGCGCACGCTCGGGCGTGCCGTCGGACTCGGGATCGCGTCGCATCTCGTCCTCGACCTCCTCACGCACGCGCACGACATCGTGCTCTGGCCGGGCCGCATCTCGCCCCGGCTTGGGCTCGGGCTCTACGATGCAGCCCCGATGGTGGCGTTCTTCGTCGAGCTGGCGTACGGCGTGGTCTGCTGGTGGATCTACCGCGGCGGGCGTGGCTTGCTCGCGTTCGTGGTGCTCGGGAACCTGGCGAACCTTTCGCTGTTCTCAGCCTCGATCCCGGGACCTGAGGCCTTCCTTGCGGGTCGGCCACTCATCGTCGTGAGCCTCATCGCCCTGCAGATCGTCGTCACGCTCGTCCTGACCGGCGTGCTCGCACGCCGGCCCGCGGCGCAGGCGGTCGCCGGAAGGTCAGCGACGGTGACGGCAATCCGTGCGCGTTAGGCAGCGAAGCGTTCAGGATCGTAGGCCGACCGCTTCGTCAAGAAGCGACGATGCCTGCTGGCTCGAGGGAGCCCGTGTCCTGTCCGTGGAGGTTTCTACGTTGTCCTGGTGGCACCTGCCTCTCCGCTCGGACGTGTGACCCAGGGGTCAGGTCCGGCTCCCTCGCTGCACTAACGACTACCAGCTAGACTGATGCGTCATCGATACTCACCGCTCGCTATGCTGGCCGCGGCAGTGTTGGCCTGCAGTGGCGAGCCCGAAACGACCGCGCCACCACCACCGCCTCCTCCGCCGCCGCCGCCAACCGCGGTGTTACTGAAGGATATCGTGGTCCCCAGTCTCCCGTCGCCATACTACCACTTCGAGTACGACGCGACGGGCCGAATCAGCACGCTGTCCTTCGCTTCATCGTTCTTCACGTACGACGTTCGCTACGACGACAACGGCAGGATCAGCGAGATGCGAAACATCACGCTCGCGACCGGGACCAGGCTGGTGTACACCTACGACGACGGTGGTCGAGTGGCCGCCGTCAGGTATGTCGATTCGAACGGGGTGACCTTTACCCTGCTCGTCTTCTCGTACGAGGGACAGAAGCTCACCGGGATCGAGCGCGATCGGCGAGTCGAGGGCGGCTTCATCATCGACAAGACGGTGTCGCTGTCATACTACGCCGACGGCAACCTGCGGGAGCTGACCGAGCATCGCCCGCCTATCGAGGGACAGCAGGACGAAACGACCACCGTTGACCGTTTCGACCAATACGATGACAAGATCAACGTCGACGGCTTCAGCTTGATCCACGATGAGTTCTTCGACCACAAGGTGCTGTTGCCAGGTGTGCAACTGCAGAAAGGCAACCCTGCCCGACAGACTCACACCGGGGACGGCGTCAACTTCAGCGTTGACTTCAGCTACACCTACGACGCCCGAAACCGCCCACTGATGAAGACGGGAGCACTGACCTTTTTGAACGGATCGGACGCGGGCAAGATATTCGCGACCAGCTCGGCGTTCACATATTTCGATTGACGACGGCACTGTTGGCGCGTGGGCGGCTACGCAACCTTAGTGTTGGTCTCTCGGTGCTCTTTCGCCCGCCAACGCCATGGAAGACTCGCCAGCCAGCACACCGGCGTTCCTTTTCGATCTCGATGGAACGCTCGTCGACAGCGTCTATCAGCACGTCCTGGCGTGGCGAGAGGCGCTCGAGCGCGCAGGAATCTCGCTCGCGGTCTGGCGCATTCACCGCCGCATCGGAATGAGCGGTGGTCTGTTCGTGAACGCGCTGCTCCGCGAGACCGGACAGCCGGTGACGCGTGAGCAGACGGAGGCACTGCGGGACTATCACGCGCAGGCGTACGCGCGGCTGGTCGGCCAGGTGCGTCCGCTTCCCGGCGCGCGCGAGCTGCTCGGATACCTGACGAAGGCCGGCGTCCCGTGGACGGTGGCGACGAGCGGATGGCTGGAGAGCGCGCGGCCCGCGCTCGACATGCTCGAGATCGGCCCCGAGGTTCCCGTCGTCACACGCGATCAGGTGCGATACGCCAAACCCGATCCCGACCTCTTCATCGCTGCCGCTCAGCGACTTGGCGTGCCGATCGAATCGTCCGTCGTCGTCGGCGACAGCGTGTGGGACCTTCTCGCCGCGCGCCGCGCTCGCGCGCTCGGTGTCGGATTGCTGTCCGGTGGCTACGGCGACGACGAGTTGGCGCGAAGCGGCGCGTATCGCGTGTACCAGGACCCCGCCGACCTTCTGGAGCATCTCGACGAAGTCGGCGTCAGAATCACGGAGTGACGCCTAACGGCGGACTTCCACCTTCAGATCGCTGGCGAATGGATCCGCCGCCCGAAACCGACGCGGCCGCGACGAGGGCAACGACCAGCAGCGTCGCGATGATGAGGTCGAACGCGATGGGTAGCCTGAGCTTGAAGTAGCGCGCGAGGAGCAGGGCGTGCGCCAGGTTCGCCAGCACGAAGACGCCGACCATTGGCCGAACGAGGACCGGTTGGGTTTCGGCGATGGCCGCGATCTGCCAGAGAAGCGCCGCCTCGACGATACACGCCGACGCTGCCACCAGCCCGTACCCGAAGTAGTAATCCCAGTAGCCCAGCCCACCGGAAAAGAATCGGTTGGCTTTCATCGCGGCGACCAATGCTACCTCGGCATCGCCATGGCGGGGCTTCGCGGATATGAACAGCGCCGCGTGCGCCACGCCCTGCACCGCGGCGAGGATCGCCGCCCCGCGCACGAACATGACCGTTTTCATGATGGGTCTCCCGGTGCCATCCGTGAACTTCCTCGAGCGGACGGCCCAACGGTCGCATCGATACTTGAAAAAATCAAGTACAAACTTGAATTACTAGTGTTGGTACCTAGATTCCTTCGCATGCGCTCCTACGGGCAGTACTGCGGGCTGGCCAGGGCGCTCGACATTGTCGGCGAGCGTTGGACGCTCCTGATCGTGCGCGAGCTGCTCATGGGGCCGCGTCGCTACACTGACCTGCACCAGGGGCTCCCCGGTATCGCGACGAACCTGCTCGCCACCCGCCTCGCCGACCTCGAGGAGGCAGGCCTCCTCGCCCGCGAGGATGCGCCGCCACCGGTCGCGACGACGCTGTACCGCCTAACGCCGCGCGGCGAAGAGCTCCGGCCCGTGATCGAGGCGCTCGGTCGCTGGGCGCGGCCGCTCATGGCACAGGGCATCAAGGGCGATGCGTTCCGGGCCGAATGGCTGACACTTCCCGCGCAACTCTATCTCGCTGACCGAGAACCGGATCGCGCAGCCACCGTGATCGAGGTGCGCACGGGCGATCAGCCGGTGGTGATCGAGGCACGGGATGGCGCCATTCGCACTCGAATGGGCTCGGCCGAAGACGCCGATGCAGTCATCACCGCACGGCCAGACATCGCCCTTGCCTTGCTGCTCGGTCGGATCGACCTGCCAACGGCGCGTGCACGCGGTCTCAAGCTCGAGGGAAACCAGAGAGCACTGCGTCGCTTCAAGCCCGCATGAGCAGCACCGGAAGGTCCGACACGACGGGCTTGTCCCGTGAGAGGAGATGCCCGTCCTCTCCGATGTGGAAGCGCACGCGAGATGGCCCGGAGACGACCACCTCGTAGCAGCCCGCCTTGAGCTCCTCCGGACCGACGCGGCTCACGAAACCGTCCGGCGTGACCCCGTAGGTGATGCGGCTCGGTGCAAGACCCAGCCGCACGTTGCTGATCGTCCAGACGTCGCGGCCGCGACACGTCATGACGGTGAGCCCGTACACGAGATTCCGATCCTTCAGCACGAACTCCACTACACCTGCCTTCGGCGCCGGCTCGACCGAGACATCCCGCGCGATGTCCGTCGCGCACGCCGCACACAGCAGCGTTAGGCAGGCCCCGCGTGTCGCGAAGCGCATGGCATTCAGCGCGACGGCGCAGGCCGCTCCGGCTCACTGGCCGATCTCGACGGCGATGCCGGCTGTTGATCCGTCACTTTGCTCACCACGACCCGTTCCACACGCCGTCCATCCACCTCGACGACCTCGGCGCGGAGGCCATCCCACTGCGCCACGTCACCAACGGCCGCAACGCGTCCGAGCAGCGCCATCACCAGCCCGCCAAGGGTGCGAACGCCGGCACGGATCTCGTCCGGTATCTCGTCCAGATCGAGCGTCGACTCGACGTCCTCCAGCGGCACCGATCCGTGCATCAGCCACTTTCCCTCGCCCTGGTGCACGATCGGCGGTGTCGCGCTCTCACCGGGGAGCGGCAGATCGCCAACGACGGTTTCGACCAGATCATCGAGGAACACCACTCCTTGCAGGCCGCCATACTCATCCAGCGCCACCGCAATCTGCTGCCGCGATGTGCGAAGCCGCTCGAGCAGCGTCAGCCCGGCCAGCGTCGCCGGCACGTAGAGCGGCTGTCGGAGCACGCGAGTCAGCTCGAGCTGGCCTCCCGAAAGGCATTGCGCCAGCAGGTCCTCGGCGAACACGACACCGAGCACGTTGTCGGGATTTCCCTCGCAGATGAGGAACCGACTCTTTGCCTGCCGCGCGAGCTCCTCGCGCACGCGCTCCGGCGGGTCCGATATGTCGATCCATTCGAGCTGGATACGCGGTGTCATGAGGTCGCTCACGAGGCGGTCCCCGAGGCGGAAAACGCCTTCCACCATCTGGTGCTCGGTGTCTTCGACGACACCGCTCTCGGCGCCCTGCTCGACGAGCGAGCGAATCTCCTCGACGGTGATCGACGGCTCGCTGCTCACCCGAAGACCGAAGACTCGCAGCACCAGGTTCGTCGGGCCCGTGAGCAGTTTCACGATCGGTGCCGCAACACGGGATAACAGCCGCATCGGCCGCGCAACGAGCGAGGCCACACGTTCCGGCTGACTCAGCGCGACCCGCTTGGGAACGAGCTCACCGATGAGCAGCGAGAGATACGTGATCCCAGTGACGACGATGCCCAGCGCCAGCGCCTTGGCATAGGCCGCAACGGCCGGGATACCGGCGAACGCAGCCGCGAGCTTTTCCGCAATGGTCGCCCCGCCGAACGCTCCCGCGAGCACCCCGATCAACGTGATGCCCACCTGCACTGTCGAGAGGAACTGCGTCGGGTCCTGCGCCAGACTCAGCGCGGCTCGTGCGCCGGCGTCACCGTCTTCAGCTCGCTGCTCCAGACGAACCTTTCTCGCGGTGACGACGGCGAGCTCGGACATCGCGAACACGCCGTTCAGCGCGAGCAGGACGAGGATGACGACGAGCTCGGTGATGATATCGGACATCGCACTACGACCGGGACCTGACGACCAGCGAGGGGTCCGAGCGGGCACGCCGCGCGGCATCCATAAGAGTATGCGATGGACGGGACGTTAGGTGGTCAACCGCCGTCGTCCAGCTCGCGCGTCATCTCGATCATCGTCCGCCGAAATCCGGCGCGCGCGAACAGATGTTGGGCCGCCTCGTTCTGCTCGGCCGTCGAAAGCACGACACGTGGTGCGCCGCGTGCTTTCAGGAGCGCCAGCGTGGCGTCGAGCAGCTTCCGTCCAACGCCGCCGCGCCGATGCGTCGGGTCGACGACGATGTCGTACAGCGCGCCCGCCGGTCCGCGGAGCGCCATGTAGTCCCGCCCCTCCAGGCCGGCGTATGCGTAGCCGATCACCTGATCGCCGTGCACCGCAACGAGCACCACGGCGTTAGGCGTGCCGAGCTGCTCGCCGAGGTATGACGCGTACGCCACCTCGGTGTACGGCGGGGCATCGATGAAGCGCTTGGGATCGAAAGCGTGGTGCGTCCTGACGAGGAGCGCGCCGAGCCGGCCGAGCGTCGGGAGGTCGTCAGGCGTCGCGCGGCGGATGATCGTCTCGGTCGGCATACCACCAGGGTTCACGGGCAGTTCAGGGCCACAGGATAGACTCTGGCGTATCCTATCATCGCCGAGAACCCGACGAGGAGATCCGATGCCACGAACCACTCGCCTGCTGGCGATCCTGACCGTTGCCGTCGCTCTGCTGGGCGGAGGCGCCACGGTCGGTGCCGCGCAGGCCACGAAGCCGAGCTACAAGCGCGACATACCGTCGAAACTCAGCAAGCAGGCGAAGATCGCCGAAGACTCCGCTGCCGTCATTGCCCTGGCCAAAGTGCCGAACGGCAAGATCCAGAGCGTCGAGCTCGAGGAGGAGGACGGAAAGCTCCAATACTCCTATGACATCAAGGTTCCGGGGAAATCCGGGATCGAAGAGGTCAACATCAGCGCGGTCGACGGCCATGTGATCGGTGTCGAGCACGAGTCGGCCTCGGACGAGAAGAAGGAGCCTGCAGCCGAGAAGAAGTCGAAGAAGCCGTAGCGCTCGCGTGACACACATCACCACGATGTTGCGCCCAGACCATCTAACCGTCATTAACCGGAGCCGAGCGACTCGATAGGGGTGCGAGCCGCGACCTCTCCCTCAACGCACGACAGGGCGTCGGCCACCGTATCGGGCAGGTACGGGAACCGGCGCTCTTTGCGTTTCGTGGGCGGCTCAGTCGGCGCGCTCTGGCTTGGGACGATGCACGACGATCTCCGTGAGCCGCAGTGTGTCCACGCGAGTGCGGAGCGCGCGCTCGAGGACGCGGCGTTCCATCGGATGCATGTCGGTCGCCTCGAGCCGATTCCGGATGGCGTCCAACTCGCCGGGGTTCTTCGCCGCGGCGATGGCATCGGTAAACTCGAAGTAGGCGCGGGCGTCCATCGGTCTTCTGTTTGGCGTTGAGACCCAGGTACCTGCAGGGCGCATGCCGAGTGGCCGAGGTCGGTATAGAATCGGGCATGCGCCGTGCGGCGACCGGCAAACATGTCGCGAGATCCGCCCCATCTCGACCCGCCCCCGCCCTTGGGGGACGACGCGGACAACTCCATCGCAGCCGAAAACGAGCTTCGCGAGCTGACGACGACCGCCGCCCACGAGCTGGCGCTCCTGCGCGAGGCCGTCGCAGACCGACCGCACCCGCCGCCAGCGCTCAGCAAGCGCGTGGCCGCCGCGCGCGAGGCCCTCCGGCGCTCGGTCGTGGCGTACGTTCAGTCCCTGCGAGTGGAAGGCGCCAGTCCGGTCGACACGATTCTCCGCGTGAAGAGCGCCGTCGAACCGCAGCTCAAGCTCCCGTCATACGAACGGCGCGCCTGTGTCGACGACGTCGTGCGCTGGACGGTAGAGGCGTACTACGACACCTGACCGTCTCCGACACAAGACAGCCTCGCGCCACGGTACGCCGTGCTTCGCTTCAGGTCTTCTGGTACGGAACGCTCTTGCCGGAGTGAGCCCACTTCACTCCCGCCCGCTCGCGGACGGTAAACGGAGAATCATTGGGCGCGGCATCGGCATGGCCGACGGTGTCGCCCGATTCGGTTCGAGCCCACCGCACCTGATGCCCACGCTTTGCCGCGAAGAGCTCGGCGTCCGCCATCGCCGCGCGCCGGGTCGCGTAGTTGCCGCGCCATTCGGATCCGTCAAGGAGTTCGAAACGCATCAACCCGGTTGCTATGCGGGTTTCGCGCCACGGCGCCAACCATTCCTTCGATCCGGCCGGGTGCTTGCGAACGCCAAGCCTGGCGCTACCCGTCCTGCCTAACGAACTGGACCTCGCCTTCCACGCGCACCTTGTTCGCGACCAGCACGCCGCCGGTCTCGAGCGCCTGGTTCCACTTGAGCCCCCACTCGCGACGGTCGATCTCCGTCCGGAAGCTGAAACCTGCGCGTGTCTTGCCCCAGGGGTCGGTTCCCCGTCCCTCATACTCACAGTCGAGCACCACCTCCATCGCACTGTCGCGGATCGTGAGCTGACCCGTCACGCGGAACCGATCGCCTTCCGTCTTCGGCGGATTCTCGATCCGCGTGCTCCGGAAGGTGATACGCGGGTAACGCTCCGCATCGAAGAAGTCCGGGCCGCGGAGGTGCGCGTCGCGGTCGGCGACGCCCGTGTCGATGCTCGCTGTTTCGATGGTCGCCTCGACGCCAGCGTCTTCCGGGTGATCCCGGTCGCCTCTCAGCGTCGCCTGCACGTTTTTGAAGCGGCCGCGCACGGTAGTCATCATCATGTGCTTCACCGAGAACTCGACGCTCGAATGAGTTGGATCGAGCTGCCAGGTGGGAATCTCGGTTTTTACAGCGGTCGAGGTCGCCATGACTTCACTCCTACGGACAGTGGAACTGCTTCGCCCGTGCAGCCCGTGCACGAGACCGTGGAGTCAGCGCGCGAACGGCGTGCCACGCAGCTCGCGCCACAAGAGAGCGCGCCGAAATCTAGGGCCGCAGCTGCATGGCGAGCACGCGCCGTCGCCTGAGGATCGCCCACTTGAGCGGCTCGAGATCCCCGGCGTCGAACCGCCGCCAGGTCGCGCGCGTGAACCGGTCGAGCTGTGCGCGGTCCATGCGCTGAACCATGTCGCACCACACCGCAACGACCATCGTCGGCGCCGGCGACTTGATCTCGTTAGGCGCCGGCAACGCCGAACGCGGGATCTCGTCGACGGTCGATTTCGGCGGCGATCGGTGCATGACTGAACATCTAAGCACAGCCGGCGCCGCGATAAAGCCGAAGGTGCGACTTGCAACCGTGGACACCCCGGCGTATCCGTAGCGTGCGGGTGTTGGCGGTGGGTGGGCCGCGCGATGGATGCGCTGGAACGTCTCCTCATGGACGTTCGCGAACGTCTCTCTGACCTCGTGCAGTTGGCGGGGCCCTGGGGACCGCTCGTGGCCGGGCTCGCGGCCCTCCTCCTCGTGATCGGCAGGCGCTACCACTTCATCTCGTGCTCCGGCGTTCTCATGCTGCTCGCACTCGTGGCATTCGTGTTCACGATTCGCGCGATCCAGCTCGGCAGGTTCTGACGTGGTCGACCCGCCAACGCTGGGCCTGCTCGGTCAGCGCTTACGTTTGCACCACACACCGCTTTCCCCGCATCGTTGGCGGCGTACGCGCGGACAAGGCGGCGACCGATGCGACGACGGAGCGGGAGATTCTGGACCTCTGCGGCCAGCGCGCTCCACGCTCGGCGACAGCCGGCAAGCGAGAGTCGTTAGGCGGCGCCGAGCCCCCAGTCGGCGATGATGGCGCGGAGGTCGACGTTCGGGGCGATGAGACAGATGTGCCCGTGGCCCTCGAGGACGCGGAGCCTGGCACGTGGAACTCGCTCGACCATGTACGATGCCTGCTCGAGCGAGGGCACCAGGTGATCGCGATCGGCCGCCAGGAACAGGGTGGGTGGCTGCAGCTCGCCAAGGTGCCGTCGCAGGTCGTACCGCTGCAGGATACGCAGTCGGCTGAGGTAACCGACGCGTGTCGTGTAGCCCGTTTCACGCAGGAACCGCTCGAGCTCTTCGCGATGCGTGTAGCGTGAGTGAAGGCGGAACGCAGTGAGGCGCCTGACGAGTCCCATCACCCCCCACGGCATGAGCTCGAGGGCCGTGACGGCGAGTCGCAAGCGGTATCGCGGCCTGAAGTACGGGAACGAGTTGAGCACGACGAGCGCGCGGGCGAGCTCGGGATGCGCAATGGCGAAGCTCATGGCGAGCGTCCCGCCGAACGACTCCCCGACGACAATCGCCGGTTCGCGCTCGGCCGAAAGTTCGCGCACGACAGCGGCGAGGTCGTCGACCAACGTGGCCATATCGCGCGCACCATCGCGCAGCGCATACGTCGCGACGCGGAAGTCGCGTGCGAGGAGCGGCACCTGCCGGTAGAACAGCCGGCCCGTCCCGTCGAGACCAGGCACGAGGACGAGCGGGGGGCCGCTGCCTTCGGTCTTGACGTTAGGCTCGTAGGCGAGCTCGGATGCAGCGCGAGACGTCATGATGTCGATGCCGGTAGGGCGTGATGTCGATGCGCGCCCGTGGCTCGAACACCGAGCAGCGTCCGGGTCCACCGAGACCGCTTGCCCATGACCGCGAGCATGAGGGTCGCGCCAAACGCGAACAGGAACAGTACCACGTAGGTCCTGATGGGGCCGGGGCCAAGCGGAATCAAGTAGAACGCGAGCGCGACGATGACGGTCTGGTGCAGGATGTAGAACGGGTTCAGCAGGTCTCGCACGCCACCGACGAACCGGCTGGCTCCCCAGCGCACCGTGCGGGCGGCGCCTAACAACGTCACACACCAGGCCCAGCCTCCGAGCGCATACGCACTCCACACGAACACGTACCGGCCCGTGAACGGGATCGGGAACCGCTGCGTGAAGTCACCGGGCCATGCCCAGGCGAACATGAGGGCGGAGAACGCGAGCGCGACACCGAGCGCGAGCTTCCATTGACGGTCTACGGCGGTCATGAGACGAGGGTCGCCGACGAGCCCGTAACCGTAGATGAACATCGCGAGCAGGGTCGTCCGATTGGACCAGTCGGTGGTGACTGGGCGGGCGTGCGGGAAGATCGCCCACAAGCTCGCGCGCACGGCGATCATGGGAATGGCGAGCAACAGAATCGCGCCCGGCCTGCGGCACACGTCCGCGACCCACGACATCGTTCGCCGGCCGGCCTTGCCGCGAAGCCACTGGAACAGCGGCAACGTGATGAGCGCCAACAACGCGAGAATGCCGAGAAACCACAGATGAGACCACGTAAAGTTCCCACTCGGATACACGCCGTCGAAAAAGTGCGGGTAGAACTCGACGAACGAGCCGCCGAACAGGCCGTGTTGGCGGCGGTCGAAGTAGACCTGCGGCGGAACGACCAGCAGGATCCCCGCGGCCAGCGGGATCACGAGACGCGTGACGCGCTCGTCCAGGTATTTCGGCACCGAGCGCTTACCTAACGAGTACCACGCACTCGCGCCGGCGAGCAGCACGAAGAGCGGCATGACCCACGGCGCGAAGAAGAGCACGAGCTCCCCGAGCCACTTGCTTGGCTCGGGGCTCTGCACGTGCCACACATCCCAGGGGTTGAACGGCTGTGCTGCGTGGGCCGCGAACACTCCAGCGAGTGCGACCACACGCAGCAGCTCGATCTCCGGGCACCGCTGGGCGCGTGTGCTCAGTTCGCCGGCTTCA
>AR_comb_assmDRAFT_10008328_pt1 | contig 12095 bp, 22 predicted proteins | sample ArasoioldDNA_FD_10543 | JGI IMG/M metagenome (IMG submission 10543) | reverse complement strand
CGCGCAGGCGACTCTTCATTAAATACTCCATTTTACATCGATGTTGGTGGACCGCCGATGTTGATCCGTGTTGATGATGTAAATAAGGTTTGGGCTGCTGTTCAAACAGATGGCGATTCTGTCATTTGGGGCGTTCTTTTCTAAAAGCTCATGGGTATTCCCGCATTTCTCTGGTTCCTGCTCCAAGGAGCACCTGGCAATATATCCGGGGCGGGAAGCATCCCGTCTGCGGAGGCATTCGGCTCCCCAACTGTTGTAAGGAATCCCCCTGCGCTTGGTCTGCTGCCCTCGCAGACTCTTTACCCTGACCCAAATCTTCAGCCACAGGGACCGGTAGCCCTTACAACTATTCAGGCTACCGCGATTCCAAGTGCTGAGGCATTTGGTAATGCGACAATAATTGCTGGGCCGAAGCAGATCCTTGATGCTGGTGGTATTCCATCGGCCGAGGCATTCGGTACACCGTCTGTTGGCGGGACAATTACTGGCGCTGGTGGAATTGGTTCTTCTGAAGCATTTGGTACGCCGGTCGTTTTGCGGACAGCTACCGGTGTTGGTGGAATTCCATCTGCCGAAGCATTTGGTAATCCGATTGTTGGCCGTGGTGCATTCGTAACTATTGCCGGTGCAGGCGGGATCGCATCCGCAGAAGCATTTGGCAATGCCAAGATAAACTTAATAATCAGGGTAATCGGGATTGCTTCTGCGGAAGCGTTTGGTGCATCTACTGTCCGTGGCCTGATAAGTATCCGGCGCTCGGTCTACCCGACGCAAGCTTACGAACTCTCTGCTCGGGCATCAGGCGCTATTGCAGATGAGATACTTAAGGGAGGGTTCGATGCCTTCCATGGCACAGGCGTAGACGCAGATGAAATACTTAAAACTGGTCTTGTCGTCGAACACAATAAGGGCGGGATTGTTGATGAGCCTATGACCGACGGCGATGCTGACTACTTTACCGGGGCTGTAGAAGTCTAAGGAGGATTTAATCCAGTGGCATTTGTTATCAAACAGGGCGACACCAGGCCCACCTATGTAGCTCAGTTAAAGGAGAATGTCGGCCAGACGGATGAGCGGCCGATTGATTTAACTGGTGCTCAGTCGGTCAACTTCATCATGAAGAAGACCAATGCTTCGGCTACTGCGCCATTTGATGTAAAAGGCGTAATGACGATTGAGAATGCGACCGCAGGAATTGTGGAGTACACTTGGGGAGCAGCCGACACCGCAACCATTGCTGACTATGATGTAGAATTTGAAATAACCTGGGCACCTGGCGCTGTCGAGACTGTGCCGAACAAGGGCTACCTGTCCGTCAGTGTTGTTGCCGACCTTGGCTAGGAGGAAGAATGGCATTAACTATTCGTGAACAAAAAGCTGGTAGCCGTCCTGGGAAGGGATATCCGACTTCCCATCCAACTCGCCCTGCTCGCCCGCTCAATGCGGCTAGCCAATTCGTAGGTGTGCGTGGAGCTACGCCGACTGAAGGCAGGACCGGACGAATGGCTACAGCAGGTAGGCGCATCTCGCGCAGGCCAGACAAGATTGAGAAATACCCCACCGCTAGCAGCCGAACGATCATTGCTAAGACCGGTGGCATTATGCAAGGATTCTTTTAAAAATGACGCTTGTTGCAGCAGTTGGTGGCGCGACGCTGAGCAAGCGTCCCAGGCTAACTAAAACAAATACCATATCGTCTTCTGCTGTCGGCGCTACGCCGCTGTCGGTAGAAGGTATGGCTGGCCAAACTGCCGACCTACTTAGAATAAATAAGGCACCGGGCGATGTAAATCTATGGCGAATGGCTCCGGGTGGATCTTTGATCCATGCAGCCGATAGCCAATTCACTGCTGGATATGATTTCTATATAGCTGGTGAAGGAAATCCACGAGCCAATTTGTCTTGGTCTGGATTTGGTACACAGCTACAATTTGGTAGTGGTGGTGCTGCGCTTGATACTTTTATAAAACGCAGTGGCAATAAGGCAATACAAATTGGCCCTACGCTCAATATGAGCACCACTGATGATGGTACTTTGCCTGGCTCTACTCTTTCTATTACTACGATTGCCACTGGCACAGGTGCCCAAGCTGGTCATTTAAATAATACCAATTTAATACAAAAAGAAGAAAAGCAGGTCGCATCTGCTGCTAATGTTAATCTTGGCCATACCCTATCTCTTGCAAGCTATTACGGTGGATTCTCAAGTCCAGTAGCAGCAGTAGGAACTTCTCATGTATTAACTATTTCTCAATTGATTGAGAAGAGTGGTAATAACTCTTCTGAATTCACCCCATTAGCTGTTTATATGGCTAATAATGTCGGGACTGCTACGGGTGGCGATGGTCTTAATCCCGGCCGAATGTGGTTGACCGATTTCATTATGCATGGTCCTGTGGGGGTTCAACCGAACCTGCTATCAGGATTCAACCTGCTGATGAACAATTATTACAACGGTTCGCCTTCGGTAACTGGGCGTTCAGCAGCGATGGCCATAACGTCTTGGCCTGGAATTACTTCAGGAAATGGTACTGATGGCCAAGCCACCTCGCCAACCTATCCTGTCGATATCGGCATTTTGGTTACTGGTGGTGCCGGTGACAGCCAGGCGTCGATCACGCGCAACGGCTACAACACCGGCATTAAAATAGGTGGCGGTGGCTCGGCTTGGATTCCTTCGATGGAAGGCAGGATCGGCCGAGGAATTGATGTAGGCGCATGGATCACAGAGGGCATGGTGATCAATAACCGCCATAGCTCAGTTGCCGCAGACACAGGTGTAGGCTTAGAAATAACAAATACATCAGCTAGTCGCGCCAATAGAGCATTTAAAATAAGCGGCTCGGGTACTTGGTTACGCTACATGGAAGTTCTCAACAGCGCCGGTACACCGGTCTGGTTACTTGAAACATTAAGCGGAACCACTAGACAGTATGTTTCTGGATTCCAAGAGTTTGAAGAAATAACAGATCCAGCGGCAGGCAGCGCGAATCGTGCTCGTCTTTATATTAAGGACAACGGTTCAGGTAAATCACAGCTTTGCGTCCGGTTCCCAACCGGCGCAGTACAAGTTCTATCTACGGAGCCATAATGATTCCTATCAATGCGGAAGTCACACTTGCATTAATTACGCAGCTTTACGGTGAAGCCCTTGGTGCATCTAAGCGTGTCGAAGAGCTTGAGCGTGAGATTAAAGAACTCAAGGCGCAATTAAATGGTCATAAGGATGAGCATCAGCCAGCACCCATGCCAGGGGTGACGCCAGTTAAATGAGCACCCGTGATCGCGCACAATTTCTTGGACCAACTGCGCTTGAGAAATTACCTGATGCATTTATAAAAATACAAAGGCGTAAATTCAAGCTCACTCTCTACAAACGCGCAGGTAGAGAATTTGATATACAGCCATGGGTATGCCGGATAGCGGTAGGCGCTATTAAATTTGACACACCGGCTAAGCCCTATCTCGTGCTCGGCAAGGAATCCCCGCCGACCTACACAGCGCCGAATTCGCAATGGGCTCTCGACGCAGGATTCAAGCCTGGTGAGAAGTTGCCACACGATCACCCCGCAAATCCATTAAGGGGAGCTTTCCTCTGGCTAGATGACCACGGGATAGGCATCCATGGAACTCCAAATTTGCTGAGCCTCGGCACACGAGCTAGCCACGGCTGCATCAGAGTCAGCGAAGAGGATGCAATCTATCTTTACAACAACGTCCCGCTAGGCACCAACGTTTTAGTTATTTAATATGCTGGCAAGTAAGACTTTACAGCGGGTCAGAAAGAAACCTGCATCTACAGCTTTAGCTGTTCCTCCGCAGCCGGTTAACGGATTTACTCAAGCAGCGTATCTCTACGATTCGCTTGGAGTAAATGTCCATGTCACTGCAACCGGCACGAGCTATGACAATTGGACTAATGTTCAAGCAGCTTTGGCCGAGATGGGTATTCGCCATGTGCGCGACGGAATGTATGGATCTTGGTATGACTTCCGTTGGCAATTTGCTAGGCCAAAAATAAGGGCAGTTAATAACCGTAATGTAAACCTGCCTGCCCCTAGTACCAATGACCGTGGCCACCCTATATTTTTTAATGTTCTTATGCCCGGTTGGGCTCCGAACAATCAATTAAATCCTAATGCTAGGTGGTTCCACCAACAAACTATTGATATCGTCGGGCGCACCGGTGGCACATTTGCGCTGAGGTTCCGTCAGCAAGGAACCAGCGCGACACAAACTACCGGCCAGCTTGCATTTAATGCGTCAGCCGCCACGATTCAAGCAGCACTTCGAGCCCTTACCTTCATCGGAAATAATGTAACTGTGTCAGGGCCGGATGGTGGGCCTTGGGTAGTTACTTATTCTGGCACATTATTAAATCAAGCTCAGAATAGGCTCGAATCAACCATTGAGATGGGCGATAATCTCACGGGTGGTAGTGATCCTGTTCATTCAGGTGTAAGGGTTTTGGGTCAGCCAAACGGTGATGCTACCTGGGATGCTTCTCTGCTTGTGCCTACAAATGATGGCGGTCACCAGCATTACGATGGAAATGCTGGACCCACTGTTGCAATTAAAGGCGTCGGCAATCCTATTCCAAATGGATCTACAGTAAATCCAAATGGGGTTCCAGCTAATTGGAGTTTTGCCGATGCAGAAATGCCTTGGACAGTTATCGGCGGGTATTCCGGCCCTAATGAACCTTTAGGGAGGTATTACCACGAGGATATGCGGGGGTCTGTTAAGGCTGTTCGTGATATTCTAAAAACTAAAGAAAGCATTATTGCGAACGGGCTGCCTTACGTAACCGAAGACGGTATTCAAACTAACGTCAAGGCAAAACAATTGCCGATGTATGGCATTTGTGTTATGGATAACGGATTAATTCCTACTTATGGCAAGTGGGGCGTCGGTCAAGAGGTGGCAGATCTAGGCGACCGCCATCCTTATGACAATATGACTGACCCGTGTAGGACTCGCTGCGATACAGCATTTGTAACACAGGCGACAATTTTTGATAATAATACTGGCCAGGCTGCTCCTGATCCGGCGACTTTATTGCCATGGGCTGTAACCGAGATGGGTTACATATCGAGGGGCATCAGCAGTGCTCAGACCGTTACTCCAAATTTCCCGGCATCTGGCTACTGGCCTCACCCTGACGATGTTATTGCTGAGTACCTTTGCCGTCTTTGGTTGTTGTATCATTTTGAATATAATGTCAGGCGTTTCTTCATCTATGAATTCATGGATGAACAGAATAACTCGTTTGATGTTGAGTGGAACTTTGGCATAGTTAAATACGACTACACTCGCAAGGCCCAATTCTATTCTCTTCGCAATCTGCTTAGGATAATAGGTTTTGGTGAAGCCTCGTCTGGTGCTCGCCGCAAGCTGAACATTCTGACACCAACAGGATTTACTCCATACGGATCAGACGGCTCAGGCCAGAATAAACAAACACAAGCATTCTCTGGTGGTAGTGTTCCTGTAGGTCAAGCTTGGCTTACGCATCCAGATTTGATGCGTTATTACCAGGCGCAACAGAATGACAATACTTGGCTTTATTTTATGGTGCGTGATGTATCGCTGTTTGATCGCTGCCCCGGAAATAGAAATCCAACCACGGGCCAGTTAGAATCGCTTGCAGGACTTGCGGCAGGGAGAAAGAATCCCCCTTCACAAAATCTTTTAGTAACACTGCCGGCCGAAATTACTTCATGCGAAATGTATACGCCGACCGCTGGCGGGACCACGACTCCTGATGATGGCTTTGCCCCAACGGAGCTTTTGCCAGATGGAAATAACCGGGTAACAGTTCCTATTGCTGGCAACATGCGGATACTTAAATTAAGCAATTAGTAGGCTGCAACTGCTAGCTGTTCTAATGGACTAGAATATGAGAAAAACAGATTTAGCTTGGGCGGCAGGATTTATTGATGGTGAGGGCTGCTTGTCTTTTTGTCCTAATCCACAGCTTTCTGCTAGCCAGTTCAACTTAGAACCTTTAGAAGAATTGCAGCTTTTGTTTGGCGGCAACATCACGCCTCCCAAATCTAATGGTGTGTCGCAATGGTATGTCGGCGCACACAAAGCTGTAAACGTTGCTAGATTGATTCTTCCGTACCTAAAGGCGAAAGATAATCAAGCTCGTTTATTTATAGAATGGGAAGAGCTACAAAAATTGAAGACTAGTTATTGGGTCACTCCCGAACTTAAAGAAGCTAGAATTAAGTTGTCTAGCTCGATGCGTGAACTCAACTCACGCCGGTAGACTAGTCCACAGAAAGAGAAAGACCCCCGCCTCGGAGAACGGGGGCCTTTCCACTACACGGTACGACAGGTACGGGATACCCACTAACGGGTAGCGGGCTGACAAGCCTAGCGCACAGCGCGGCGACCTGTCAAGTAGTACAGGCCGAAGCCTATGCTAGCGAGTACCAAACCGGCAATTAGTAAAATACCGGTAGGCGCTCCGGTGAAGGGAAGCGTACCCTGCTGCTCACCCGCAACCGGCGCGACTGGCTGGCCAACATCATGCGTCGGCCCATTGACTCCACCGCCACCTTGCTCCTTACCAGCGACTTCGCTAGGAATATTAGGAGTTTCCTCGGGCGGAGTATCTTCAACCACAGGAATTTCTGGTGCCTGATAATCAGGTGCGGAGGGAGGGGTTTCAACCGGAGGTGTTACCGGTGGCGTCACGGGAGGGGTGACCGGAGGGGTTTCCTCACATTCGGTCGGCAGTCCTTCAGACTCCGACTTGGGCACTTCAACTAATTGCCCATTAATGCAGACCGTAACTTTTTCTTCAACCGGCGGAACACAATCAGGATGATCGTAGCCGTGTTGATTTTTATAGTCCACGCACTGCGGCGATCCTGGTACCCATGCCGAAGCGGTAGGAACAGCAATAAATAAACCCATCGCCGCTAGTCCAGCAGCGAGTAACATCTTCTTGATAACGCATCCCTCCTTCAAAGGGATCGGGTCTAGTAAGACTAGTACAGGTCGCGCGAGAGCGCAAGACTGTACCGGATCTTGCATCACTTAGGCCATTCAATCAGTGGCAGATGCTTTGCAAGGGCTGAGCTAAGGCCGTCTACACTATATTCTAAATTACGTTTGAAGCTTTGGAAAAACATATGCTCTTCGCCGCCAGACAGTACGTTTTCAAGGTCGCGCTCAGCCTGGTTTTGCAGTGCCGCTAGATGCAAATGAACTAATTCATGAACAATACAATGGCGAGTCATCGGTAGATCATGCTCACGGATATCTTCGCATACGTAAAGATGAGCTACCTTGCGACCGTAGACAGGAAAGATCGCAGCAAAAGAATCTTCGCTCTTAGGCGGATCATGCTCTAGCTCGATAGTCCAGTCACGAAGCTCAACGGCATCAGCTATCCACCTAATGTATTTGCCTAATTCTTTCCGGTCCTTCTTGGTCATCTTTCTCAATTATGTTTCCTTCCTCATCACGCTCCACGATTTGATTAGCAAACCACTTCAGCAGGGGCGAAACATCAAAGCGGTGGTAATTGGGATCATCTTTGTGGATGATTCTATCCTGACTCAATGTCTCGCCTTCCTCCCTCAATCGATTTTCCTTTTCTTAATTGTCCACCTTCGTTCATCGGGATATGCCGATCCATATAGTTGTATACCCCGGTGCGGGTCATTTCCATATCGCTGGCAATTATTTCCATATCCAGACCCTTGGCATGGCCAGCTTTGATTGCTTTGGCTAATTCTCTTTCCCTGCGCGCGAGCCTGATACGCAACTCGTTGCGCTGATTTATTAAGCCCTGGATCTTGGCTCTATGTAAATTAATGAGCGTGGCCATTGCCGGTGATCGCCGAGACTATGATGAATAAAATAATTAAACGACACATCCAAACTTCAATACTAGTTAGTGGACGATACTGGTATTTCTTCATGATCCACCTCCCTGTAAAGCCGCCAGAAATGACGCCACTCTGGCCCATGTGTCTCGTCATCTAGACCGATGGAATAGCCAGGTAAAAAGCGAGCAACGGCATACAGCGCCGATGCAACTGTGATCCAACCGGCGATGCCCGCGTTAGGGAACGACTCATTAAAGTAAGTGCATTCCATCACCGGCCCACTGATATCAATGTAGGCTAGATTTGAGTTAATATCCATAGAGTTACCCATCCAGGCACCGTAGACGTACTCCACATCTTCGGTGTCGAGGCGGTAATAACCCTTGATGGACCCTCGTTGGTCCAGCGGATCAATCCATACTGCATCAAAATAACCTTCTTCGGTTTCAGTGTATAGGATTTTGTGGAAAGGCTGATCCGACTTCTGGAATATTTTGTATCGGAGTGTTTGGAAGTGGGGCTTGCCCTTCACTATTAGTTCCAGACTTGGGCTGAGACTTCCCACGTGCTGCTTTGGCCTTGCGTCGAGAATTTGCATTACGCCGTCGCCTCCTTTCTTCTGGTGGGTCTAGGATATCCGCGATTCGTTTACTGTTTTCCGCGTGCTTACGTAGAGAGTCAGCGATTTGTGCTGAATTCTTCGCCATTTACTTCCTCGCATTCGAGCCGAGAGACTTATTACGATTCAGAGAACCAGGCCGCTTACGTCCGGTGTCGCTCTGGTGCTTATTATCGTAATCGTCTTGGCGTGCCTTCAGAGTTTTCTTCGCTCGCCTATGTGCTCGGGCGCTCAATTACTTACCTCCATCTGCTTTGCTGTTGCGAATAAGTTCAAGCAGACGCTTTTCGTGAGGCGTCTTCGCTGCGCCGATGCGCTCAAGCTTGGTCATGATCCAATACCGGTCATGCTCGCTCATCTTGATCGTGTACGTGCGCTCACGCTTTTCCAAAGTCTCTTCCTTGATCGCTTGGCGGGTGGTCTTAGCCTTCTCAGGATTGGCCTTCTTTTTTACGGTGCGCTTCTTCGCCTGGCTTGGACCGCGACCCTTACCGAACGTGCTCTTTTCTTTCGCCTTGCCATTCGTCTTAGTCTTCAATACAGCCATCGCCGCTACCTCTTCTTTCTGTTAAATGGATTAACTGTCGCTTTCTTTTTCACAGTCGCCTTACGCTGCCCGGTCTTAGGATCGGTGGGCTCAGGCTTCTTTGGATTTTTCTTCTTTTGTTGAGCCTTCTTAAGGTCGGCGTGAGGGAAATGATCTATCCCGTGGTGGGGAGCAGATCGTCCTTGTCGCTTAAGCTCTGAATACCAACGCTCAATGATTAATTGCTTTAACCAGGGCTTAGGCTCAGTGTAAGAATCGCCCAGGTCAAGTAACCAACCATGGCGATTATCAAAGCGATACGTAACATCACCGTTGATAACTTCAATTGTCCAAAACCCATCATGCTCGCGCACGTGACCAATGCGTACTCCGTTATTAGTTACGTCCTGCTTGTCTGAGGCTACGTGCTGCGCCTCGCGCTTCTTTAATTGCTTCGCCTTCCACGGATCTACGTTCTCAGGCGGCGCAGGAAGCTCTACGCCGACAATGCCGCTCGCCGGTACGTCAGTTAGTACCTTCTTCTTGCTCGCGCTCGCGCGCTTCTCTTTCGAGAACGGATTGCTTTTTCCTGCCTTGGGGCTTGGCTTCGGCTTCTTCTTCTGAAACGGGTTCTTGGTAGCTGGCATCTTCTGGTTCCTCAATGTAGTTGGCTACGATCTGATAATGCCCCTCTGTATTTTGGTTAATTCCTAATTGATCAAGTACATCGGCGAGAGCATCACCAAGCTCATCGGCCGGTGTATTAATTGGCTCGTTTGGGACGCCTGACTCTACAACCTGAATCTGATATGGCATCGTACCCTCCTTAGAAGTGTCACATCATACTACACTACTTGCCGACGACGCGCAACTTCGGCTTTGGTTCCTCGCCCTTCTCGGATGGCGAGTCTGTATGAAAGTCCCAAGTGCCTAATTTGATTAACTCCACGCCGAGAGCTTGAGCCAGCACGATTGCTTGCCGGAAGGACAGACCACGCTCAGCAGTTTCGATGCGGCTGATGTGGGACGAGTCCATGTTGGCTTTGACAGCTAGATCAGCTTGGGATAGCTCTCTGTTGGTACGCAGGGCTTTGATGTTTTTTCCTACAAATAAGTTAAACTGAAGATCAGCTTTTTCATATGCGGGGTTCCTGGGTGGCAAGTAATTCCTTCACCTTTCTAAATGCTTCAGTTGATCTATTAATTGCTTCTGTCATCTTAAGTTGGTAGGCATACACACGCTTTATGCCGCGCAGGTAGCTTTTAATGTAAAATTGGAGGATGAGATTAATATAGAAAGCTTCGGCCATCGCCGCTTGATGTTCCCAATCCTCATCCGAATTTAATTGATAGTCACCGGGACGGTGCCCCCATGCGACTGTTCCTCTCGGTGATTGAATTTTCGAACTCCACCACCTTGGCGATGCCATCGCGCGTATTGCTGTAGAGCATGATCGCTTCAGTCGATAGCCGGTGTTCCACCAAAGCCGCCTCAATAATATCGTGGGCTTTGTTAAGCGCATTAATTTCCCTTGTCGTCAATCAAATCAGTCCTTAAAATTTCTGTTTCTCTAGGCGTCAAGCTCCAATAGTCCGCCGCATCAGAGATGACGTAAGCCGTATCAGGATTTTCTTGCAAAAGATCACGAGCAAAAGCCACCACCGCACGCCTACGGTTACCGCCGTTCTCTAGCAAATACTGCTGAGTCAGTGTCAGTGCTTTACCCATGGATTCACCTCTTTGTACTCGCTGCTAACTATTCCTCCGCTGGATACCTCACCGGCCCATAAGGCCCATCTAACTTCATGCATTTCTCTATTTGAATCAGGAAGCAGGATTTTATCCTTGTAAATGATGAAGGTGTATGGATGCTCGCCTTTGTTCTCGGTCCCATGAATTAGATTGGTTTCCCGATTCAAAACTATAGATTCGTGCTTAAGTAATTCATCTATATTCATATCCACGCCTCCAAATTTCCCACAGGCAAGGGGAATCTCATTGCTAAAAATTTACGATCCATTCAATAGGGCGGACGGGGCTCGAACCCGCAATCTGCGGCTTGAAAGGCCACCGAGATAACCAATTACTCCACCGCCCCAAGCACTTAATCAATAGGGTCAGGAGCACCAGAGACAGGAGCCTCATCGCTCTTAAGTTCTGTCACGCTATCGATTGACTCGATGATTGCGTCATTGACCATCGGTCGGCCTGCAAATTCTGCGTTGCTCAGTCGAGAGCGGGCATGCTCTTCATTATCACCCGCGATTATATAAGTTAAATGGTGTGTTTCGGTTGTCTTGACTTCAAAGTGTGGCATTTATTTCTCCTTCGTGTGTTTGATTCCCAATTCAGTGGGCCGGGAAGGGCTCGAACCTTCGGCCGACAGATTATGAGTCTGCTGCTCTACCACTGAGCTACCGGCCCCATGTTCGGCCACCTTTAATTCAAGTCTTTTCCAAGCTTTGTCTAGAGCTAGGTGTGGATCGTGATCCTCTGCCTCTGCGGTTAATCCTGTCGGCCAATGCGTAAGCGTGTACTTGGTCGGGCCAGCCGGGATAATCTTTCGATAGCAGACCGAATCCACTTCACCAATTTCCATTGTTCTCTTTCTACTGTGTTAGTCCAGAATATTTCAAGATCATAATCTCCCATAGGAAATTGATGAATTTCCTTAGGTAATGTGATATGCCCTTCGCTATTCAATTTAGCAGGACCAGACCAGATTAATTCATTTGTCCGCGCATTCTTGATGACTAGAGTGATTTCATCTTTAGTCTTCAGGTGACACCACCTTGAACTCAAACGGGATTGAATCGATGATATTACCGTCATGATGAATTTCTACAACCCCACCGACAAGACCCTCTCGCTTCCATAAAATACCGGGTAGCGTTACTTTGCTTGTCTCGACATTAAAATCAACTTGGTCGTCATAAATCTTTTCTATAACAGGAGGTGGCGACCAATGAGCAATTACCTTTACTTCTTGCACAGGCTTAAGATCTAAACGCACGCCGCCTTGCTGATCAGCTACCGGAACAGGTAGATTGCTTTCACCTCGTCTAATAATATAATTCATTTGTCTCCTTTCATGCCCCCGGA
>AR_comb_assmDRAFT_10291991_pt1 | contig 12096 bp, 12 predicted proteins | sample ArasoioldDNA_FD_10543 | JGI IMG/M metagenome (IMG submission 10543) | reverse complement strand
CTCGTCGGCGCGAATTCGCGGTACGGATGGCACTCGGCGCATCAGTCAGCGCGATCGCGCGCGAGTTGCTGTGCGAGGCGGCGCTGCTGACGGCGCTCGCGAGCGTCGCCGCGTTTGTGGCCGCACGCACCGCGCTGCCCTTGCTGCTCGCCATCGTGCCCTCGGATCTTCCGCGAGTCGAAGAGGCGGTGATCGGCGCACGCGCGCTCGTCTACACCGTCGGCGCCGGCACGCTTGTGACCGCGATGTGCGCGCTCTTGCCGCTGATTACGTTGCGAAGGTCGCCGCTGGAGCAGGCCCTGCGCGACGGCGGCCGCACCGCCACCGTGAGTCGAACGGACCGGCGGACGCGGCGCCTCCTCGTGATTGCGGAGATGGCGATCGCCGTCGTCATTTTGACCTGCGCGGCGCTCGTGTATCGAAGCGTCGCCCAGCTGACGCGCCTCGACCTCGGATTCTCGGCCGATCGGCTCGTCGCCGTCGAGGTCCACGCGCCGGCGGAGCAGATCGCGGACAAGCGGAAAGAGCGCGGGTTCTACACGCGTGTCATCGACGTCCTTCGCGCGTTGCCGTCGGTCGAATCGGTCGCCGGCGTTGCCGGCCGTCCGTTGAAAGGGCCAGTCGGCCTCGACTCATCATGGCAGCGCGAGGGCCAGACAGTCGATGAGGCCAAACGCAATCCGTGGGCGAACCTCGAGACCGTCACGCCGGGCTACTTCGAGACGATGGGTATTCCACTCCTCGAAGGACGGACCTTGACCGACGACGACCGGATGGACACCGCGCCGGTCGCCGTGGTCGGCGAGACGTTCGCCCGGCGAACATGGCCCGGAGCATCTGCCATCGGCAAGCGATTTCGCGGTCATGGCTTCGACGAAAGACACGGCGTGCCACCGTGGTGGACCGTCGTCGGCGTCGTCGCCGACGTGAGGTACCGCGACCTGCGCTCGCCGTCGCTCGATGTCTACGTCCCCTACGATCAGGGCGAGTTCTCGATCGGCGACATCGTCGTCCGCACGCGCGGATCGGCGCATCTGGCCATCGCGGCGATTCACGCGCGCTTACGTTCGGTGAATCCCGATGGGGCGATCCGCATTGCCGGCATGCGCGATGAAATCGCGCGCGAGCTGGCGCCCTGGCGGGCGAACCTGCTGTTCTTTGCGTTCTTTGCGGCGCTCACCGCGTTCATCGCGATCGTCGGCCTGTATGGATTGCTCGCGTCAGTGGTGGCTGAGCAAACCCACGAGTTCGGCGTCAGATTGGCGTTGGGCGCCACCGCCGGACACGTTGTCAGCCATGTGCTGGCCGCGGCCGGCCGCACCGCGCTCGTCGGCGCGGGTATCGGTCTCGTCGCCACGGCTGCCGCAGGCCGCATCATGCAGACGATGCTATTCGGCGTGAGTCCTGTGGACGCGGTCGCGCTGACGATCGCTCCGGCGATGATTCTCGCGGTCGCGATTGCGACATCCGTGATTCCGGCGCGCCGCGCCGCCCGTATCGATCCGCTCGTCTCGCTCCGAGCCGAGTAAATTCGCTGGCGGCGGCGCTCCGTTGGAATCGCTAACGTCGGACAAACTTCTGGACGATGCCGCTCAACTGAGCGAGGTAGACATCGCCGCTCTCGGTCACCGCGACGCCATGTGCTCCGGCGGTGCCTGGCCCGGCCAGTCTTCCAATCACCCGTCCATCCAGATCCCGAAGGCTTCCTCCGGTCCAGATGCGCTGATCTTTCGTCATGGCGAGTCCGGAGACGCCACCAGTGCCGGTCCACTCGGTCACAAAGGTCCCATTCGAGTTGAAGATTTCGATCCGCTGGTTGTCGCGATCGGTCACATAGACACGGCCCTGCGCGTCGACCACGGCGTTGTGAGGCAATCCGAACTCGCCGGCTCCTTTGCCTCGCTTGCCCCAATGCAGGACATATTTCCCGTCGCGCGAGAATTTCACGACGCGCGCGCTGCCGTAGCCGTCGGTGACGTAGAGGTCGCCGTTCGGCGCAAACGCAATGTCCGTTGGCAGATTGAATGTGTCCGGCCCCGTGCCGGCCGTGCCCTTCGTCCCGAGGCGCATCACTTCTTTCCACTGTTGGTCCAGCTTGTAAATAACGTGTCCGGGGGCGTCGACCACCCAGATGTCGCCCTGTGGATCGACACGTACTGAATGCGCGCCGCACGACGCGCAGCCGGCCGGTCCGTACACCGCCGAGTAATGCGATCGGTCGGCGATCCAGAATGATTCGGGAATCGCCGCGACTTTTCCTTCGCTGAACATCCCGTCGCCGCCCGATCGGAGCAGGTTTCCGCCGCTGTCGAATTCCATGATCGGATGCGCGCCGCGATGCAGCACGAGGACGGTGCCGCGCCGCGTGACGGCCACCGACGACACCTGGATGAAATTCCACGCCCCGGGCACGCCGGCGGCGCTGGTGGGTGGCGTCGGCCACTCGACGAGGGTGTGCGGCAGGTCGGGAACGTTCGACGGCGCGGTGGCGCGGCCGCTCTGCGCGATCACGGGCGCCTTCGCTGCGACCACGAGCGATGCGAGCGAGAACAGGCAAGCAATCGATCGAATCATCGCTGCCTCCAGTCCGGCGCAGCATTGCATTTCCTCGCTGGCCTGGCAAATCGCGGTCCGTGATCAGCGAATCGAACAGAGGACATCCCGTGAACGGTTATATTGAGCGCATCATGAAGACTGCGCTGTGTCAGACCGCGATCGGGTGTGTGATTGGCGTTGTGGTCACTGCCATGATTCGCACGTCCGTTGTCGCCACAAGTCAGCCGGCGACCGATTCACAGTCGGCATCGAGCCAGGGAACTGGAAACCGCGGCCGCGGCCTGGCATTCACCGAACCGAGTCCGCTCGACTTCGATGATCATGCCGGGTACATTTCGATCTTCGACGGCAAGACGCTCGACGGATGGGACGGCAACCCGAAGTTCTGGCGCGTCAAGGACGGCGCCATCGTCGGCGAATCGACACCCGAGCGGCCGAGTGGCAACAGCTACATCGCGTATCGGCGCCTCGAAGCGAAGGACTTCACCGCCAAATTCGAGATCAAGGTCGAAGGCACCGGCGGCAGCGGCCTCCAATATCGGAGCCGAACCGGCTTGCCCTGGCTGGCGAACATTCCTGCCAACGTGGTGGCATTCAACGGTCCGGTTAATCTCAATTGGATGATGACGGGGCCTCAGGCCGACTTCTGGCCGAGCCGCGTTTACACGGGTCAGTTCTATTCCGAGAACACGCCGATGCGCATTCTCGCGTGGCGGGGACAGGTCGTTGAAGGGTTCGGCGACAAGAGCAAGCGGTTGATGGGCACGATTGGCGATCGTCAGGCGCTCGGCCAGATCGTGAAAGCCGAAGACTGGAACCAATACACCGTGATCGCCCGCGGCGGCACCTTCCTGCACATCGTAAACGGGCAGTTGATGGCGGTCATGATCGACGACGATCCGGCCTCCTCGAACAACTGGTCGGGTCAGTTCGGCATTGAAATCGAAGCGACCACTACCGTTTCGGTTCGCAACATCTGGGTCAAGAAGTTGCGCTGATCGGCTACTTCGAGGAGACGCCGGTGACGCGTGAGAGCAGCTCGAAGAAGCCGCGCTTTCGCTGCGAGCTGATGGTCCAGTTCACCGGCACACTCTGATAGCCGTCATCGAACGACTCTCCGGCCATCCGGTAATCGAAGTATCCCCAGCTGGCATAGGCGCGCAGCGCAGCGAGCATGTTGTTGTCGGGCTTGTCGAAGTCGAAGTGATCGTCTTCGTTGAAGAGAATCGGTTGGCCTCGATAGCGCGACAGCTTCCTCGTTTCCTCTACCATCTGGGCGATGCGTGCCGGCTCCCGTACGCCATTACCGTGCAGCAGCACGAAGTCCACCGCATTCACCAGCGAATCTGACGGCACCCTGCCACCGTTGAGGCTCGTGCTGATCAGCAGCCGACCCGCCGGCGATGTCGCGCTGCGATTCGATCGTGCCTTCAGGCGATTGATCAACTCCACGCCGCGCACGTCGGGTTTGACGACGTCGTGCTTGAATCCGGCGTTGTCGGCTTCGTTGGCAACTTCGACCAGCACGTTCCTGTATCTCTTTGCGATCAACCAGTCGGTCGCCGCCTCGGCGGCGCGGATGACAGCCTCGTCGCTGTCCATCCGCCGTTCCTGCGCCTGATAGAAATAGCCGACGATCGCGACCATGCCCAGTTCGTCCGCGCGATCGAGAATGCGCTCGAGCCGCACCAGGTAATCGGTCCGCAGCGTGCCGTCAGTCTCGAACGCCGAGTTCACCCACGGTTGCGACCGGCTGTAACCCTCCGGGCTGCCGCCCTGAAGATTGATTGTGAAGGCCAGGAGGCCGTTCGCCTTCCAGAGCGCCATGGCAGCGATGAATTCGCGCGTATTCCGATCGGCATCCCAGGGTCCGTCGGGGTAAGTCCAGCGGCTACGCGTTTCAGTATTTCGATCGTCGAAGATTCCCTGCACCATTCGCGAGTTGAAGAGCAGCCCTTGGACGGTAGCTCCGTCGTAGCTCCGACCGGCATAGGTCGGTCGTCCGTTCACCCGGAACTCGCGTCCTGCGATGCTGACGACCGTCGCCCTTGCCGCACGCTGCGGCTGCGGTGCGAGCACGACAACGACTGCGGCGGCGAGGCAGAGACTTCGCATGTGACCAGCATGCTTGCGGGCGATTCCCATGTCCAGCTAAGACGGCACGACAAGCGATAGGTCGCCGCCTGTGGCGCTGAGAGTCGTCCAGTCGCAGCGCCATACCACCGCGATCGCCCAGACCATGACGAACGTGCTGGTCGCGGCCGCGACGAATCCGCCGCCGTCGGGCGAGGCGGTCACGAAGTTGAACGACGCGTGCCACAGCATTGCGGCGAGGACGCTGCCGCCGCTGCTGTTGTACAGCCACGTCAGGACGATCGCTCCGGCAAGCAGGCCGAACAAGAATCCTGGCACGATGCGCGGACCCATGGCGGTGTAGCTGGGGATATAGAAGAACGCCGGCAGATGCCAACCCGCCCAGCCGATCGCCAGGATGACGCTGCTCGCCATCGCCGAGTGCGTCCGCTGTAATCGGGGCAACGCAAACCCTCGCCACCCGAGCTCTTCCCCGTACCCACTGGTCACAAACCAGAACGGCCATGCCATCACACCGAGATGGGGCAGGAAGGTGACGTCCCCGAGCGACGTCCACGTTGCTCCCGTCTGGCCGACGAGCCGTGCTGCACCTTGCGCGATGAGCAGCAGGAGCAGTGGCGAGCCGATCCCGACTGCCGACCAGAGAATCGAACGAGCGACCGATGGCGTCTGAGCACGCCCGGCCCTTCGCGGCGGTTCCCGAAGCAGCCGCGCGATCAGGAACGCCGCAACCGCCGGGCCGAACGCGGTCAAGTAGTGTAGCGCCCACGGCAGACGCTCGGCGACGACCCCCTGCGCCTGCAGTGCGAGCGGCACGGCGATGCTCCATGACACGGCATACGCCACCACGAAGAACGAGGGCAGCGGATGTCGTGTGACCCAGTTCTTCACCCGACGCGTCCTCTCGGTTTCGCCGAACGGAACGCATGAACCTTGCCGCTGGTCGACGTGGCGAGCAGGCCTACATCAGGCAGTCGCGCCGGGATCCCGTTCGTGCGAGCGGCGAAAATTCAACCGGAACGCCGAATTTTCGGCAAGTGGACGAACACTCTCTCCGTTGGATCTGGCATCTCGCCTGCTTTCCCATGCAGTGAACGCGGAGGCACGAATCGCAATGCAACTGCCATTCACCAGGGAGCAGTTCTTCGATCTGTTTGCCGCCTACAACGAGGCGTTGTGGCCGGCCCTCATCCCGCTGTGGATCGCGTCGGTTGTGGTCAGCCTCCGGCTGTGGTCGTCGCGGCGGCCGCCCAATCGCTGGATCAGTGCTCTTCTGGCTGCGCACTGGGCCTGGTCCGGGCTGGTGTACCACGCCGCGTTCTTCACGCGTATCAACCCGGCCGCATGGATCTTCGGGATGTTCTTCCTCGTGCAGGCCGCGCTCTTCGTCTGGATAGGAATCGTGCAACGACGGTTGTCGTTCGTTCCCTCGCGTACCGGGTGGGCGCTGGTGGGGTGGCTCTTCATCGCGTACGCGCTGGTGTATCCGGCAATCAACGCGGTGCAGCACCTCAGTGTCTGGAGAATTCCCGCGTTCGGAGTTCCGTGCCCGACGACGATCTTCACGGCGGGCCTCTTGATGCTCGGCGCGTCGCGCTGGTGGCCGCTGGCAATCGTTCCTGTGATCTGGTCTCTGGTCGCCGGAACTGCGGCCTTCCTCCTGGACGTACGTGCCGATTACGCACTTCCGATCGCAGGAATCGCCCTCGCCATCTTCTCGACGCAGAAAAGCAGCGAGGCCAGGCCATCCGGTACATGGAGAGTTGCGGCGACTGAGGTAGACGGGCCGCAGCGGCGAGCCGTTGTTAGTCCCGCCGCAATTCCGATCGCGCGCACCGGAGGCGCGCCTGCTTCGGATCGGAGAGATCCATCTGATCGACCGGAACGACATACGGCCGGGTGCGCCCGCCGACGATCAGTGTCAGCGCCACGCCGAGTCGCTCGAGCAGCCCACCGACTCCGACGACGAAGTGAGTGACCGTCCAATTGTCGCCATGGATATCGGTGCGCAGTTCGTGAACGCGCCCGATCGATTTACCCTCGCGATCAACCACGCGCCGGCCGACGAGCCGATCCATCGGCGTCAACATGTGGTTCGCAATGCAAGACCGCTCGTTCATGCAGCTCCCGGCCAACGCGGCAAACGACGCCGGATCTGGTTCTCGACCAGATCCGCTGGTGTGTCTGCGAAGAGGCGGTTCACGCGAATATGCGGCGAGCGATCGATGATCTCGGGGACTGTGATTCGAACCGGGCGTTCGCGGTCGATGCCCAACGCTCGCTCCAGCCCCGCGACCCAGCGCCCAAGTAATGGTGACAGGCGCGCTGCCAGCACTGCCGGCCCGATTTCGAATCCGACCACACGAGGGGGCGAGGTGCTCATGTCCAGCAGGACGCGATCCACCCGGCCGATTTCGCGGCCGTTTCGATCGAGCACCAGCTTGTCACTGAAGTCGCGCACCAGATCCACGCTACCCTCCGAAGAGTTCCAGCGGGACCACGACCACCGCAAGGAGCCCGCCGAGCACCGTCAGCACGGCGAGCAACACGTTGCCAATCGGACCGCTGCCGTGCTTCTTCACGTACTGCGGGTCGTTCATCAGCACGAGGAACGGCAACACCACAAACGGCATGATCGCCACTGTCAGTGCGACCGAGAGCAGTGTCAGGCGCAACGGATCGAATCCGAGCACGCCGACCACCAGGGCCGTCGCGAGCACCAGGGTAAACGCCGCCGAGAATCGGGCCGCGTCACGGCGCGGGCGGTTCGCGCCCCATGACCATCCAAACACCTGAGCGCATACGTAGCCGGCGTTCAACGCCAGTTCAACGGCGGCGCCGAAGCACCCGATGCCAAGCGCCGCCGCGAACAAGGGAACCGCCCAGTCGTGGAAGACCGGCACGAACATCAGGGCCGCCTGCTCGTACGAGTCGGGAATGATGTGCTGCCGCTGAAGCACCATGGCACTTGTGACGAGCACACCCATCGATACCACTCCGCCAAAGCACATGCCCAGGTACGAGGTTGCCCGGTTCACCCACAGCTCCTCCTCCGCCATCCTCTCCTCGAGGGTGCCGGACGAGTAGAAGTTGAGCAGATAGGGGCTGACGGTTGCGCCGACAATACTGACGGCCAGGAAGGCGTAACGGACCGGGTCGTGCTGCGGAAGCGACGGCACGAGTGACGCGGCAAGCGACTTCGTGGCCGGCTGCAGGCGCCACGCACTGTAGACGAAGGAGAGCGTAACCAAGCCGAGAAGTCCGATTCCATACTCGACGACACCAAACCCGCACCACCAGAGGATCGCCCACGCCATTGCGCCGAGCGGAATGACCCACCACTGCCAGTGCACACCGGACAGCAATTTGAGCGCGATCGCCGCGCCGCCGATCTCGGCAGCGAGCAGCAACGTGTCGATCACGAGTTCCGCAGTGAACGGAATGACTTGAAACTTGATCCCGAACCGCTCGCGAACCGCCGCCGCGATCGATCGCTTGCTGACCGCCGACAATCGGCCGGACATCTCAACGAGCATCGCCAGCATCAGCGTCGCAATGGCTATCGCCCACAGGAGTTGGAATCCGAATTCGGAACCGGCCTGAGCGGCGGTCGAGATCGACCCCGCTTCGACGAAGCCGCCGATGCTGGTGACGATCCCGAGAACCAGATCGAAGATGGCGCTCACGGTTGCTCCGGCGTGGCGACTCGCAGGTCGCCCACGCGACGTCGTGCGTTCACTCCATCGCGGCTCTGGACGTCCTGCGATAGCGCCGCGATGACGCGAGAGATGGCTTCGGCCTCACGTGCCAACGCGTTTGACCGCGATCGAGCGAGACCGGAAGGGGTAGACGCGACCGCCGCGCGCTCCTGTTCGACGAGGTGGAACGTCTGCTCCAGCGCTCCTTCGGCGTAGGTCCCGTTAACCTGCCCTTGCAGCCACGCCTCAGTGATCGACAATGTGGTCGCTCGCAACGACGCGATCTTTTGTGCGTGCTTCTGGACCTCCGCATCCGGCGAACGACAGGCGGAAATCGCGACCGCTGCCATTCCACAAAACGCCCAATGGCTTACAGAACGCCAACACCAATACACGATCTCCCTGGAGCAAAATTCGAGCCCTGCGGCACCGACCGCGTGCGGGAACGATTGCCTTCTCGGCCGTTTGTTTGGCCGTCCGCCCCGCACCAAGACGAAGAACCAAAGCTGAACCAGCCGACCTGACCAGGTTATGGCGCGGTCGGTCGAGATCCTGAGCGCCGGCGTTCTGCGAATTGAATTCGACGTGGATGCAACTCACTCTGCCCTAGACAGGTTTCCTGGGCGCGCGCGGCGCACCCTTCGCTCGGTGATACCCTGAGCAGTCATGCCGGCGCGTTCGACGATTGCGGTGCTGGGCGGGAGCGGTCATCAGGGTCGCGGATTGGTACGCCGCTTTGCGCGCGCAGGAATGTCCGTGGTCGTCGGCTCGCGCGATCGCGAGCGGGCGCGAGCGGTCGTGTCGGAATGGCCGAACAGCGCGTCGATCGAGGTCGACACCAACGCGGCAGCAGTCGCCCGCGCGGACATCGTCGTGCTCACCGTTCCGTTTCCTTCCCTGTCGCTGCTGCTCGATGACGTCCGGCCGCACTTCGTGGCCGGCGCGCTGGTTGTGGACGTGACGGTGCCGGTAACATTCTCCGGCGGCAAGATGTCGATGGTCGACGTGCCGGAACACTCGGCGGCGGAGCACGTGCGCGTGCGGGTGCCGGAGCACAACGGCGTCGCCGGTGCATTCAAGACGCTGCCAGCACACGTGCTCGACGACGTCGAGCGGCCGCTGGACTGTGACGAGTTCGTCTGTGGCGATTCGGAGGACTCGCGCGAACGTGCTTCGGCCCTCGTGCACCTGATTGCGGGGTTGCGCGCGGTCGATGTCGGCCCGCTGTCACGGGCCCGCTCGATCGAACACCTGACGGCGCTGGCGATCGCTATCAACCGCCGGCACAAGATCAACTCGGCGCGATTCCGCGTGGTCGGGCTCGCGTGATCGGTCGGTCAACGATTCCCTGGAGGACAACATGGCTGCGATTCCCTCATCTCATGCGGATCTGCTCGGCAGCAAGAAGGCGTTCGCGCAACTGGCGACACTGAACGTCGACGGAAGCCCGCAGGTCACGCCCGTCTGGGTCGACTACGACGGCACCCACGTCATCGTGAACACCGCCCGCGGCCGGGTGAAGGACAGGAACCTGCAGCGCGAGCCGCGCGTCGCGCTGGCGATTCAGGATCCCGAGAATCCGTACCGCTATCTCTCGATCCGGGGACGGGTCGCGGAGATGACCGAAGCGGGAGCTGACGCGCACATCGACAAGATGGCGAAGAAGTACATGGGGAAGGACGTCTATCCCGGCCGCGCTCCCGGCGAAAAACGGGTGATTGTCAAGATCGCGCCGGAAAAGGTTCACACAATGGGTTAGCAGGAGGCCGCAGTGGTGACCGACCTGCTGGTCTTCGCGGTTCCCGGTATTCCGGAGATTGCTCCGGAGGCGGACCTCGGCCGTGTGATCGCGGAGGCCGTCCGGTCCGCGAGCACTCCCGAGCGCGCGATCCGTTCCGGCGATGTCTTCGTCGTCGCGCAAAAGATCGTCTCGAAGGCCGAGGACGCCGTCGTGCGGCTCGATTCGGTCACGCCGTCGCCGCTGGCGCACCAATGGGCGGCGGCCACGCGAAAGGATCCACGGTGCGTTGAGATTGTGCTGGCCCAGTCGAAGCGAATCGTTCGGATGGATCGCAACGTCCTGATCACCGAAACGCACCATGGCTTCGTGTGCGCGAATGCCGGCGTGGATACGTCGAACGTGCCGAGCGGCTGGGTAACGGTGCTGCCTGGCGATCCGGATCGCTCCGCCGAGCTGCTCCGCGCTGCGCTTTCGGAGGAGTTCGCGTGTCCGGTCGGCGTGATCATCGCCGATACTTTTGGACGCCCCTGGCGCGAAGGGATTGTCAACGTGGCGATCGGCGTCGCCGGTCTGCAACCGCTCGTCGATTATCGCGGGTGCGTCGATTCGCACGGCCATCGATTGGAGAGCACGGTGGTTGCCCTTGCCGACGAGATTGCCGGTGCCGCAGAAATCGTCATGCGCAAGACCGCAGGTCGGCCGGTCGCCGTGGTGCGCGGCGTCTCGGAGTGGATCGGGGAGGGCAGCGCGCGAACGCTGGTGCGTGAGGCGGAGCGAGACCTGTTTCGATGACAGCCGCAACCGTGTTGCAACGCCGGCGAAGTGCGGTTCGCCCTCTCGTCGCGGTTACAGTGACGCTGGCGATTTTCGCGGTGATTGTTCGCCGCGTGCCGTTGCCGGCGATTGCCGCCGCGCTGCGCGATGTCGACTACCCACCGTTTCTCGTCCTGATGATCGGCAACGCGCTGTTCTACTTCCTGTGGGACACGCTGGTCCTCGCGGTCGCCATCGGCTGGTTTCACGCCCCGGTGCCGTATCGCGAACTGCTGCCGGTGCGCGCCTCGTCATACGTCGTCGGTTTCTTCAACACCAATCTTGGCCGCGGGGCGCTGGCGGCGTACCTGGCGCGTCGGATGAAGGCGCCGCTACTGCAGCTCGGGGGCACCGTCATCTTCCTCGTGCTCACGGAGTATGCGCAGCTGGTGATCTGGGCGATGTTGGGCGTCGCCGGCTCCCGCGCGAACGTGACGGCCGATCTCGTCGCGGTCGCGGCGGCTGTCGCGGTGGCGTGGTTGGTGCTCTTTCTGTACTTCAGGCTTCACGTCACGCCGACCCGGCTGGCGCGGCTCGCCTTCGCGCCGCGCGACTGGCAGATCTTCCGGACGTTCCGGCTCGCGACCGCCACACGTTATCTGCAGATGGTTCTGCTGCGCGCCCCGATGTTCGTCGTGTCGTTGTGCACGCACTACTACGCGGCGCACGCCTTCGGCATCCACATCCCCTTCCTGCAGCTGCTGGCGTTTTTGCCCGCGATCTTCATGCTGGCCGCCCTGCCGGTCACCGTGGCGCACCTCGGCACGACGCAGGCGGCGTGGATCTTTTTCTTCGGCGCCTACGCGCCGGTGCCTCAGTTGCTCGCCTTCAGCCTGGCGGCGCACATGGTGTTCTCCGCAACGCGCGCGTTCATCGGCATCGTCCTGCTGCCGACCGCCTACTTCGATCTCGTTCCCGCCAGCGGTCGTGAGGTGTCCCACGCAGCCTGACCCCGGCGAACTACCGCTCTGCCGCCGGCACCGCGCCGGTGATCGATCGCAGGAACAACTGATCCCAGACGTCACATCGTCCACCGCCGAGACGCAGTCGCGCTTCCGCCGGCGAACCGATCGACAGGAATTTGTCCGCGCCAATCCCACGGCCACTGGGGTGCCTGAACTGCGGCCAGTGCGGAACCGCGTCGTCATCGATGTTCGGATTGCCGGTCGCTGCGAATCTCGACCAGTAGCCGCC
>AR_comb_assmDRAFT_10230447_pt1 | contig 12098 bp, 18 predicted proteins | sample ArasoioldDNA_FD_10543 | JGI IMG/M metagenome (IMG submission 10543) | reverse complement strand
AAGCCGATTGCCGACTTCCTGGAGAAGTCTGTCACCGAGGCCAGCGATCTATTCGGCAAGGGTTTAATAGCGGCCATGCAGGCCGTTACCGCGTCCGAGGCCAATGCGGCGTTTCTCAAGAACATCGGTGAAGGAGTTAGAGACAAGATTTTTAGCGGCATTACTGAGGCATTCATTGCCTCGGCTCAGTTCACCGACTTGCTTGCGCCGATTCAGCAGATCATCCGCCAGTTCACGCAGGACGCGCTAGCTACCGGACAGACACCGGATATCGATGCATTCAGGCGGGCACTCTTGCCGGCCATCGAGGATATTTCTACCCGGGCGGAATCGCTCAGACCGTTGATCGAAGCGTTGCAGGCGTTGGGCTTCGACGTGACGCACGCACTGGAATCGCTGACTGGCACTGTCGCCGACGCTGCTGCAGCCGCGCCCAATGTCACCATCAACATCGAGAACTTTAACCGCGACGATGATCCGCAATCGCTGGCGCGCCAAATTCAAGACATGCTGAACGGGAGAACGGCACCGTAGTGGACTACTGGAGCACATTAACCGAAGCACAGAAGCAGTGGCGGTTGGAAATCTGGAAGGCGAGATAGATGGCCATTGCCGTCAAATTTGCTGGTATGACGTTAGACGGTATTTCCGACTGGTCGGAGGACTTGCCCTCGCGCGTACAAGCGGAGACATTTCCGCGTCGGCACGGCTCGATAGTTCAACGGCTTGCGTTTCTCGGCGCGCGCACCGTCACGCTATCGGGCGAGGTTGTCAAGGCTGACAGTACCGCGCTCAGGGATTATCTGAATACTCTTTCATTGACGCTTACCGAGCGAGGCCGCGATAAGCTATCGCTGCGTGATGACAACCGCTATCTAAACGCAATTAAAACCGGTTTCTCATATAGGTTTGCTGGCGGACGGTTGCCGGCATTGATTGCACAGTTCTCTATCCAATTTTTGGCCGATGATCCGTTCTGGTACGACAGCACAACCGATTCGGTGCTTACTTCCAATGTCACCACTTCGCCCCAGATCATTGTCGTCACAAATAATGGCGGCACGAAAACGCCGCCGCTCATCGAAATCAAGGCGCTTGGCAGCGCTGTTACCGATGTCAAAATCACGCACGGCACGACCGGGTTTTGGTTCCGTTATTCGGGAACGATCAACGCGGGCGCAACGCTGTCAGTTGATTGCGCCGACTTCAAGGCTGTCGTCAACGGCGCTAATGCGCTCAATCAGATTACTGGCACGCTCGATATGAACCTGGAACCAGGCGCGAATAACATGGTTTATGAAGGACCGACATCGGGGGTCGACATTAATTTCGTTTGGCTCCCTCGTTACGTTTAGCGTGAAAATAAGATGGCCATAGCCTGGACTACTACTGATCTCACCGGTACCAAGAACGGCGTCAACACCGTTTTTACTCTGCCGCCTACGCCGGACGCCACAACGCTGAGAGTCATCTTCAATGGCCGGTTTCTCTACCGTGTCGGATCGTCACCGGGCGTCAACGAGTACGTTCAATCCGGCTCTCAGGTCACGCTAGGCCTTGCGCCGAACGCGAACGATCAGCTGTGGGCGATATTCAGCACTACCGGTGTTGTCTTGTCGGCTGGTTCGGTACCTGCGGCATCACGCAAGGACTTTTATTGGATCGTGGAACTCAGGGACAAAAACGGCGACCTGATTGAGATCCTGCAACGCGACATTTCGGCTTTATCATGGGAATACAATGCTGTCGGTGGCTGCGGCGAGTGTCAGATCAGTCTACGGCGGCAGTTCGATAATTACGGAGAAGTCAATCTCGATTGGGATATTCAAATCTGGCGCGCCGAAGACCCGCTTGGTATTCATGGAACGCGTCTGCCTGCGGTCTTGCCGTTTGCGCTCGGTACTGCGTCAACCGGTGCTCGTGAACTCCGCTATTCAGGCTTTGTACGTGAGATTACGCCGTCATTTGATGAGCTTGAAAGCGTAAAGCTTCGCTGTTCCGGTTATTCCCGCCAGCTCGAATATCTGGCCGTTCACGATCTCACCACGAACGGGCCGAAAAACTATCAAAACATGGATTGCGGCGCCATCGCGCGCGATATTATCGACACTTATGTTGTCCTGGGCGCAAAGGTAAAACACACACCCGCACTCGGTCTGATGCAGGATACCGGCGTCATTATTCAAGACGTTAACTTCAACGGTAGCGTGTACGAAACTCTGCAAACACTCGGCGAGATTGGTGGGAATGCCGAATGGGGCGTGCGTGCCGACAGGGAGTTTTATTTCACGCCGCGCCAGCAAATCGTCAAGCAAACCTATCTACTCGGTAACAATGTAAAGATGTTCGAAGCAGCGCGGAGCACTGACGATGTAGTCAATTTTGTTTATCTGCAGGGCGGTAATAATACTTTTTACCGGCTGACGAACGGCGCCTATCAATCAGGTTATCAGAAAGAGCGGGTGCTCTTAGTCTCGGCGATTCGCAATGCGACTGATGCAACGCTTTGGGGCATTTCTTACTTTGCGCGCTTCGGCGCATCGCAGCCGAAAGGAACGTTAGTACTGGCGGCAAGCGATGACTGGATCGAGAACGTCGGGAATCCGATGGGGCTTTTGCGGGTATTCGGCGGGCCGACATTCATTGCGGGAACTACGCGACTTCCGGCGCTCTTGCCGATAGAACTCGCGCGCACGCTCGGCGCCACGACGGATCAGTCTTTTCGCGTGGCGTCGATTGCCTACTCGCCGACTGAGAACGGGCTACAGATCAGAATTCAGCTAGGCGAGAAATCAACTGCCTTGGCTGATCAGTTCAGAAACATAGAGTACCAATTGAGTACTTTGCGACAGGCGGCTTAATGGGAATCGGGCAATGGAAAATAGTGGATCTTACGGGAACTAAGAACGGTAGTAATACGGTTTTTACAATTCCCGATGTGCCGGATTTGCAAACGCTGGCCGTCATATTCAACACCTCGGCGCTTTATCGAGTCGCGTCGGCGCCAACTATTCAGCAGTACATGATTACCGGCTCGACTATCACGCTAGGCCTTGCGCCGAACAGTACGGACAAAGTCTGGGCGAACTATGACATTGCGTAGAGTTGTACTTTTTATTTTCGCGTTGCTCCTGCCGTCGCTTGTCGATGCGCAGCTGATTCGTCGTGAAACAATTCAGCCGGGTATCGTTTTCTGTGACGATGCCGGGGCAAATGACACTTACACTTGCCCGACACCGACGCCGGCGCTCGCAGCCTATGACACTAAAATACTGATCATTTTTAAGCCGAACACAAACAACACAGGCGTGGCATCACTTAACGTCAGCGGCCTGGGCGCGATCACCATTGTTGCTTTTGACGGTAGTACGCTGGCCAATAACGCCCTTGTCGCAGCGCAGCGCTATATTCTTGTCTACAACGGCACTAACTTCGTTCTCTACAATCCCGGTACTGGTGGTACTGGATTGTCGGGACTCACAGACGATTGCTTTCTAAAAGCCAACGGTACTGCTGCGGCTGAATGCGCAAGTGCATTTGATAACGGCACGGGTACGTATAGCTATGGCACGGTTTCGGGTAACCGCTATGAGTTCACTTACGCCGCGCCGACAGCAGTGAGAACAATTCTGTGGGGCGACGAATCCGGCACGCCGGCATTTCAGAAAGTCAAGGTTTCATGGGACGCCGATGCGATTACACAGGACGGGGTTTTGTGCCATGCGCCAGTAACCGGGCAGATCAACGGTGGTCCGAACACGCGCTGGTTTCTCTGCGATGATAGTAATAGCTCGATCTTCGAAGGTAAGATCGTTAATTTGCCCTATGCGATCACTACCACCGCGTTAACGCTCAAGCTCAATCACGCCACTACTGAAACGATCACGTTCGCCGGAGCTTTCTCAGCACAATGCCGCGCAGCAGGAACTACGGTTAATAGCACATGGGGAACGGCAGTTAATGCCAATGTCGCGATCACGACGGCGAATCAGCCGGTACAGGCGACGGCCGCGGCGGTAATTCCTAACGGAACGTGCTCAGCCGGAGCGACACTCTTTTGGCGCTATGTCGTCAATGCAGCGAGTTTTTCTACCAATGCGGCTAACGCGCGCATCATGGGCGTTTATATGGCGGGCGAATGAAGCAACTATTTCTTAGCCTGATTTTCTTTCTTGTTACGGCATCGGCTTTCGCCGGGAGCGGAAGCGATAACTTTACAGGGACGGATCCTGATCTAGGAACATTATGGGATGTTTACAATGACGCGACGGCGGGTGGTGCCTCTATGCCATGTCAGCGCATCAGCGATACGGCGGTGAATTCCTCAGATGGTGACCGTTGCGTAGAAGGCTTTAACGGCTACATTCCCGGCGCCAATCAATATGCGCAGTTTGTAGTCGTTACGCTAGCTAGTAATAGCGTTGATCTGAGTGCCTTAGTACGTTTACAGCCTCCTGCCGACTATTCAACATATCAATGCCGAATCCAGGGAACGGGCGGAACAACGTCACGAATTGCGCGGCGTGACGCCGGAGCAAATACTACGCTGGCGAGCGAATCGGCAACTACATGGGTCGGTGGCGATTCGTTGCGTTGTGAGGCAAGCGGAACCGGACTTACGCTGAAACGCAATGGTACATCGTTACTTACTGCGACTGATGCAACATACACAACCGGGCGCGGCGGTATTTCAATACTGGACAATCAGGTGGGGATAAACGCGGTTCTTGATGATTTTGAGGCAGGTGATGTGGTTAGCGGCGGCAGCACGCATCGTACATCGCCGATGGTGTTTCAATGAATAGCGTTTTGAAAGGAATAGCTCTCACGTTTCTGTTATTGCCATCATTGGCGGGTGCAGCGGTACGCTACGTCGATCCATTGACGCCAAGTGGTTGCAGTGGCAACTATTCAATCGCCAACCGCAATTGCTCCGGCTCTGCGGGCAACTCTTATGCAACCATCGCGGCCGGCGTCAACGCTACTTCGGCAGGCGATATCCTCAACATCAGAGCAGGCACCTACAATGAGGCCATCAGCAATGTCACCTTGACCGTTCGTAATGGGACTAACTATGGCGATGCTCCTGTATTCCAGGCTTACAATGGCGAGTCAGTCATATTGACCGGAGGAGGAACCCAATACTGTATCCAGATGGCTTCACTCGGGGCCGGTAACGACAATCACTACATCATCTTCAAGGACTTGATTTGCGAGGGGGTCGCCGCAGGTTTCGGTGGAAACAATGCCGGCGCGGTGGATCACATCAAGGTCGACAATGTAACGGTTCAGCACATAAGCGGTGCTCCAGCCAGCAATGGCGCGTTTACTATTGGCGGGTCTACCGGAGTATCTGGCCATCATATCTGGGTGATAAATTCAAAATGCGATGGCATCGCTACTGGAGTAGCGTCCGCTAACCAGTATCATTGCTTTTATGTGCAGACACCAAACAACCTGTTCGAAAACAATGAGATTGTTAATATTCCCAATGGTTACGGAATACATAATTATGATGAGGCAGGCGGCACGGCCCACGACAACATCTACCGAAATAATAACATTCACTCAATTGGTATCGGCAATACAGCATTTTCGCCAGGATGTGCGGTACTTCTGAATGGCGCCAACAATCAGTTTTACAATAATCGGTGCTGGCATTCGGCCGACGGTGTTGGAACCAATGCGGCAGGTACGATCATTTCTAATAACAGTTTTGACGATATTGGCTTTTCTGGTTGCAACTGTGTGGCGGTACTTAACTTATTTGGATCAACGGGAGTATTTGTCCGAAATAACATTATCGGAACGACTACCGCTACCGGCCAAATCGACACAACCTCAGCAAGCGGCTTTACGATCAGTAACAATCTCTGTCCTTCGGCTGGAACCGGCTGCTTGCTAACGGGCAATCCACTCTATACTAGTCCCAATACTGGCAATTTTAATCTGCAAGTTGGTTCGATCGCAATTGATCGGGGTATTATCAACATTGCACCAGGTTTTGTCATTCCAGCCTGCTCCGGCGGTACTATCACTTATTGCTATAACGGCACTGCGCCGGATATGGGCGCGTTCGAAACCGGTGTGCCAAGTGTGGGCGGTACACCTCCTACATTAACGCCGAATCCGCCGACAGGGATAATTATCGGCATGGCGATTTCTGCGAAGGCGGAGAACGACGACGGAACGCGGCGCGTGGCAAATGTCGGCGATTACGTCGGCTTATATGTTCCGGGCGCAGCGTCTACGTCTTTCATTGATTGGTTTTATATGAACGGCAGCAAGACAGCACCGAGCGTAGCAATCAATGATGCACTGATTCTATTTACCGCGCCGTCAGCAGTAGGGAGTTATGAGTTTCGCTTTTATCAAAATGGCTCGACCTCAGAGACAGACCGTCTCGCAACGGCGGCGTTTACCGTGGGCGCGAAGGGGCTTGTGTTTAAGTATAACGGCTCATCGGTTACGAAAATGGCTGGTACGAGTCAGACAGTCAAGGTAGGCGTACCGTGAGAGAGTCGCTACCGACGATTGTCATGATGGCAGTTGCGCTTTTATTAGCGCTAGTTATCAGCAGGGTGAGTTTCGGCGCTGAGTCGGAGGACAAGGACTTGACTATCCTGCAACTCAAGAAATCAAATCTAGAGTTTGCAATGGAGAACATGCTGCTGCAGAGCGAAACGCTGAAGATCAAATATAAGGAAGCTCAAGCGCAGTACGAGAAAGTAAAGTCCGATTTGGATGCGAAAGAGAAAGAGAAAAAGAATGTTAAAAAGAAGTAGTTTTATAGGCATGATCGCTGCGCTCTGCTTAATCGCGCCGCATACGTTTGCTTCGACGGGTTGTAATTATCCAACAACACTAGACTCTTGGTCTGACAAGATCGCGGGAGATTTCCTCACCATTGCAGACGTCAATCAATTCCGTTGCGCCATTGAAAAGCTCGAAATCGGCCCGCTTCGCCCTAATGACGGCACGCAGGCCGCGCCATCCTACGCGTTTCGTGGCAGTGCGAGTGACGGCATGTATCGGCCAACGACGAACGCCCTCGGCTTTGCTACCAACGGATCTGAGCGGATACGCATTGCAGCTAATGGCGCGCTGCTTGTTGGTGCGACAACGGCAACGACCGGCGTTAATGCAAATGATGTCGTCCTGGCAAACACCAAAAGTATCAAGTGGGTCAACGCTGGCAACACAACCGCTGCAAATCTATCCATCTCAGCGTTAAGTTCAGATACCCTGTCATTTTCTACGGCGGGCGTCGAGGCGCTGAATATTGCCGCCAATGGATCACTCCGTGTCGGCAATCAGGCGATCACAGGTGTTGCGGCAAACGGAATCGTTTTGAAAAGTGGCACGCCGATTCAGTGGATCAATGCGGCCGGTTCAACCGCCGCGAACCATTACATTCAGAATCAAGCTGGCGATCACTTGCAGTTCAATATTCCGGGCGTTGACGGCCAGTTGTTCATTTATCAGTGGGGCGGTACGGGACTTTTCGAGATGACGCGGCAAAATGCCGGCGCGGGTTTAATCTTTATGACGAAATCGAGCGCGGATCATAGCGCGCCGGCTGCTAACAATGTTGTCATTTATCAAAAAGACAACGGTTCAGGAAAAGGTCAGCTCTGCGCGCGCTTTCCGACAGGCGCAACGCAGTGCTTTGCGAGCGAGCCATAAAATGGGAAGTTCTGTTGTTATAGGCGCTGAAGGACCAACAACGCCGCTTGCTGCGGTAGTGGCTCAGAACTTCGCGGCCGCGGCAGAGGACTATCTAGTTCGCTACCCGGACGTAAAGGCTGCTTATGGCGAGAACTATGACGCCGCTCATTTGCATTACATCTCCAACGGGCAGCATGAAGGGCGAACCTGGAATCAATCACAGACGCGCGTTATTTGGGGTTCTCCTGGCGATAAAGGTGCTGGCGGCACGGGTAATGGCATTAACTGCGTCCGGTTTCCCAATGGCGCCAAACTCGGCGCGATTAACTGGCAGAGTGCCGTCAAGGTCGGCAACAGCGATATTCTATTTGTCCTTTACTTACCTAACGGTCAGACACTACTCAATACGTTTCATCATGGGGAATCTAACATCGTGCGCGGTATCAACTTACCGGAGCCGATTGACATTGAACCAGCGGGGGCTATCTGGATCTGGGCCGATGGTTGGGGTGACGCGAGTCCGGGCGGGATTGAAGTACAAACCGGACTTTATTTTTACGGGAATCCGCCGTGGACAAACTGAAAGGGGCGACTATGAGTGTACTTTTTCTGATTGCGGCGCTGCTTGCCTTGCCTGCAATGGTTGACGCACAGACGCACACATTCAAGCTTAACTGGACGTTGCCCGTAGTTGCCCCCGATGGCTCAAACGCTGCAACGGGCATCAGGATTGAGCGCAAGCAGGGCACAACCGGTGTCTATGCGCAGATTGCGCAGCTCGGCCTAGTAAATACCTATTCAGATCCGGTTGGCAATCCGCCACCGGGCGGCGTTGTTTACTGTTACCGTCTACGCGCGTTCAATGTTGTTGGCAACTCGGCTTATACTACCGAGGGCTGTGGCACGACGGTACCAGTAGTCGTGCCGGCCGCACCGGATGTGCCTACCGGGTTTAGCGTGTCGGCCATTTCTCAGAGCATAATTGAGCTCAGTTGGGGTAGCGTGGACACCGCGGACGGTTACAAGTGGGAACGGCGCAAGGGCAACCAACCAAAGATCATCGATGCTACCGGAACGGTATTGGCTACGGCAACGAACTTTCGAAACGGTAGTTTACGAAGAGGCACGACTTACTGTTACGACGTTTCGGCTTACAACTTGGGTGGGATATCGCAACAAACGCCGATCTTGTGCGCTACTACGCGACCGTAAAATGAAAGAAATCTGTTCACATTGCGGTAATGTAATACACCCACGATGCCGAAGGTGCGGCGATTGGATCGGGTTGTATAAAAACACGACCGGGTATTGCCGCCGATGCGTCTGTATCGTCAGGAACAAGACTCCTGAATTGTCAAAGAAAATGGCTGAAGCAAAGAAGGCAGCGGCACAAGAACAATGGTTTAGGCAGTTCGCAGCGACGATTGGGTAAGGTTATGAGCGAATCAGGCTGGTTGTCATTAGCGACACTTCTTGTCGGCGCGTTTAACGGGTTCTTTTTACTCTGGCTGAAATACAAAACGGGGCAACAGTTAGATGAAAGCAAAGGCCGAATGGACCACATCGTTTTGCAGAACCACGAGCAGTCAAACAAGCTCTCTGAGGTTCACGCCGATATAAATGGCCGCGTGGCGCAGCTGATTGACAGCAAAGTGCACGAGCATATAGGCGCTGCAGTGGCGCTGGCTGTTGCTACAGCGCTCAAAGAGGAACGTGATGCACAGAAAGCTTCAACTGTGAAAAGCGCCGCCGATGTGATCGAGCTTGCCAGGAAGGCAGCGGCACAATTGAAAAAGGAGGATGAGAAATGAACGCAAAGAAAACCAAGAAAAACGCCAAGCCGAAAAAACATCGGGTAAGCGTCATTGATAGAATTATAGAGTTGGAAAACAGAATGGCGGTGGTCGAAGGTACGATTGCCGGATTAAACCCTGCTGTACCTACGCCGACGGCGGTTGAATCGCCGGAACCGGTAGTGGTGCCTTGATGCCAACCGGAATTAACGGAGGTGATATGACTATGAATCGCGTCTTTGTTTTGATTGCGGTGATTTGTTTTCTACTCGCATTTATTGGCTCAGCGGTAAGTCTCAATGGCGGACATCCTTACGGGAGCATGAGTTGGGCTGATTTGGTTGCCCTCGGATTGTTCTTCTGGGCAGCGGCGACTTTTGTTGTATAGGAGGGATTGATGGCATTTAAACTAGGGAAGCTACCGGCCGAGTTAAGCGACAAAGACTTACTTCTAAAGTCGGTGATCAAAACAGTCACCATACCGACGGAATACGATTTCGATTCTACTCATCCCGGTTTACCGTACCCAATGTTCGCTAATGACGAGTATGGCTGTTGCGTTATGTCGGGGCGAGCGCACCAGACTTTAAGGTTCGAACTGGTGGAGCAGAAGAAGATCCTGTCTATTACCGATCAGGATGTACTCAAAGAATATTTCGCCGAGACAGGTGGTGACGATTCTGGCCTAATTGTTTCTCGATCGCTCAGGGAATGGAGGCGCAAGGGCTGGATTGCTGCTGGCTCAAAATATCTAGCCAAGGCATACGCTAGGATCAATCATCGGATAGCGCAGGACATCAGGGCGGCGATCTATGCGGATGTCGGCGTTGGGATCGGATTTACTGTTATGGAGTCGGCGATGGATCAGTTTGACGCTGGAAAACCGTGGGATCTTGTTGCACATCCTGGCCAAGAACTAGGCGGGCATTATGTCTATTTGCCAGCCTATCAATCCGACGGGAGTTTTACCTGTGTGACTTGGGGTAAGCGCCAGAAAATGACAGAGCGGTTTTTAAAAGCATACTGCGATGAAGCATGGGCCGTTTGGGATGCGGCGAACCCAACGACCAAGATGAAGCAAATGTTTGACTTGAACAAGATAGACCAATTCTTGGATCAATTACCGCCGACATAAGGAGAGCAAAATGTATCTCTTATTGATCATCCTATTGGTGCTCGCGCTTCTCGGTGCGTGGCCAACCTGGCCTCATAGTCAAGCGTGGGGGTACTACCCGGCAGGCGGGCTCGGTCTGGTACTGCTTATTGTAGTGATTCTGATTTTGGTGGGGAGATTTTGAAGCCAATCGAAGTCATTGGGTTTGTTCTTTTGTCGATTGCAATCGTGATTGTTTTGGGGATGTGTGTGGCGCTTATAGTTCTAATGTTCTTCGGGGGAGAATAAAATGACGCCACAAGGTTATAGCAAGCTGATTGAGTTTGAGGGTGAACAGTTCAGTGCCTATCCCGATTCATTAGGGTTTTGGACCATCGGAATCGGCCATTGCATCGACGAGCGCAAAGGCTGCGGCATCTCGCAGAACATCTCGCGGCGTATTTTCGAAGATGATCTCGCCCGGTTTACGGCCACAGCACGCGCAAACTTTGAGTGGTTCGATACACTCGATCCGGTACGTCAGGACGTAATCGTAATGCTGCTATTTAACCTTGGGGCGAGCGGGTTACATACGTTTCATCTATTGCTGAAAGCTTACGGTGAGCATGCTTGGCACGAGGCGGCATTCCAACTGGCTAATTCTCTATGGGGGAGGCAAGTCGGGGCTGAGCGTAAGCGCGAAATGTGCAACGCCATAGAACAGGGCAAGTGGTGATGCCATTTACAACCGAAATAGATATTTCACCTGTAAGCGAAACCGGCTTTCGTACTCGGTGGAAAGTGATTCAACCTTTAAATTTTCATTCCGTAACCACTGGCAAAAACTATGTTGTCCCGGCTGGAGAAACTACCGACCTTGCTTCCGGTCTCGTCATGGCCGCGAGCGCCGCGGCAATCCTGCACGATCATCTTTATGAGCGCGGCATCCATTTCAAGCAGATCAAAGATCAAGCCGAAGCCGATGCTGTATTTTATGAGGCCATGATCGATACGGGTGTTCCTCAGTGGCGTGCGCAGTCTTATTATTGGGCTGTCCGAATGTTCGGCTGGCGTTATTACAAACCGGCAACAGTATGAGTGATGTTCAGACTCAAGAAGAGTTGCAAGAGAATTTGAGACTTGTGATCCGCAACTGGACACTGCGCCAGAAATACGAAGCGCTAAAATATTTGTATGTTCTGCTTAATGTCAAAATAGATGACCTTCCCGCGCGCATAGCTCGTGAGCATAAAGCCGAGGTCGCCCAAGGAAAGCCAGGATCGCATGAATAAACCGGAATCGATGTTCTGGATAACCGCCGCTCTCTTGCTTGCATTGTTCTTGTCGTCGAGCTGTGGCGCGCCGTACTTTTCAGCCAGGACTACGGCCACGTATTCCATTCTTCCAGATGGCACACTTCAAGCCAGTTACGATAGCAGCAAAGATCAACAGGGCTTGGACCTGGACGTGGAGGCCGATAACGGCAAGATCAAGGTTGTGCGGATTCATGCCGATCGCGCGAATACCAACGAAAGCGCAATTGC
>AR_comb_assmDRAFT_10161936_pt1 | contig 12098 bp, 8 predicted proteins | sample ArasoioldDNA_FD_10543 | JGI IMG/M metagenome (IMG submission 10543) | reverse complement strand
CTCGAAAACCTGGTCCGTGCCGCCGTCGCCGCTGGGCGTGCAGCTCTGGAGGTCTACGACGGCCGCTTCGAGGTACAACTGAAAGCCGATGACTCTCCCGTCACGGCGGCGGATCACGCTGCGGAGCGGGTCATCCTCGAGCATCTCAGCCGAGAAGCGCCAGGGATCCCCGTCGTTGCTGAAGAGCAAGTCGCGCTGGGGCGGATACCGGCACATGGCGCGGAGTTCCTGCTCGTCGATCCCCTCGATGGCACGCGGGAGTTCATCAAGCGCAACGGCGAGTTTACGGTGAATATCGCGCTGGTGCGTAATGGAACGCCGGTGCTCGGGGTTGTCTATGCCCCGGCGATCTCGGCCCTGTTTGCGGGTGATACGCTCAGAGGCAAAGCGTGGCGGAGCGATCAGGATGCGAACGCCGGCGCAGCCGCACGCGAGCCCATCAGGGTCCGGGTCGCGCCGCCCGGAGGCATTACCGTGGTGGCATCACGGTCGCATCGTAGCCCCGAAACGGATGCCTATCTGGCAAGATACCCGGTAGCAGAAACGGTTTCGGTCGGGTCATCGTTGAAATTTTGCAAAGTTGCCGCGGGCGAGGCGGACCTGTATCCGCGCCTCGGGACCACCATGGAATGGGACACGGCCGCGGGCCAGGCAATTCTCATCGCCGCGGGTGGACGGGTGCTGACGGATGAGCGCACGCCCCTCGAGTATGGCAAGCCGGATTATCGCAATCCGTGGTTCATCGCTACCGGATCCGTGGAGGTATTGCCGCTACCCGGCGTTGGATGATGACGAGTCAAGCACAATCACTGCCCAGGCACCTCAAGCGCCTCGAGGCCGAATCAATCAGCATCATGCGCGAAGTCGTGGCGGAGTTCCGTCACCCGGTGCTGCTCTATTCGATTGGTAAGGATTCCGGCGTACTGCTGCACCTTTCATTGAAGGCGTTCTATCCCGCGCCGCCGCCGTTCCCGCTGCTGCACGTCGATACAGGCTGGAAATTCCGCGACATGATCCGTCATCGAGACATGATTGCGGAGCGCTACAACGTGAAGCTGATCGTCTATACCAACCGTGACGGGGTGGCGCGCGGCATCAATCCGATTACCTCCGGTTCGCAGCTCCACACGCAGGTGATGAAAACCGAGGCGCTCAAACAGGCGCTCGACCAGCATGGCTTCGATGCCGCGTTCGGCGGTGCGCGGCGCGACGAGGAAAAGAGCCGGGCCAAGGAGCGCATCTTCTCGTTCCGCTCGGCAGGGCACACGTGGGATCCGCGCAATCAGCGCCCCGAGCTCTGGCGCCTTTTCAATACGCGCCTCAACAAGGGCGAAACGATTCGCGTCTTCCCGCTCTCCAACTGGACCGAACTCGACATCTGGCAGTACACGCGCGCCGAGAACATCCCGGTCGTCCCGTTGTATTTCGCCGCGAAACGTCCGGTGGTGAGGCGCGACGGCCTGCTGATCATGAGAGACGATGCGCGCATGCCTCTCCTGCCCGACGAAGTCGAAGAGGTCAAGATGGTGCGCTTTCGCTCCCTTGGCTGTTATCCGCTCTCCGCGGCGATCGAAAGCTCGGCCACGACCCTCGATGACATCGTGGCCGAGATGCTTGGCGCTCGCACGTCGGAGCGTTCCGGTCGCCTCATCGATACCGATGAAGCCGCTTCGATGGAACGCAAGAAGCGCGAAGGATATTTCTGATGACTACGGGTGTTCCGCACTCTCAGCCGACAACCCAGGCGCCAGTATCCGCGCGCCACGATCTGCTGCGCTTCTTGACGTGTGGATCCGTGGACGACGGCAAATCGACCCTGATTGGCCGACTGCTTTACGACAGCAAGCTCATTCTGGACGATCAGCTCGCGGCCCTGGCGCGGGACAGCGCCAAGCACGGCACGACCGGTGATGATCTCGACTTCGCCCTGCTCGTCGACGGCCTCGAAGCGGAGCGTGAGCAGGGCATCACGATCGATGTCGCTTACCGATTCTTCTCAACACCGCGGCGCTCGTTCATCGTCGCGGACACACCCGGCCACGAGCAGTACACCCGCAACATGGCGACCGGCGCCTCCGGCTCAGATGTCGCCGTCATCCTGATCGATGCGCGCAAGGGAGTACTTACCCAGACCCGCCGCCACACCTACATCTGCTCGCTGCTCGGAATCAGGCACATCTGCGTCGCCGTCAACAAGATCGACCTGGTGGCGTACTCCGGGGAACGTTTCCACCACATCGTGGGCGATTACCTGGGGTTCGCTCAATCGCTCGGCTTCGGCTCGATCACAGCCATCCCCATCTCGGCGCGACTTGGAGATAACGTCACGCAACGCTCGCAGCGGTTGGGCTGGTACGAAGGTCCGACGCTGCTCGAGTACCTGGAGTCAGTCGAGATCGATAGCGCACTCGATTCCAAGCCGTTCCGCCTGCCGGTGCAGTGGGTCAATCGCGCCAACCAGGATTTTCGCGGCTTTTGTGGCACCGTCGTTTCCGGCGTCATTCGTCCGAACGATCGGATTGTGGTTGCGCAATCGGGTCGCGAAACGACCGTCAAACGTATCGTGACGGCGGATGGTGACCTGCCGGCCGCATACCCGGGCGACGCGATCACGCTGACGCTCGCCGACGAAGTGGACATTGCGCGCGGGGATGTCCTGGCGCGCTCGGATTCGCGCCCGGAAGTGGTGGATCAGTTCGCGGCTCACATTCTCTGGATGGCCGAAGAACCGATGTTTCCCGGCAGGTCCTATCTTCTGCGCATCGGTACCAAGTACGTGCCGGCACGCGTGACGACCTTGAAGCACAAGGTCGACGTCAACAACCTGGAACACATGGCGGCACGCACGCTCGCGCTGAATGAAATCGGGCTGTGCAATATCGCGACGTCGACGCCAGTCGCGTTCGATCCGTATGCCGAAAATCGTGAAACCGGCGCGTTCATCCTGATCGACCGCTACACGAATGCGACCGCTGGCGCGGGGATGATTTCCTTCGGCTTGCGCCGAGCGACCAACATTCATCGCCAGGGGCTGCTGGTCGACAAAAGCGCACGCGTCCTCCTGCACGGGCACCAGCCCACGATCCTGTGGTTCACGGGCCTATCGGGATCCGGCAAGAGCACGATCGCCAACATCGTGGAGCGTGAATTGCACGCCCGTGGCGTGCACACGTACCTGCTCGACGGCGACAACGTGCGCCACGGGCTCACGCGCGACCTGGGCTTCACGGATGCCGACAGAGTGGAGAACATCCGCCGTGTCGGCGAAGTCGCCAAGCTCTTCGTCGATGCGGGAATGATCGTGTTGTGTTCGTTCATTTCACCGTTCCGTGCGGAGCGGCGCATGGTGCGTGAGCTCGTGGGGGAAGGAGAGTTCATCGAGGTATTCGTCGACACCGAACTCGATGAGTGCATCCGACGCGACCCCAAGGGGCTCTATGCGCGCGCGCAAGCCGGCAAGATCAAGAACTTCACCGGCATCGATTCGCCTTACGAGCGGCCCGAAGCCGCCGAAGTGGTCGTTCATACCGACCAGCAGAGCGCCGAAACCGCCGCACAGCGCGTGCTCGAGCAGCTGCGCGCGCGCCAGATCATTTCCTGATCGCTGGCCACGTGAGGCGTAGATGGCCGAAGTGACCTGTCGCGTTGCGGACGGAGTCGCAGTCCTCGAGATCCGCCATCCCCCGGTCAACGCCCTGAGCCACGGTGTGCGCCGTGAGCTCCAAGACCACCTCGCTCGGCTCGCCGGCGATCTGCAGGTCGGTGGCATCGTGCTCGCCGGCAGTGACGGGCGTTTCATCGCGGGTGCCGACATTCGCGAATTCGACTCGGGCGCCTATCTCGAGGCACCCACGATTCGCGACCTGCAGGCGCAACTGGAGGCCTCCAGCAAGCCGGTGGTGGCGGCAATCGAGGGTGCCGCGCTCGGCGGTGGGCTTGAACTCGCCATGGCCTGCCACGCGCGAATCGCTGCGCGTACGGCGCGCGTCGGCCTGCCTGAAGTCCGGCTAGGGTTGATCCCTGGATCAGGCGGCACGCAACGCTTTCCCCGGCTGGCAGGACCTGAGGCGGCGCTCGAGTACATCACCTCCGGCGACCACATCCCGGCAAACAAGGCATGCGAGCTAGGTCTCGTCGACGAGACCGCCGAGGATGCGGTCGCTGTTGCGAGGACGCTTGCTCAGCGGATCTGGCGCGAGGGTCGCTCACTTTGTGTCGTGAGCGCGCTGACCGACCGGATCACGGGCGTCAGCCCTGAACTCTTTGCCGGCTTTCGCCGGCGCATCGAGCGCCGGGCCCGCGGGCAACTCGCGCCCCGGAAGATCATCGATTGCGTCGAAGCGGCCTGCACGTTGCCGTGTGAGGAGGCGTTTCGGTTCGAGCGCGCAAGCTTCCACGAGTGCAGCCAGAGCCCGCAGCGCAGAGCGCTCACGCACCTGTTTTTCGCAGAACGCGCGGCTCGCCGCATCCCCGGGTCGCCGAAAGGCATCGAGCCATTGCCGGTGCGCAATCTGGGCGTCGTCGGTGCGGGAACGATGGGCAGCGGCATCGCGATGGTATTCGCAGGCTCCGGGATTCCCGTGAAGCTGCTCGAGGTCTCGCATCAGGCACTCGATCGCGGTCTTGGATTGGTGCGCAATAACTACGCCGCGTCGGTTGAACGAGGCAGTGTGACGCGCGAAGCTGCTGCCGAGGCGCAATCAAGGATCGAGGGCATCACCGACTACGCGCTGCTCGCCGATCGCGACCTCGTCATCGAAGCGGTGTTCGAGGACCTGGAGCTCAAAAAGCAGATCTTCAGGCGCCTGAGCGACGTGGTATCTCCGGGTGCCATTCTGGCGACCAATACGTCTGCCCTCGACATCAATGCAATTGCCGGCGCAGCCACACATCCAGAGCGGGTCATTGGTCTGCACTTTTTCAGTCCCGCCCAGGTGATGAAGTTGCTCGAAGTCGTGCGGGGCGACCAGAGCTCGGCGCAGGCGCTGGCTACGGCCATGGCGTTGGCGCGGCGTATCGGTAAGGTCGCTGTGCTCTCCGGGAACTGCGATGGCTTCATCGGCAATCGTATGTGGCAGTTCTATACCGCAGAAGCGGAGTTCCTCCTGGAAGAGGGTGCGACGCCAGAGCAGGTAGACGGTGTGGTGGAAGCGTTCGGTTTTGCGATGGGACCCCTGGCGGTGCGCGACCTCGCTGGAAACGACGTCGGGCTTTCGATTCGCAAGCGTCGCCAGTTGCCGCCGGACGAGCGAACGTCGCCGCTCCTCGCGAGGCTCGTCGAGCGCGGGCGCCTTGGACAAAAGACGGGCAAGGGCTATTACCGTTATCAAGGCCGGGTACGGTACCCCGATCCCGAGGTGACCGCGCTGATCCAGGAGATCTCGCGCGAGCGGGGAATCGAGCGACGCCACATCGCCGATGAAGAGATTCTGGCGCGCCTGCTGCATCCCCTCGTGAACGAGGGCGCACGGATTCTCGCGGAGAAGATTGCAAGCCGCGCGAGCGACATCGATCTCGTTTACGTGAATGGCTACGGCTTTCCGGCCTACCGTGGCGGACCGATGTTCTGGGCCGACACCATCGGGCTCGATAAGGTCGTGGCGACGATGCAATCGCTCGCGCCAACGCATGGCTCGCGTTGGGCACCGGCACCGTTACTGTTGGAGCTGGCGAGGCGCGGTCAGGGTTTTGCGAGCCTGGATGCGGACAAGGCCTGAACGTCTAGCCGGCCACGTTATCCATCACGCGATAGTCGAGCTCGATCCCGGCGAACTCATACCCGCGCTTGAAGTCGCGGATGTGTTTCTCCATCCAGTTTCGGGCCTCATCGGCATTGCGTCCGCGGATCGCGTCGATCAGCCGCCGCTGCGCAGCGATGATTCGTGAGCGTGCCTGGGGGACCTGGTCGATCATGCGACCGAGGGTAGGGGAGAGAAGCCGGGTCAGTGGTGCCTGCGCCAGCACAAGCACGTGGTTCTGCGTGCACCGTGCAAGCGTGCGAAAGAATTCGACGACAACGGCCACCGCACGATCGCGCTCGACGCTCAGTGTTTCGAATTGGCGATGCAATGACTCAAGCTCTTCCAGCTGCAGCGGTTCGCGCTTGCGTGCGGCGAGCGCGGCAGCCTGGGGTTCGATGATCATCATCGCTTCCCAGACCTCCAGGAACGTGACGCCATGAAGCTTGAGGGCCCGGCTCACATCGGAGGCCACATTCGCGGCCTGGGGATAGGTCACGTACAGACGCTTGCCGCCTTCCTTGCGCATGAGCAATCCCTTGCTCTGCAGTTCGCGCAGCGCCTCGCGGACGGTGGAACGGTTGACGCCGAACTGTCGTGCAAGATCGAGCTCGGCAGGCAGCGCATCGCCGTCGTTGAGATCGCGCGCCATGATCTTGCCTTCGATCGTGACGGCCACCCGCCGGTAGGCGGGCTCCAGGTTCAGGGGTTCAAAGAGGCTTGCCATATATATATGTATGTGCAGGATACTGACTGCGATGCAACAATGGGTGAATAATTGACGATTGTCGGATTGTCCGACAGAATATCGTCCCATGTCCAGCCTAGCCAAAACACCCTTGCGCGCCCTATCTGCGGCGCCTGCCGGAGTGCCCATGGTCGAATTCGATTTCGGGCTCGGTGAAAGTGTAGACCTGTTGCGGAGCACGGTGCATGCCTTTGCCCAGGAAAGGATTCAGCCGCGGGCCGCGGAGATCGATGAGACCAACCAGTTCCCACGTGACTTGTGGCCAGAGCTGGGCGCTCTGGGCCTGCTGGGGCCAACAGTCAGCGGAGAATTCGGTGGTGCCGGAATGGGCTACCTGGAGCACGTGGTCGCCATGGAGGAGATCAGCCGCGCATCGGGCTCCGTGGGTCTGTCGTATGGCGCCCACTCCAACCTGTGCGTCAACCAGTTGAGTCGCTGGGGCACGGTCGAACAGAAGCGGCGCTACCTGCCGAAACTGCTGAGCGGAGAGCACGTCGGCGCCCTCGCCATGAGCGAGCCTGGCTCTGGTTCGGATGTGATCGGGATGCGCACGCGCGCGGAGCGCCGCGGCGATCACTACATCCTCAACGGCAACAAGATGTGGATCACCAATGGGCCGGAAGCGGACGTAGTCGTCGTGTACGCGACGCTCGATCCGGCACTTGGCCCCAAGGGCATTAGCACTTTCATCGTCGAAAAAGGCACGCCCGGATTCTGGAGCGCGCAGAAACTCGACAAGCTCGGAATGCGCGGCTCGGATACCAGCGAGCTGGTGTTTCGTGATTGCCACGTACCGCTCGCCAACGTTCTGCATGAAGCAGGGAAGGGCGCGCGCGTCTTGATGAGCGGGCTCGACTACGAGCGCGTGGTATTGGCGGGCGGGCCGCTTGGCCTCATGCAGTCGTGTCTCGATGCCGTACTGCCGTACGTTCACGAGCGTCGGCAGTTTGGCCAACCCATCGGCACCTTTCAGCTGATGCAAGCCAAGGTCGCGGACCTCTATACGACCCTCAACGCCTCGCGGGCCTATGTGTACGCGGTAGCGCGCGCCTGCGACCGTGGGCAGACGACACGATTCGATGCCGCAGGCTGCATCTTGTTCGCGGCCGAGCGAGCCACGGCGTGCGCGCTTGACACTATCCAGGCGCTCGGTGGCAACGGCTACATCAACGACTACCCCGCCGGCCGGCTCCTGCGGGATGCAAAACTGTACGAGATCGGCGCGGGGACCAGCGAGATCCGCCGCATGCTGATCGGGCGAGAGTTGTTCGACGCTACCGCCTGAGGCCGCAGCCATGGCGGCCATCCATAGCGCCCTCACTGCTCACGGCGATGAATTCCGGCGCAATGCCGATACCAATCGCAAGCTTGCTGCTGACTTGCGCACTCTCGTCGCGCGGATCAGCGAGGGGGGCTCGCTCGAGGCGCGCACCAAGCATCAGAGCCGCGGCAAGCTTCTCGTGCGCGACCGCGTCCGGCACCTGCTCGATCCCGGATCTCCGTTCCTTGAGTTCGGCCAACTTGCCGGGTACGAACTGTATGACGATGTCATTCCTGCTGCCGGGCTCATTACCGGCATCGGCCGCGTAAGCGGTCGCGAGTGCATGATTGTCGCCAACGACGCCACGGTGAAAGGCGGCACGTACTATCCGATCACTGTGAAGAAGCATCTGCGTGCGCAGGAGATTGCACTGGAGAACGCCCTGCCGTGCATCTATCTCGTGGACTCGGGCGGCGCGTTTCTGCCGATGCAGGACGAGGTGTTTCCTGACCGGGAGCACTTCGGACGCATTTTCTTCAACCAAGCGACTCTGTCGGCACGCGGTATTCCGCAGCTCGCGATCGTGATGGGTTCGTGCACTGCCGGCGGCGCGTACGTGCCCGCGATGTGCGATGAAAGCATCATCGTTCGCAACCAGGGCACGATCTTTCTCGGTGGGCCGCCGCTCGTAAAGGCCGCGACCGGTGAGATCGTCGACGCGGAAGCTCTGGGCGGTGGCGAGGTCCACAGCAAAGTTTCTGGTGTGACCGATCATCTCGCCGAGAACGATGAGCATGCGCTGGGGCTGGCGCGGCGTCTGGTTGCCAACCTGAATCGCAGGTCTTCAGCTGGGCCGGATGGCGCCGTGCGTGAGCCGCGGTACTCGGCTGAGGAGCTTTATGGCGCGGTGCCCCTCGATACACGCATTCCCTATGACGTACGCGAAGTCATCGCTCGGATCGTCGACGATTCGGATCTCGACGAGTTCAAGGCCCTCTATGGACGAACCCTCGTGTGCGGGTTTGCACATCTCGCCGGTATGCCGGTCGGCATCATCGCGAACAATGGAATCCTCTTTTCGGAGTCCGCCCTCAAGGGAGCGCATTTCATCGAGCTCTGCAATCGCCGTCGCGTGCCCCTCGTATTCCTGCAGAACATCACGGGCTTCATGGTCGGGCGCAAGTACGAGAACGCCGGCATTGCGAAGGATGGCGCCAAGATGGTGACCGCGGTTGCAGGCGCGACTGTGCCGAAGTTCACCGTGATCATTGGCGGTTCATTCGGCGCCGGAAACTACGCCATGTGTGGGCGAGCCTACGGTGCGCGCTTCCTGTGGATGTGGCCGAATGCACGTATTTCCGTGATGGGCGGCGAGCAGGCGGCGACTGTGCTGTCGATCGTTCGTCGCGAAGGCCAGGAGGCTCGCGGCAAGCGCTGGCCGGAAGAGGAAGAGAACGCTTTCAGACAGGAGATCCGAGCGCAATACGAAAAGCAGGGCCACCCGTACTACGCCTCGGCCAGGCTCTGGGACGACGGCATCATCGACCCGGTCGAGACCCGACGCGTTCTCGCGCTGGCTCTGGCAGCGTCGCGAAATGCACCCGATCAAGGCGAGCGCCCGTACGGCGTGTTTCGCATGTAACCGATGTTCGATTCGATTCTCATCGCGAACCGCGGCGAGATTGCCTGTCGCGTCATTCGCACCGCACGGCGGCTCGGGATCAGGACGGTCGCGGTGTATTCCGATGCTGACGCCGACACTTTGCATGTGAGGCAGGCGGACGCCGCGATCCGCATTGGCCCTGCGCCGGCGCGCGAGAGCTATCTCAACATCGACGCGATCATTGAAGCAGCGCTCAACAGCGGCGCGCGCGCAATTCACCCCGGTTACGGGTTCCTTTCAGAAAATGCGCACTTCGCAGCCGCGTGCGAGGCGGCGGGTGTCGCCTTCATTGGTCCACCTGAAGCTGCGATTCAGACAATGGGGTCCAAGATCGAAGCCAAGCGCCTGATGGCGCGCTCCGGCGTCCCGATTGTTCCCGGCTACCAGGAGGATGATCAGGCGCCAGAGAAGCTACAGGCGGCCGCAGCAAGACTTGGCTTTCCCATTCTGATCAAGGCCTCGGCAGGTGGCGGCGGCAAGGGAATGCGAATCGTCGGCTCGGAGGAGGGGTTCGTCGCGGCCCTCGAGGGGGCACGTCGCGAGGCGAAATCCGCTTTCGGTGACGATCGGGTGCTGCTGGAGAAATACCTGGCATGGCCACGGCACATCGAGGTGCAGGTCTTTGCTGACGCGCATGGCAACTGCATCCACCTCAATGAGCGTGACTGCTCGATCCAGCGGCGGCACCAGAAGGTCATCGAGGAGGCGCCCGCGCCGGGAATGACGGCCATGCGACGCCGCGCGATGGGCGCTGCAGCGGTCAAGGCCGCGAAAGCGGTCGGCTATCAAGGCGCTGGCACGGTGGAGTTCATCGTCAAGGACGGCGCGTTCTATTTCATGGAGATGAATACGCGCCTGCAGGTCGAACACCCGGTGACTGAAATGACCACCGGTCTCGATCTGGTCGAATGGCAGATCCGCGTGGCGGCCGGCGAAAAGCTTCCGCTCGAGCAGGCACAGGTTCCGCTCGCGGGGCATGCCATCGAAGCGCGACTCTATGCCGAGGATCCCGAGCGCGAGTTTCTCCCCTCGACGGGGCGCCTCGTGCGGCTGCGCTGGCCGGCGGCGAGTGATGCGCTGCGGATCGACACCGGCGTGCAAGAAGGCGACGCGGTCGGCGTGCACTACGACCCCATGTTGGCGAAGGTCATAGCGTGGGGTGAGGAGCGTGCCGACGCGATTCGGCGACTCTCGCATGCCCTCGGCGAGTGCCAGATCGCCGGAGTCACCACTAACGCAGCTTTGTTGCGTGCCATCCTGTCCCAGTCTGAGTTCAGCGCTGGTGAGGTCAATACCGCATTCATCGCGCAGCATGCTGCGGATCTCTTCCCGGGAGCGAATCCCGAGAGTGAAGCCACGCTGCGGGCGTTGGGTGCCGCCGCGTGGCTGATCCGTGCCGGGTCGCGGAGCGGTCCGTGGGATCTGCCCGACGGGTGGCAGCTCAACCTGAACTCGCGTGCGACGCTGCAGTTCGAGGGTCCTGATGCGCCTGTCGTCGCCGAACTGGAACGCGCGGGAAATACGTGGCACGTCCTGATCGGTGGACGGCGTTTTGTGGTGATTGCCCGGATCGATGAGGAAGGCACGGTCAAGGGTGAGGTGGATGGAGTGCCGCTCAGCGCTCATATCGTGCCCGACGGCAGGCGGATCCATGTTCTCTCAGAGGGCCGCGCGGTTCGGCTCCTCCTGCATGATCCCGCAGAGGTGGTGGAGCGCGAGCGACACGACGGCGGATTGATCTCGCCGATGCCGGGTCAGGTCCTTCAGGTCATGGTCGCGCCGGGTGCGGAAGTGAAGCGCGGCCAGCCGCTCCTGATCGTGGAAGCCATGAAAATGGAACACACCATCCTTGCGCCGATGGATGGGGTGGTGGAAGAGGTGTGTTTCGGCTCCGGAGAGCGCGTGAGCGAAGGGGCTCAGCTGTTGAAGCTCAAAGCGCTATCGGGGTCTTGAGCGGCGTCCTCATTGATTCGAGGCAAGCGAATTTCGCCAACCGCGCGCGGCTGGCGGACGCGGCGCAGTTCCTCGAGTTGTTCAGGCGTATCGAGGTCCATCGCAGCATTGGGCATCGGAACGCGGATCAGCCGGTCGCTGTGCCGCTGCAGCACGACCTTGGCACCCACATCACCTCGCAGGCTGGAGAGATCAGAGAAGCACCAGCGGGGGAAGATTGCGGGCACGCCCACAGTTCCGGAATAGAGGCTAGCCACAAGGGAGTTGTCCTGCCCTTTCCACGCCGACACCAGGCGTTTCAGATCGTCGCTCGACACGCCGACCTGGTCGGCGAGCATCATGAGGACCGCATCGCACGCCGGTGGGAGGGCGGCTATGCCACAGCGAATCGATGCGCCGATACCCTCGCGCCAGTGACGATTCACAATCACCGAGGCGGGCGAATGCTTAAGCAGCATCGCGAGTTCCTGTGCGTGCGCACCCACGACCACGGTTACTGCATGGCCTGCGACCGCCACCGCGTGACTCACCATGGTGTGCAGCAGGGGGCGACCATCGAGCCGGACGAGTTGCTTGGGTTGCCCGAGGCGCTTCGACGCTCCGGCTGCCAGAATGAGAATGTGCAGACTCGAACCTGCGGCTATTTCGTTGTTTTCCATAATCATGATGGCGGCGATCTCGAGAACTCAGGAGATTCTGCGACGGGGAGTGAAGCAAGTACACCACTGATTGGTT
>AR_comb_assmDRAFT_10196728_pt1 | contig 12101 bp, 10 predicted proteins | sample ArasoioldDNA_FD_10543 | JGI IMG/M metagenome (IMG submission 10543) | reverse complement strand
CCCGTAGCTCAACTGGATAGAGCATCAGTCTTCGGAACTGAGGGTTGGGGGTTCGATTCCCTCCGGGGTCGCCAGACACTTACTGCAATCGCAAGCTCACCAGGAATCCATCTTCCGCTCCCTGACTCGTTACCTGGTACTTTCCAAACGTAGCTGCATTCACGAAAGTTCCAATCGCCACGATTCGTCCATCTGGCGTCAATGCCAGGTCCGGTAGGGTTTCCAGACCTCCTGTCACGGGACCACCGTCGGTCTTGATCCAATCCAGAGATCCGCCGGAAACCTTGGCAATAAAGAGATTGCCCGTCGATTCCAGCATTCCGGAAACAAACCAGTCGGCCCCGGAAGAGACTATGCTACCGGCCTCCTCGTTGGTACTTCCTCCAATCCGCACCGCGCTGAGCGCCACACCCGAGTGATCGAATGTTGCAACCAGAATGTCGCGGTTGTAAGGATTTGTGAAGGTTCCTCCTCCCACGCTAATTGTCGTCCCTGGCGGCTGTGAACTGATCAGTGTCGCTTGCTGTGTCTGGTCTCCCTGAATATTCCCGATCAGGCCAGTAACGCTCACCTGCCCGCTGTCGCTGATCGCAATATCGTTCATGATGGCTTTGTATCCGCCAATGTCGTTCAGCCATTTCACATTCCCGTCGCGGTCGTACTTCACGACGAAGCTGTCATCCGGATAATCCGGAGCACTCTGAATGGGCTGGCTCAAACCGACAACGGTTTGATCGTTGCCGTCTACGCCGTGAAAGGTCGCTGATCCCTCGAACCAACCGGTCACGTAGGCGCTGCCATCGGCATCGACAGCGACTTTGTGCGGAATGCTGTTCACGTCGGCCTCGTTCCATCCTCCCCACTGGAAATTGCCATCACTGTCGTACTTGACAAGATACATGTGCCACGATCCGCCGCCTGGAACTACTCCGGAATTGCCGTCCGCAGACGAGAACACCGTGCTCCCCTGGCTGATCCCGGTAAGGTACGCCGCTCCGCTGCCTGCGTCGATGGCAACGCCCTGTCCCCGATTGATTGAGACGAAACCGGCTTCGCCCGTTTGCACCCACAGCAGCACTCCCGCACCACTATATTTCGCGAGAAAGATAGTCGCGTTGCTGCCTGCAACGGACTTTGCCGTTCCGTCCATCGAGTGGAAAGTCGCACTGTCTGTGAACCATCCGGTCGCATAGACGTTTCCGGAACTGTCGATGGCGATGTCCGTTGCTTCGTCGTGTTCCGCTCCACCAATCGCGACCACCCACTGACCGTACCGTGCCAAAAATATGTCGGTGTCGCCTGCTGAGGTAAGAGTTTTCTGTCCGATCTTCATGGATGACGAGAAGTTGCCCGTCAAAAACCGATCGCCCGCCGGAGTCACCTTTAGCGCCATTCCTGCGTCGGACGAGACGCCACCGAACCGGGCTGCCCTGTTCCAAACTTGGGCACTGCTAACGACGCTCGAGATACCGCAGAACACGACGATCACCAGGCAGTTCACCCCGAGATCCTTTAACGTGGCAGCGCGCATTATGTTTCCTCCTTCAGACTCGCCACTCAGTTGCCGATGTGGTCGAACAAGGTTGTCTGATGGTACGGAACCGCTGGACTTTAACGGCCCATCAGACAATCAGAGGTGCAGAAAATATATCGACCGAATGACGCCGGATGATGGCAGAAACGGGAAGAATTCGATAAATCCGCGATTGGAGACTGGCCCTTGAAGCTGAATATAGATACTCCCTCTTTCTGCTTTTGTAAAGTACGGAACCTCCCGGGACTTGGGCGAAGCCCGTACACCCCCCATTGGCGCAACCTGCGAAACTCAAGTAGAATCTTCCGCAGTCTTGTTGGGGAATGAACCGCATCTTCCACTTTCGCGCGTCCTCTTCGCAGCTTGGTCCCCTCGAACAACGCCTGCTTGAGGAAGTCTGGGCTCGCCGAAACGCGACGGTTCGTGAATTGATCGACGGACCATGCAATGACCTTGCGTACACAACGGTGATGACTACCCTCGACCGTCTCTTCAAGAAGAAGTTAATGTCGCGGGAAGCGGAAGGGCGCGCCTTCCGCTACACTCCACGTTTCACGCGCGAAGAGTTGCATCGTGAGGTGGCGGGTGAAGCATTCCGGCAGTTCTTGAATGCAAGTCCCGGGTCGTCCTTGCCTCTTTCCTATCTGGTGGAGATCGTGTCTGAAAGGGATAAGCATCTCCTCGAAGATCTCAGGCAGTTGGTCGAAGCCAAACGGAAGGAACTGCGCACCAATTCATCGGGCGAAAAACGAAATGCGGACCGCACATCGTCCGGGGACGAAGTCTGATGTTTGCCCTTCGCGGCCTGGCTGTCTCGCTCTCGGTGTTCGTTGTGCTGTACAGCGCAGTATCGTTCCTCGTCTCCTTTACATGGGAAAGAGTTCGATCGCTGATCATGCTCCGACCCATGCGCCGCGTCGCCGATGTCCTTTATGCGCTCCGCATGGTTCCTCTCGCGACGGCGGTCACGATTACAGCGGCCTTCATCGTTCCCTCGTTCCTGATGTTAGAACCGCGTGCCATCGAGGAGCCTCTCGGTGGATTTCCATTGATTTTGGGTCTATGCGGTACCGTCGTGATCCTTCTCGGAACCGCAAACGTAGCCGTCGCGATTCGCCGCGCTCTGCATACCATTTCTGACTGGATCTCTGGTGCTGAGTCCGTCCAGACCGTCGCCGCGCTTCCTGTGCTCAGAATTTCGCCCGCGGCCCCACGCATGACAGCGGTCGGCATTTTACGTCCCAAGATACTGGTATCCGGGTCCGCAGAGTTTCTCTTGGATGAGCGAGAACTGCAAACTGCTCTCAACCACGAGATCGCGCACGTGCGCCGCCGCGACAATCTTAAGAAGCTGATGCTACGTCTCGTCGCGTTCCCGGGGATGCGGCGCTTGGAAGATGCCTGGCTCGATGCCACGGAAATGGCCGCCGACGATGCGGCTGTCTCCAGTGCCGGCGAGGCACTTGATCTTGCCGCTGCTCTGATCAAACTGTCGTATCTGGCGCCAGCGGAGCACCCTCCGGAGCTGGCAATGTCTCTGCTCCGCAATCCTGCCTCAACCATCAATGATCGCGTCGAGAGACTGATTCATTGGACGCAAGAGACAGGCCCAAAGCCGAAGTTTACCTTCTGGTATGCCTTGGGCGCAACGCTCGTTGCCGGCCTTGCCGTGACCTACGGCCACCTGCTCGTCCAGGTGCACACAGCCACTGAGTGGCTGGTTCGCTAGCTCCCTTCTGCAGTTAGAAGTGAAAGCTGAAGCTACTTACGATTCGGCGGCTCGTCATCAGGTAGAACGAACCTTCGCCCTGTTCACTCGCCGCCACCGGATCCCGACGGTCACCTATATTTCTCCCGTCCACCCGCAACTCCCAGCGTGGCCTGCGATATCCGATACTCAAATCGACTGTCGTAAAACCTGGCGCCAGCGAGGCGTTGTCCCGATCAAGAAAGCGGCTCCCGGTGTAATTGAACGAAACTCCTCCCATCACTCCGCGTGCTGGCAGATAGAAGACGCTGCCCGAAGCCAGATTATGCGCTGACACCTCCAACCGGTTCCCTGCAAGTTGCTTTGGCTCGCCGTCGATAATGTCGGTGAAGTCGTTGAACCGGGCATCGTGATAGCTGTAAGAACCCCGGGCGACTACATTGTGCCCCAGGTAGACGGTGGCGCCACCTTCGAAGCCTTTGAAGTGCTCGCTGCCAGCATTTTCCAGCGCCGGCAGTCCGTCGACCTCTGTCGCCACCACCAGGTTGGTAAAGTCCATGTAGAAGCCCGACGCTTCCCATTCCACACGGCGGTCCAGAAACTGTCCCTTAATTCCCCCTTCGATACTGCGGGAGGTCTCCGGCTGCAGAATGCCTCCACCTTCTTGTTCGCCTCCGCCCCCCCCGGAATCGCTCTCCCCGATGCCGAAATCGATCACGGCCGGCTTGAATGTGTCGCGATAATTCGCGTAGAAGCGCACAGAATCCTGTCCATGTTGCCACGCTGTGAAAATAGCCCCGAGATTTCCGCTGGCTCGGGTGTTGGTCTGGTCACCTTCAGATTGTGTGCCCGCCCCGGGATCGGCGTTCTCCCGGCTCTCATGGGTCACGTTGAGCCGAATGCCGGCATCGAAGCGGAGCCGGTCGGCTGGTTGCCATTCGACCGAAGCATATGGTCCGATGAAATCGCGGTGATCTTCGATAGTCACATCCAACTGGTCCGGTTTGGGAACCGGTTCTTCGAATGTGCCGTTCAGATGCACAAAGTAATCGAAGTCTGCTCCGCGAGCCGATCCTGTTCCGTGCAGATAGTCAGCGCCCGCCAAAAACGTCACGCCGTGCCGCAGCTTCCACGAAAAGTGTGAGTCAACATAGACGTCGGTCAGATTAATCTTTTCCTGCAGTCCGTGCGAATTCTCGCCTGCTTCGGCGTCATCGACCGGTACCTGCAGGAACCCGCGAAAAAGACTTTGTCGGCTCTGCGATACGCTGCCCATCGTCGACCAGAGTGCGCTTCCCGCCTTACGGTCGAATCCAGCCATGCCTGTGAATCGGTGATCGTTCATGTATGCGCCTGGCGGATTGTAGTTCGCATCCAACGGAGTCACGGGCGACCAGCCAGGTGCGCCATCTTCCTCGAGCCGCGGGCTGGCCGGTTCCTGGTCCAGCCAATTCACGTCCGCGTTAAACCACACGCGATTCTCACCAACGGGCTTGGTTCCCACTCGCCACAATCCATGACCTCGGCGGTAGCTCGTGCGATCATCCGAGTATCCTTGACGCTCTCCATCCACGCTAAGACGCGACGACCAGTTCCCGCCGAGCGGGATCGGAGTTGAGAACGAAGCTCCGCCGCTACCGGGGCTTCCTCCGAACAGCGTCAACGTTCGATCCTTCGCCTCAATGTCCTTGTGTACCACTTGCACGACGCCCACGAACGAGGTCGCACCGTAGGTGACGGGCGCGGGGCCACGCAATACCTCGATCCGGTCAAGGTCGTTAAGATCCAGTGTGGTCAATGCCGGATTGAACGTTCCACCCCACGGCACACCGTCGACCACCAGCAAGAACGCGTCGAACTCCTTCAATCCCCAGAAATCAGGCACCGAACTGGCCGGACCTGCGTCGCCGCCGGGCGCGATGTCGACTCCCATCGCTGGCGACAATGCGGTCCGCAGATCGCGCGCGCCGCGAGCCTGCAGATCCTCCCCCGTTAGTACTTCAATCGGCGCCGGAACTTTCTCCGGCTCTTCGGGCAGGCGCGTCGCGGTGACCTCAACCTTCTCCTGAACCACTGGAAGCTTCTGCTGTGGAGCCGGTGCAGGAGCAGGATTTTGACCAAAGGCCGCACCGCTGATGACAATCAACAGCACTGGTGTCTTTAGCAGGTTCAAAAAGTCACACGAGCGTTTTGGGCAGAATGATGTGGACATCGCTCTTTGCGGCAAGGTTATTCCTTCGTGTGGAATTTTCAGGGATTTCTGGGACGGTCGGACGGGTTCCGGCTGCTGCCGTCCGTCACCGCGCCAGCAGGGTAAGGTAGCTTGCCGCCGCTGACTACTACCATAGGTCGTAGCTCGACAGGCGCAGCGTTGGGGATCAGTCGCTCAGTCAGACCAGTGCGCGGGCTGCCGGTCCCACCGATGCTTTTTCAGTTCCGCCAGCAGGTCGCGGTCGAGAGGTCCGGCGTCGCTCGTGGCAATGTTTTGCCGAGTATGCTCCGGCTTGCGCATGCCAGGAATGGTAGTACTAACGGCTGGATGCGAAAGGATGAAACGCAGGGCCATCTCGGGCAACGTCATTCCTGCGGGCACAATTTCCTTCAGTTTCTCCACGCGTTCGATCGTTCTGGGTAAATTCTCCGGGCCGAAATACCCCGCACGCCAGTCACCTTTCGGAAAGCGGGTCTCAAGGCTCATCTTTCCGCCCAGGCTGCCTTCATCAAACGGCACGCGCGCGATCACACCGACATTGAGTTCCTGGCATAACGGGAAGAGCTCGTCCTCGGGCGCCTGATCAAAGATGTTGTAGATCACCTGCACGACATCGACGAGCCCGGTGCGCAGAGCCTTGATGCCGTTCTCGGGTTCCCAGCGGTTGATGCTCAGTCCGAAGGACCGGATCCATCCATCCTTTTTCAGCTTCTCTACCGTCGAGCGGAATTCCGGTTCGTTCGTCCAGCCGTCGTCCCATACGTGAAACTGCAAAACGTCGATCGAATCGACGCGCAGTTGTTTTCGAATGAGGTCCGCGTACTTGAAAACATGATCTGCGGGAAAAACATCCCGGTACTTGTATTTCGGAAGCGCCGGCCACTGTCCATTCGCCGGAGGAATCTTTGACGCTGCGTGTAGCCGCTTGCCCGAATTCGTTTGCATTACTTCGCCGAGGAGTCCGTCGCTCTTGCCGTCACCGTAAGCCCAAGCTGTGTCGTAGAAGTTGCAGCCGGAATCCACCGCCAGTTGCATCGAAGACAGCGACTCTTTGTCATCCGAACCGCTCCATCCGCTCATTCCCCACAGTCCATCCCCAATCTCGCTGACTTCGAAGTTTGTCCGGCCCAGCTTGCGGTATTTCATGATGGCGTCCTCTCGGAAGCTACGTTCGCTAATTCAAGGGTAAAACGGAACTGAACAGGATATATCGAAGAGCACTTTCGGCGCATGAACAGCTGTTGGCGGCAGTTTTCGCAACGTGAACACCGTCTGCAGTTTTTTTGATAGCTGTCATCAAAATTATCGCGCCCGCGGGTCATCGCTGGAGGTGTTTAATAAGACAAGATCATAAGGTTGGAGGTGTCCCGCAAATGAAACCCGAATACCCTTTTAGCTCAACTCCCGGTAAGAAAGAAGAATTGAACGCGCCGCCCGCGCAATCCCGCTTCATTGATGAGAAGATCTCGGATGAGTCGGGCACGGAAACAAGGGCCGACAGCGCGCTCGCGCCCGCAGGTCTCAAGAATCCCTTCTGGAACTAAATCCGCCAGCGCCGGCGCACACTAGCAGCCGGCGCTATTTTTCTCTCTAAAAACTGAGTTAACGAAGGATCGGCAGGCAGAGGCACGGCCGGATGGAGAAATCCAGTCCTGCCATCTGTTCCAAAGCTGGATGCAATTGCGAATCGCGACATGGCTCCAGCGTAATGACAAAAGGCAGAGACGCCTTGTCGTATCCGGGTTTCTGCAAGAGCGAATCGATATTCAACCGGTGCGCCGCCAGAATCTGCGCCAGCCGGGCCACGATCCCGGGCTGATCGCGCACAAAGAACCGCAAATACCATGCTGTCTCGAAATCACAGCTGATGCTTGGAGTCGAGACACTGCTGCCAACGTCTCGTTTTGCACCGGAGATTCCCTGCGCCACAAACATCACGTCTGATACAACAGCTACCGCAGTTGGATCCCCTCCGGCGCCTGCACCCAGAAATGCCATGTCTCCGCCGTACTGTCCCGAAGTCAGCACGAGATTCAGATTTCTCTGAACGCGCCCAAACGGCGAATCGGAGGGAACCAGGCAAGGCCCGACATCTGCGAAGAGGGTTTCCGCCTTCAGGTCGGCGCGAGAGATCTGGCGGATCGTGCATCCCAGTTCGGCGGCATAGTCGAAGTCAACGGCGTCAACCGGACGGATCGATCGAGCCCGCACGGTTTCGGGGACCACGCGCGCCCGCAATCCCGCTAGCGCGAGAATCGCAAGCTTGGCCCTTGCATCGCCGCCATCCAGGTCTTCCGAAGCATCGGCCTCGGCGTACCCCCGAGCTTGTGCTTCTTCCAGGGCCTCGCTGAATGGGACTCTCGCGTTCTCGATCCGGCTCAGAATGTAATTGCAGGTCCCGTTGAGAATACCGGCAATGCCATGCAGGCGGTCGCCGCACAAGCCAGTGCGCAGCGACGGCAAAACGGGAACTCCACCAGCAACCGAAGCCCCAAATTCGAGCTGGCATCCTTTGCTGGAAGCAAGTTGCAGCAGATCGGGTCCGCACCGAGCGATCAGTTGCTTATTCGCCGTGACCACCGACTTCCCAGACTCGAGCGCCTTACGGACGAACTGCTCGGCAGGATTCAATCCGCCGATAAGTTCGATGACGATGTCGACATCAGACTTCAGAACCGAGTCGACGTCTTCCGTCCAGATTACATCTGTAGGAACCCAGGCCTGTTTCTTTCGTGCAATGTTGCGGTTGCAGATGTGCGTAAGACGAAAAGACTTGTTCCCGCTCTCTACCAAAATCTTAGCGACCGCTCGACCTACAGTCCCAAAGCCGATCAGAGCGATCTTGCAGACAGGGGAATCCTCATGTTTCGGATGCACGTCCGCCGTCTTGGCCACTGGTTGGGTCACCTTGAGAGAATCCTCTATCATACGTGCGATTCACGCATTTCCGGAACTACAAACGAGTGCGAGTCTTGGCGATGGCCGATGACCAGAGAGAGTCAGAGCCACATCGCTACTTCCATTTCTTAGCTATGATCGGTTCGCTATGTTTGCAGTAAGACGCTTTTCTTTCTTGATGGCAATTGTTGCCTTTCTCATGGCAACAGGCTGCACGAAGACGCCAGTCCCGACCGATCATCCTCGACTTACACCCAACGTTGTTCTCCAAGACATCACCTTCCAAAGCCCGGCGCTCTCTCGCGAGATGCAATATCGAGTCATCTTCCCGGCGAAGCTTTCCCCGGGCCAGAAGTTACCGGTCGTCTATCTCCTTCATGGCAGGGGTGGCGGATATCGAGACTGGTCGAATTATTCGGATGTGGCGCGATTCGCGGAATCGGGCTTGCTCCTCGTTATGCCGGAAGGTGCATCCTCGTATTACGCGAATGCAGTCGATCCACCGCAAGATCGCTACGAAGACTACATCGTGCATGACCTGATCAATGATGTGAGCAGTAGATTTCCCGTCGCTGAGGGGCGCGCGAATCGCGCAATCCTCGGTGTCTCGATGGGAGGGTTCGGCGCAGTGAATCTCGCACTTCGCCATCTTGACATGTTCATGTTTGTGGGTGGGATCAGTTCCGCAATCGATGTTCCGCGGAGGCCATTCACGATCAGACGATTTCAGCAGTCACGACATTTCAACTCGATCTTCGGCCCTCATGGAAGTCAAACACGGCGGGACCACGATCCTTTGATTCTTATTCGGGCAGCCGATCCCAACACGGCCCCGTATTTCTTTCTGACTTGTGGTGAACAAGAGGGCTTGCTGTCCTCGAACCGTGAGTTTGCGAGCCTCCTCTCCCAACGGCAATTCAAATACGAATTCCATACCGTTCACGGCGACCATGATTGGAACCAGTGGAACGCATGGTTGCCTGTCGTGTTTCGAAGTCTTTCAGAACATCTTCAGGCTGACTCACGGCAGACGCGGGTGCAATAGCCTCGGAAAGATGCCCAAATAGCGCGGCTGGAACACGTACATGTCCAGGGCAAAAAATCCCGTCGTGAGGGCAAACGTCAGCAGTAGCTTCGCTGCATCGATCCATCCCTTTTCGCGGAGACGAAGATATCCCCAAACGCAGCCCACGACCACCAGGAAGTTCGACACCCACGCAGGAATTGCGATGATCAAGTCTGGCCGTTCCAGATGCCCCGAGTGAATCGATTCTGAGAGTTTCTGCAAGCCGTTGAACAGGAAGGTCGTCGCAAAAACGTTGATATATTCCCACAACCCCGCCGCTGAGATGCCAATGAAATATCCCCAGCGGCTGCGACGAAAACTCAGAACGATCGTGGCGATGTACATCCAGGCTTGAAAGAAATGAAGCCAGCGAATGTCCGCTTCCCAATAAGCCGACACCGCCAGTACCAGAATGAAGAAACATCCACCGACCAGGATCAGCCAATAAGCGGCCTTCGGCTCCGGGACAGACGTGTTCATTGTCACGAGTACGGGCTCATCACCCAGAAAGTTCCCTTGCGAACACACCGTGCTCAACGCTCGGGCGGCTTATGAAGGCAACTCGGCATCCAAAGTTGATAATATGGAGCCTGCCTGCTGCGAGTGGAACCACGGCGGGACCATCGCGGACACGCTCTTTCTCAAGCGCCTGTCGTTGACGAGTTTGAGTGAGCGAGCGGTCCGCAACCCGGCAGCGGGAGGAGAATGAATGATTCGAAAGCTCGCCACGATTCCCCAATTCGGGCTGACCGTATTTTGCTTGGCAGTCCTGATGGGAATCGCAACCGCACACGCTCAACAGACCCCCGCACAGCCGTCGAACCCGCAGCCTCAGGCCCAGCAACCAGATCAGTCCAGCAGCAGCCAGGAAGCGTCGGCCGAAGAAACCCAGAAGGCCGAAAAAAAGAAGACGCATGATTACAAGAACTGGACTTTTAACGTCGGCGGCGGCGCAAGCCTGATGCATGGGACGACGAACACTTATGTACGCGAAGGCGGAGGAGTCTTTGCTGCCGGTGTTGCGCGGAACTACAGCAAGTACTTCGGATTCCGTTTCGATTTTCAGTTTGACAACCTGCCGTTGCGCAGTTCGGCCCTGGCGTTGGCGCAAGCGCCCGGAGCTAACAGCCACGTCTACTCCTTCATGATCGATCCGATCATTAATTTCCAGGTGACCAAGAACTGGGGTGGCTACATCGTTTTCGGTCCTTCCTTCTTCCATCGTTCGGGCAAACTCGATTCCTCGAGTGCCATTCCCGGATCGGCGTGCAACGGATTCTTTCTCTGGTGGGGTGAATGCTTCGCCGGTAGCTTGCCGCTGAATGGAGACTTCCTTGGCGCGAGCCAGAACCAGTTCGGCGTCAACTTTGGAGGCGGGATCACGCGCAAGATCCGACCCAACATCGATTTTTACGCCGAATACCGCTACCTTCACGGCAAGCACAATGGCATCTCAACGGACTTGAGTCCGATTACGATTGGCATTCGCTGGTGAGCCACGAGGAAAAGCTAGTGGTCTGACTTCTGTTTTTGAATCGCCTATTCCGGATTCGTCCGGTAGCGCCACAGGTCGGCGGTCTGCTTCTGCAATTGCGCAAACGACGAACCCGCCGCAGGCTGCGCAACCTCAGCTGTCGAATTCGCTTCCTGAACCTCGAGTTCGACCAGATGGTGCTTGGGCGCCAGCGAGCACGCCGGGTCTGTCGCGGTTGCATCTCCTGTAAGCAGGAACGCCTGGCAGCGACAGCCCCCAAAGTCTTCTGTGCGACGATCGCAACTCTGGCATGGTTCCGGCATCCATTCTTCACCACGGAACTTGCGGAACGAGTCCGACTCATGCCAGATCCATTCGAGCGACTTTTCGCGCACATTCTCGAATGACAATCCAGGCAAGACTTCGGCCGCATGACACGGCAAGACTCTACCCGACGGATTGATGAGCATCAGTCTGCGTCCCCAACCTCCCATGCAGGCCTTCGGATACTTCGCGTAGTAGTCCGGGACAACCGAATCGATCCGGATTTTACCCGCGAGACGTTTCTCGGCATCGGCGATAGTCACGACCGCCTTTTCCAGTTGTGCGCGTGTTGGCATGAGTGCCGTCCGATTTGCCAGAGCCCATCCGTAATACTGGGTGTGCGCGATCTCCACTCGTTCTGGATGTAACTGCTCAATGAAGGCGATCATTTCTTCGAGGTGATCAAGGTTCTGCCGGTGGACGACCAGGTTGACCGTAAACGCAATCTTGTGACGTCGAATGGCTTGTGACAATTCGATCTTGTGAGCGTGGGCCTTCGCGCCCGCGATCCAGTTCGCGGCATCTTCGCGCGAATCCTGAAAGCTGATCTGTATGTGATCCAAGCCTGCATCGACAAGACGCTGAAGTCGCTCTTCGTTGAGTCCAATGCCTGACGTGATGAGATTGGTATAGAGTCCTGCAGCGCGCGCCGCGGCGATCAACTCTGTCAGATCGGCGCGGGCCAGCGGCTCACCGCCGGTGAAATGCGCGTGCAGCATCCCAAGCTTGCCGGATTGCCGAAAGGCACTCGTCCACTCTTCGGTCGACAGCTCACTGATTGCAGCAGCCAGCTGCATCGGATTCGAGCAGTAGACGCAGTGCAGAGGGCAGCGATGCGTCACTTCGGCGATGAGGGCGAGAGGGGAGAAAGGCATTGAGTAATTT
>AR_comb_assmDRAFT_11777671_pt1 | contig 12103 bp, 9 predicted proteins | sample ArasoioldDNA_FD_10543 | JGI IMG/M metagenome (IMG submission 10543) | reverse complement strand
ACTGTGGGCAACCGATTTACGTTAAACTAGAGATATCTTGCATTTTGAGAGAGTGAAAACGTTAAACTAAATACTTATATGGTCAACATTTAAAACAAATTATAATGAACAAAATTTATTGACTTGCGTTTCATTATATAAGAGATGCAATGCAAATGTACAGCTAAGACATATCTAATCTAAGAGTTTTTCACTGAGCTTTGCAATCTGTTTACAATATTATAAATCTTACAGACTCAGATATTGTGACAGATTACCAAACAAAACATTATAGTTCAAACGTACCGAGATAATCAGTGGAAACACGACCATCACTAAACCGCCCGGTAGGTATTCCCGGGAAAGTGATTCCATTGGGAAACCTCCACGAGGGAACGATCAGGAAAGGTGTGTTTCCAGTGTCTGCATACGAGTCTCCGAACACAAACAACTTTGTAGGTTTGAAACCAAAAAAGCCATCTTCTTGTGTTTGCTCGCTAGATGGAGAAATTGAGCTGTTTACCTTTATGTAGTCTAGCACGTATATCAAAAGGAAAAAGAAATTAATCGATGAAACTGATTTAATACAAATTAATTGCTGTAATTTGATATACGATACATACATTAAACAGATCAAGAAGAAGAAAATGAAAGTTATAGACTAATAATACCTGATAGAAGAATCAGACACGAGAAAAGAAACCAAGGAGTGAGTTTAGTAATGTTCATGATGGTTGAAATTGTTGTCTTTTTTTTTTTTGCATGGAAAATATATAGGTGAGGTTTAAGGTGTGTGTCTCTTAAATTTTAATTATGGCGAACGGTTAATAATTTAGCGGTTTCCATTGAATTAATTAATTGAGTTTGTTTCTTTAATTAATTAATACTCCTATTTCGTTTCTCTGGCTTCATGTTTTAGATATTTTTCCTTCTTTTACATTTTTTTAATAATTTCTTAGCAGTTTAATTTTGTTGAAGATTTCTTTTCTATATATACACAAATCTTTAACATTGGTAAATGAAATATATGCAATATGATCTAGATATTTATATTATTTTTAAAACATTTGTTCATAATTTCTAATTTTCTTTCACCTTAATATGAACAAAAAAGGTTTATTTATTTGACCAGAAAAAGAAAACATTGTTGTCAAAAAAAAAAATTGAACTCTACTACTCTAGTTCATATTTGGTTTGACTCTTCTTCATCCAATAATGGTCATATAAAATATGAAAGATATGTTTTGATAAGATTAATATGAAATTTATTTGAAGTATTTTCTTGTTTTGGAAATTATACAAAAATTCTAAATATCACCTAATACACACAGAAATATATTATTACATTTGACCACGGAAATAAAACAAACACTAGTTTTTTGTTGGTTTGAGTCTTCATCATCAAGTGGTCATATAAAGATAAATATATTTTCGACGTTTTATATTACTTTTGATTATTGTGAAAACTTCTAAATTTCATAATGTCAACAGAAAGAGAATAATTATTTGAAGAGAAAAATAGTAGTTCATTTGTATTCATTGATAGATCATAAATGTATGAAAGACATTTCAAATAATTTTCAAGTGAGCTGAAAGATGTTTGATGGAACCTCCTTTTCTTTCACATACCAAAAGACAAATCAAGTTGATGATCGCTTAGCGAAACATGGCCACACATTCGAAGCTATTGTATCCTCGTCTTTACCAAAATGAATCCGGCCTTATATTATGCCTAAAAAGCTTACAAACATTTGACCATAAAGCATTAAGAACAAACAACCTTAGCTAAATGCTTTAGAGATGATTAGGTAAACTGATTCAGATAAAAGTCTAAATCAACTGACCTAAAACTTATATTCCATTTTCCTCACAAATCTAAGAATTAAAATCAGCAAACAAACGTCAATAAGGACATGAGCTTCATTTTCTTCAATGATCTAACGTTTTGAAATGATCAAAACGTCTTTGTACTGTTTCTGTCGGTATAAAACATTATCCAAAACGCGAGACACAATTTCATATATTTTCTTTTCTTTTTCCCAAAGAGAAACCCTTTTTTTTTTTACAAGCAAAAGCCACACAATCATAAAAACTTTAATTTCTTCGGAAATAAACAAAGAAAATAATTAAAAAGTTACGAAACCATCTCAACCTTAATCTTGCGACACGTGTCCGTAATACAATAACATAATGAACGGCTGAGATCCACCGAGACAATCGAAATTTTCTCAGGGTAAAGATAGAAATCGGTCAACGGCTCCGATTCATATTTTCTGAAGCTTCGCCGCAATAACCAACGGATTAGCTTTCGCGATCTCTTCACGTCCCGCCGATTTGAAATCAAACGTACAACCATGAACCTCCGGATACCTATGACTCCCACAAAAAGTCGTCCCACACCGACACATAAACCCGGTTAACCCGACCCGTTTCCTACATACGGTGCATCGATTCGGCCGTTGCGGCGGAGACGGTTGCTCCGTCGGAATTTGAATCGGTTTTTTCTCCTCTGTCTTCTTCGTCGTCGGGATCTCTAACTCCGCCGCGTAGTTTTCGAGAACAGGTGCGATCACCGGAGAGAGAGATGATTCGACGGTTGATTTCATGGAAGCTTGTTGTTGTTGTTTGAGACAGAGATCGCCGTAACAGTTTGAACATAGATTCATTGTCGCTGAGCTTCCGAAGAAACCGCAGTTGTTAACGCAGAGACGGTGACCTTCAGGCGTCTCGCATCGATGTTCTTCCGCCATAATTATTTAAAAGAACAGATCTTGAAGAAAGTTTTTTGGAGAAAAGTAATGAATCTGAAACAAAACAAAGAAGAGAGAATTAACGTGGGAAAGTTTTGAATATGGTCACCGAGTTTTTTTGCAGAAAAGTTTCCTGCGTTTTCTCGGCAACCAAACAGAAATGAAGAAGAGATTGGGACACAAAAATATAAAAAGAGAGAAAGAGAGAGAGAGAGAGAGAGATGTGTTACCTTGTTGTTGTTGATTCACTGAATTCTATAATGGGTGGAAACAGAGAGAGAGAGAAACTTAACGGCGAAATGATGATGATGAAGATGATGATGGACAAACAAATAAAATAAAAAGTATTCTTTAATTCTATGATATTTTTGAGAGGTCTATTTTTACAAAAAAAATGTTTGTTTGGTGGTGCCAAATTCTATTATTGATTTTTGAAACAGTGTTTGATAATGATACCTTGGTTAAAAGAAAAAAAAAATCATTCAATTGGATGACTATATAGTTTTATGTTGAAATGTGTATGGGGGGTTACAAAAATGTATATTGTGTAGCAAAGAAAAAGACAGGTTGGAAGAGGAGCCAAATTTGAAGTCCATCCACTAGTAATCTTATCCTCACTCTCTCTATTTTATATAGTTTTGTGTTCACAACTTCACATACCCTTTCGATGTCACCATATGGGCACAAAAACTATTAATATTTTGCCCAAAATTGGATGATATTTGTTTTTTATTTCCAATTTTTGATAAGTTATTTTATATATCACTGTTGATACAAAGTTGCATTTATCCATATCTTTGTCAAGCTGACTAGTTTCTTTATCACTAGATTATAATTTAATGGTTCATAAATCTTAGTCTTCATGTGATTTTTTTTTTCTAAATATAAGTTGTAGAAAATTGCTTTGTTTACAACAAGACTCTATAGAGTTTTTAAATTAGACTAACATACATATACATAGGAACAAATATAGTTTTCTTTTTGTGAGAATGTAAGGTAATAATAGTATGTGCAAATGTGGTAGACAAGTGTTGCTTAAGATCCACTTCCATCTAATCTAATATATATTTAGTCGAGTTAGCATAAATTAAAATCTAGTAATGTTTTCAGAACAATGAGTAGTAAATCGTTTATACGTTTAATCAGAAGTAGTGTTTAAACAAATAGAGAGATAATGGAGAAGGTTGGGCTATAACAATTGGCATAATCCCATTTTCGGCCGCCAAGATTCTCGTCCGTCCCATGTTCCCACTTTACTTTCCAAGTTTTGTCAATTTATGATATCTTTTGACATGGACCTTCATTATTGGTTTTATGTCGGCTACAATTTCATTTGTGTGTTTTATTATTATTTCAGAAGTAGTGTTTAATTTATCTAATTATCTTTTACATGTGTTCGGCCAGATATTTATCTTTCCGACTGTAAGGTGCAAGCTCAGTATCATTATGGCATGAGCATTTGTTAGTGACTTGGATAGTGCGTGGATATTAGTCGTCTATAAATGTATCAACCTGATAAGTTAAACATGTGATTTACTTTGAGAAAGAGATTGCATCATTATGTTGGTGCTTTCACAGTCGACATACCCATCAAGTCTTCTTTTCAGGAAAGTCTATGTAACCCATTACTGGGTTTATAGTTTACCCTGGAGGAACTACTCATAACCACCCTTGTCTTCAATCATTTTACGTAAGCACAACAATACAAAGAGAGCCGAGAGATTATTTTTGACATGATATAAACATAGAGACAAAATGAAAGTAATATTTCAATCAGAAAAATATCACAAACCAACATCAACAAAACAAATTAATATAAACATTACTCTTAAGATGTACATATACTTACACAACTTTAAATAACTTTCTAATGAAGCAGCATGATGATAGGTTACCTCAATATATTGACTCGAGAAGAAGAAAAATAAAAGAAGCGTAATTGTTGTTAGTACCGATTTTATTTTAGGCCCAATATAATTTGGGCTTTTTATGTTACGTATAAGTAAAATTTAAGTTTTGAATGAAAAAGTGGGTAACGCATGCGTGAACGAAATAAACGTCTAGTCAAAATGCGTCGTTGGTGACATATTCAATCCACAACTGTTGTAGTTGGGAACATGTGACGTAACAGGTTCCTTCCTCCCAATTTCCCAATCTAATAATTGTTTTACATATATTCTAGTTACTGTATTATTCTGTGGGATCCTTAATTTTATTATTTGCTTCACCAAACCGTCTTAATCCCACGAAAGTTACATTTTAATCAAGAAAAAAACACATGAAAATCCTTTTTCACCTTATAAATTATGTCATTATATAAAAAGCCTAGTAATCAATTCCTTATTTCTAAGGAAAATTTGTAGATAATTCAATTTAAGAAAGGGTTTATCGTGAAAGATAATTTTAGCATGATTGGTTAACTTATAAATGTGGCTTAAAATAAGGTTAGATTATTTTTATATATACATCTGTCATCGCAAAAAGAGGGAAAACAAAAAATAAGAAAATTGTGGCTGGACGACTCAGCAATTCGTCGTCTTCTTTCCATATATCTTGTTTATTATTTCATAACTAATCCACTTCGATTCTGCTTTTTATATAAAGTTGAGGTTTTTGAGCTATTTTTTCTCCTAAAGGATTCCGAAAAAAGCTTAGACCTTTTTGATCTGATACGTATCTATAAATCTGGAAAGGAGCTGAGAGTTTCAAGGGGTTTTAATTTCGCTGAGAAAACGTTTAATTATCTTTGTCGAGATGGATTGTGGTATGGAGAATTGTAATGGTGGGATCTCAAACGGTGACGTTTTGGGTAAGCATGAGAAGCTCATTATCGATACAGACCCAGGAATTGGTGAGCTTCTTCTTCCCCTGTTTTGATTACGTCTTTTAGTAAATGGATCTTCAGGCAGAGTAGGATTTAACCTCAGAAAGCTTCCAACTTTGTTTAATTTGAATAGAAATATTTAGATGGTTATCTCTTGAATCTGTTTTTGTGTGCTCATTTACTTGTAAAGTTCAATGCTTTGCTTAATAGAAAGATTCAGGGGAAATTGTTCTTTTTTGTGTGTTGACTTTTTTCCAAATGACTGTTCAATAGGATCAGTTCTAACATTAGTGTATGATTAGATGATAGCATGGCGATATTGATGGCGTTTCAAACACCGGAGCTGGAGATATTAGGATTAACTACTGTGTTTGGTAATGTTTCTACACAAGATGCTACTCGCAACGCTTTACTCTTGGTATGTACAGTACAATGCATCAGTTTACTCTGTCACTACAACTTTTGGAATGCGTCTGTGATCTCTTTCTCTTTGTTCATTTTGCAAAAGAATAGTGTGAGATTGCTGGCTTCCCTGATGTTCCCGTTGCAGAAGGAAGTTCCGAACCTTTAAAGGTACCATCTTTCTCTCCTCTCATAAGGATTGAAACTTTAGTTTATGCCATGAAGATTTTTCAGATCTTTGCTATGAGACAAAAAGCCAAACCGTTGTGACTTTAGCTTGAATTCTGGCTTTGGTGTGTTGATTCAGGGTGGAATTCCGCGTGTTGCTGATTTTGTGCATGGTAAAAACGGACTAGGAGATGTCTCTCTTCCTCCTCCGAGTAGAAAGAAATCTGAGAAAAGTGCAGCTGAGTTTCTAGATGAGAAGGTCGAAGAATATCCGGGTGAAGTCACCATTCTCGCCCTCGGACCTCTAACCAACCTGGCATTAGTAAGAATCATGAATCCCCTCCTTTAATCTTCTTAAAATCCGATTTGTGTACTGACGATGACCGGGTTTTTTCGTTATAGGCCATCAAACGCGATAGTTCATTTGCGAGCAAGGTGAAGAAAATTGTTATTCTTGGTGGAGCTTTCTTTTCTTTGGGAAATGTCAATCCTGCAGCTGAGGCTAATGTAACCCCTCCTTGTAACCTCATCTTAATCTTCTGTTAATGAAAAAGGAAATGCTGGTTTCATTTTGTTGGTCTCTGTTCTATATGCAGATATATGGTGACCCGGAAGCAGCTGATGTTGTTTTCACATCTGGAGCGGATATCACTGTTGTCGGTATAAACATCACAACCCAACTTAAACTATCAGGTGAAGAAGCTTCTCCCCTCATCTCCTTTAGCATTCTGGATATCACAATATAGCCTGCTAAAAGAATGTGTCTGTTTTTGATCTATTTCAGATGATGACCTCTTGGAGCTTGGTAACTGCAAGGGGAAACACTCTAAATTGATAAGCGATATGTGCAAATTTTATAGAGATTGGCACGTCAAATCTGATGGTGTTTACGGTAAGCAAGAATCTGTGATCAATCAAACATGCTTAGAAATTGCAGTTTTGATTCTCAAGAGTTTGTTGTTACTGGTTTCAGGAGTGTACCTCCATGACCCAGTCAGCTTTGTGGCTGTAGTACGGCCTGATTTATTCACATATAAGAAAGGCGTTGTTCGGGTGGAGACTCAAGGGATATGTGTTGGCCACACGCTCATGGATCAAGGCCTCAAGAGGTTTATAACTTGTTTTTCACCAAAAAATAACACTCTTTGAATCTTTAGACCTTTCACTAAGTAATGGTTTGGTTCGGATTGTAGATGGAACGGAAGCAATCCGTGGGTGGGATATTCACCGATATCAGTTGCTTGGACGGTTGACGTAGAAGGAGTTTTGGAATATGTCAAAGCAAAGCTGATGAAGCCATAAAAGATGAGTTTCAGAGCACGTTAGAGTGTGAATATTCATTTAAAATGGCATCATCACATTCATCTCTTCTGGTTCTAACCGGAATCTTATATTCATCTCTGTATTTGATCTGTATAAATGCTATATTCGATTAAAAGAAAAGACTAATGAATGAAAACTATCTTCGTTTTCTCTTATCGATCTTTGTTTCTTTCCTTTAGTCTCTGTTCATGCTGCCACTAGTATATGTCAAGATTAAAGTTCAAATTTTTCTTAGAAAATTATGATGAGAAAAAGGATAGAGTGGGGAACATGGGGAAGAGGGTAGACTAAGGAGGAGAGGATTAAATGAAGATGGTTTATAACACAAGTTGGGCTCTCACTATGCATAATTGTATCTACAGTGAATAATGGTGGATGATGTTGATCATCATCATCATGATGAAGTCGGGGACTAGTACTCATGAGTACTTCTTCTACCTCTTTTTATTTTAACCTTTTATTAATGTTGAATTATTTATTACATCCAAACTATATGCAGTAAATGTGTATGCATGATCCATCAAGGGAGCATACTTTGTCTAGCCAATTTTTGTACTTTTTAAGTTTGGAAATGTAATTCATTGAGGGGAAAAAACCTCTATATAATACAACATCTTCATCTCTAAAACTAGTTCGTTGGCATGTTAACAGTAAACATTGCAATTGGATTTTATCACTGGTGTACTATTAAATGTCCAATTAAATAATTGTGTTGTTGTTGGCTTTTTACTCAATAACTTCTCCTTTTTCTTTGTCGTCCATGACTCAATAACTTCCTTAAATCATGAGGTCAGATTTTTTCTTTTTCTCTTTTACCCCTTTTCACTAATTTTCAGTAAATTAAATGGTATTTAAGATACTCTGAAAAAGTTAAATAAATTGGATAATTGCACTAGTTAGAAAAAGGAAAAAAAGAGAAAGAGAATAAAGAGCTTTGTATAATTAGAGAGGTTTGGTCATCATTGGATGCTACAGAAGAAGGTGTTTATTATGAGACTGGCAGCTACTCCTACTTCTAATTCGTGATTACCTAAGACCCATTTTGTCTCCCTTCTCTTAGCTTTTCATTTATTATTACTCAAGTACTACACGATATTTTGAATTTCTCAATTCAAGTTAGTTAATCAGATCATCATGTAACAAATTCTTACAAAAGTTTACCTAGAGCCAAATGATATGAGGTTAAAGGTTCTATTCACTTCAAAACAGAAGGTTGCAAAGTTCTCAGTTTTAAAGTCTCTAGAAAACTTTATATTAGATGGATGAAATGTGATCCTCATGGAGGATGTTTACAAGGAATTTTGGTACATGAATACATGATAATGATTAGTAAATGAAACATCACTTGGATTTCTAGTTTTTGCTAAACAATCCGCTGCTTTGTTGCCCGTTCTCGGAATCCATTGGACCTTCATGCTTGTATATCTCTGTTGCCATGCATACTCTTATTTCCTGAATCAAATTACTATGGTAAACACGTTTAGTTATAAATTTATTTATTTTTCATTTCTTAAAGATAAATATTATGAAGTTAGTTTATAAGAAACTCTTACAAAGTCAGATGCACATTGGTGATAAGAATTTGTTAAATCGATCTTTCTTATATTCTTGCATTCATTACCTACTAGTTTCCAAACTTGAGTATATTTCATGCAATTTTATTACATCACGCAAAATATTGAACACCATGATCTTCACTTTAACGAGTGAAAAAAAAAAATCTACTTTAACGGTGTGACCACACTCTCGCATGGATTTAACTCTAACATCCCTTGTATGACATTGACCGTCTCCTTCCATCGAACTTGAACCACACTTTTCTCGGCACCTTTCCAGATTCGTGTGGTGGGTTCCGTTTTTGTTAAAGGTTTGTTTATTCAACTACTCTAAAACTTTGGTCATGTACGTTTATAACTGCGTTTTTGCATTTTCTCTCGGTATATATAATCATTTCTAAGTAATCCACTCTTGATAAAACTAGTAATTACAGATTAAACACGTAAGCTTTCAGGAAAATCTTCCAAAAATTCAGGTTCATTCCGGTGAAAAATCATTGTTCATACATTTTGAGTTTGTTATGACGTTCACTACAAAAGAATATTCATTGTAGGACAAATCCATGAAAGATTATGAATTTATGAATCCACATAATATGGAAATAAAGATGGATTTGTTACACCTAATGGTTTATACATATATATTAATATAAAGTAGCGCATGTGCATAAAGATACAATTTTGCACGATAGTGTAACACCCAGAGAGCAAAGTTAACACGATGCTTCCTCTTTATTTCTTTCTTTAACTCATTTTATATAACTTTTTCTACCTTTTCTGAAATTAAATATAACTAACAAAAAATTGTGTAGACAAAACAAAACAAAGTGGAACCCCAAAATGCAGGGCGAAAGCGCAAAGCGCTTGAATAAAAAAATCTGAAGCATAAATAACAAAAAAAATTGATAACTAAAGTATAATTTTGAAATCTTATTTGGTTGAGATTTGTTTAAGAAAACTAAGCCATTGTCCCGAATTTAGGTTTTATTTGAGGGTAATAATTTATGCCTTCGCAAATGTTAGTCTTGATATCGGAACTATATACCAAAAGAAATATATTGTACCATGCAGAATTATATATTAAAATTTTGCATGGCAAGTTCCACAAGGCCATGCAAAAACATGACATGATTTGTTTAACCTAAGTGGGAGTTGCTATGTTTACAACTTACAAGGACTACAAATTCCTGAAACAATTTCTTATATATATAAAAATATCAAATTAAATTGAATCAACAGAAAATGTATATATCACAAATTAAATTTTTAAACAAATTTTTTAAGCATCACATATAAAACTATAGAAAGTGTATAGATGGATTCTCATCATTAATTTGTATTTATATTTTCATATGTGTGGTATGTCTCACCTGCAAAAAGAGCCCGCTATCTCTAAATTAATATACTTCAGACCTATGTATATCATTAGTGCTCCACCCCCACAAAATCTTTATTAAATAATCGTTGTATGTTTTTAAAAATTAGAAGATGTTATGATAATGTTTCCATGCAATGCAAATGGACGCACTTTAGCTTATGGAGACCCAAAACATAAAAAGAAATAAAGTTCTAAAGGGACGAAATGATGACAAATTACAATGATTAAAAGTTGGAAACAGTTTCATACTCACACGATCTAACATACTATAGACCATACACTTTGATGTCCTACACATACAACAAATAAATGTAGCATAAATATTTCATTTATATATGTAATACTTATTTATACCACTATTAATCAAAACTATAGTGATTGTTGAACCCGTTTTTATTTTTATTTCGATAAAACATCAATACCAACCTTTTTTTTATGTCACATAACAATCATCCGACCAAACTGTTAAGGTGACTTGTAAAAGAGAAAGGAAATAGAGCAACCAGTTTAAAAGACAAAAGATAGTTTTAAGGCTAATCATAGTTGTTCACAACCGGAAAAAATTGAAAGATAAAAAACAAATGAAGAGAACCAAACCATTTTGGGGCAAAGAAGTCATTTCAAATTCCCCTAACAATAAGATAGATGACTCACACAAACACCTCCCTACATATTAATTATCATTGCCTTTGATGTAAGCAAGTAGTGCAACCACTATTTATTTTTGCTTCCATTTATTTATTTATTTATAGTTCCATTTCAAGACAAACATCATAATTATGAGTTCGAACTTATGTTTTGAATTTTAAAGTCATTGAATGTTTAGCACAAAAGGCAAAAGAGGAAAATAACACAATCACCGTTCACAAAACATGCATTAATACGATATATCCCGTGAATAAAATAATAAACGCCAAAAAAACCTCACAAGATTTGGTAAAGAAAAAGTAATTATAACGTGAAAGTGCAATAATTTGTATTATTATGCAACCAAACAAGGTCCACGAGGGATGATATATGGTTAATGAAACTAAGTTATATGATGAAAATTGACGAAAGTGCCCATAAAATAAAAACAATCCACCTTGTAAACTATGATGTTTCACGCTGTGGCACACTCATAACCCATGGAGAGTTATAAAAAAATTTCCTTATAGTTTTTTTTGGGGTCCCAAAACTTTCCTCTTCATAATTTCTCTCTTTAATTTTCTTTTTAATTATTTCGATCTTTATCTAAATAAGGGATGATGAAAGGAAAAGAAATAAAGGGTCATGAAGAGAATCGGACACGAACACCTTCTAAAATGTGTTATTATTATGGCTTATGATGAGTATTGTTGACTAAACCAATATTGACCAAACCGGGAAATGAAAGGAGTAAAAGAGAGCAATGAAAATGGTCCAAATAGAAAACTTGAAATTGAATAATGAATCATGATGGTTCGAACCAATCCCCAACCATCATTGCGAATCTTTGGGGGACGACGGCCTATTACCCTCCCCTTCATCATCATCATCATTTTCACTCAATAACTCGTTTCACCTTCTTCTTTAGTTACTTTTTTACCCTTCCCTCACTACAAAATTACCCCTCCCTAAATAAGTACTAATCCAAGCCGGTCTACGTATTAAATTTTGGATGTAGTGTTAGCTAGGGAGAACCGTATTTTACAAACATTATGACTTTTATTTCCGTGAAATGTCGTCTTAATTACTTAGTGTT
>AR_comb_assmDRAFT_10566333_pt1 | contig 12107 bp, 7 predicted proteins | sample ArasoioldDNA_FD_10543 | JGI IMG/M metagenome (IMG submission 10543) | reverse complement strand
CTCGAACGCGATCCCGTCGAGCCGCCAGTTCGACGCTCCAGTGCCGTCAAGGATGGCCCACGCGACCGGCGAGGCGAGCGTTGGTAGCAGGCCCGCATCTTGAGGCCCGATGCGCCGCTCAGGAAGAATCGCCGACGAGCGAATGGTGATCGGCGGACCGATAGGGTTCGGCGGCAGGGTAAATGGGCCAACGTAGCGCGCGCCGGCCTGCAACACGAGAACATCTCCTGGACGCGCGGCGTTTAGTGCCGCCTGCAGGTCGGCACCTGCGGCGACGTTCGTGGTCGCGGCCAAAGCATCCGCTGCGAGCCACGTCGCCATCATCACCGGAACGGAAAGCGCTCTGAGTACAAGCAGACCTGTCCTACGAGGAGAGAAAGGGCCCATTTGGTTGTCCTTGAGAAAGGGGGGCGCGGCTAACGCCGACTTCCAAGCTCGGCAAAAGGGGTGCCTTCAGGCAGAGCTAGGTTTGCCGACGAATTCTGTGCGCGCCGCACAGATAACTCACGTTTTCGTACGCAGGATTACAGAACTGTGAGTCGGATGCGTCGAGAGGATTACAAGACTGACGACCGTGCGGTTGAGACTGCTGCTTTTGGCGGTGAGCTACCTTCTTGTGCGCGGCGAACGTGGTTCGCGCTCAGGTGGCTTTCGACGACCGAGCTCCTCAAGATTCGCCCCGAGCATCGACCCGTCGGTGGCGGCGGCAGTGAAGCGGCTGCCGCCGCGCAATCGGTAATCGTCGTGGGCGCTGTCGACGAAATCAGCCATCATTTCCGCGACGCTGGGAAACAAATTGTCTGGCGGGTAACGCGATGGATCGCCCCCGGCGAGGACGTTCCGCCGAAATTCGTCGTGACTCACGTAGGCCGCAATCGCCGTTCTGCCGATGCCCGCTGACTCCCCGATGACGCCGAACTGATTGTGGCGGGTGAGATTATTGGTGAACTGAAGGCCGTCAATCACCCACGGGCGTCCATTCTGCGTTCCGTAAAACTGCACCACGCTGCCACTCTGGATCACCGTATTGTGGTCGATGACGATGTCTGCGGGTCCGCCGCCGATCAAGAGGAAGCGGCCGTCGCCTCCCCACCGCCCCGCATCGACGTCATAGAACAGGTTATGGCGGATCTGGAGACCACGCATATGCGCGCTCGGATGCTCGTAGTCGGTTCCGAGAATACTGATCGCGGTGGACACGTGGCGAACAATGTTGTACTGAACTTTGACATCGGACACGTCCGACCACGGCGCCTTGCCGTCCTGGTTCACCGGCTTGAAGAGAAGCGCATAACCGGTCTGCGCCGCCACCCAGTTATTCTCGAAGACGTTGGACTCGATCACGACGCGTCGCGCATTTTTCAACTCGAGCAGATTCTTTACTGTCCAGCGTGAACCACGCCACGCGAGCTGCTTGGTGACGTAGTTGCGGCGGATGGTGATATCGCTCGGGACGAGATCACGGATTGCAGGATCCGACCCTCCAAACATAATGTTCTCGGCCGCGGCTTCGAGATAATTGTTATCGATCACAAACGGGCCAGGGCCATTCCAGCCACATATCGCCTGACTGTCCTGACCGTCGGCCTTGATTTCACGAATGTCCGAATTCCGAATCACGGTGTCTGCGCTATTGAGGGCAATCCCCCGCTTTTGACCCTGCGACGCGTCGCCGCGAATGATCAAACCGTCGAGTTCGAGATGGTGTGGCACGTTGGCCCGATCGCGCTGAGTCTCCCCGCCATCACCCAGGCTGATGATGTTGCCCGCACCGCCGGAATTTGCCGCGAAGGCCAGCCACTGGAGGCGCCAATGGTGTGCGCCCGGCTTCGTCGCAAGTGCCGAGCTGCCGTTTGAAGAGCGTATCGTCGGCATCCACTGCGCGTGTTCAGGCGTCACCCTGTCGCCTGTCGGAAAGCGTGAGTTGTCGGCTGCCGACCGAATCGTGATGTACTGCGGAGCGATTCCGCTCGGCTGTTCGGGAAGTGCCGGGAGTGTAAAGTTGCCAACGAAGGTAGCGCCCGGTTCGAGCAACAATACGTCGCCCGGTCTCGCCCGGTTGATGTAGTTCTGCAGATCCGCCCCGGCGGGCACAACCGTCTCAACGGGCGATAAGGGCACCGGCCGGCGGGTTGCGTCCGGTAAGTTGGCTACCGTCGGTGGCACATGCGCAACGGGCTGTGCCACCGCGACGAGAGCCAGCACAAGCATGAATCTCACATTAGACATTGCTCGTGCGTTATCCAAAGCATATGCCGGAGCCAGTAGGTCAATTGATGAGTCGATTAATTTGGTCCCGTCACGCTGATGTAGTTGAAGTTCGCGACGGCGCCATTGCTTCCGTTAGAGTCCATCACGAGCCGCCACGTCTGCGGCCCCGCGGCCAGTGAGATGCTAGTCTTCTGAACCGTTGTCCAGGTCTGCCAACCGCCCGTGTTCGGCACAGTGAGCGGCCCTGTCTTGTTGACGCCGTTCACCTCGATGTGAAATGTTCCCCCCCCGGACGGCGATGCAACACGGACATTTATATTATAGGTGCCGGCGGTCGTGACGTTCAACGTGTACTTCAGCCACTCTCCAGCAGACACCCATCCAACGTCGTAGCCGCCGCCTGAGTCGGCCGTCCGCTCGATGTCAACATCGGTCGAACGATACTGCGCCCCCGAGTTACCAGCACTCGCATCCACGTAGGCGCGGCCGGCGCCACCCTCGTCGAAGTTCTCCGCCTGAATCACTCCAGGCAGCGCGACCGCCGTTCCGCCAAAAGGCGAGCTGACTGCCTGGGTCACGCGGATGTAGTTGAAATTACCGACCGCTCCCGTCGCACCAGTCGTGTCCATGACGAGCCGCCAAACTTGCTGTCCCGCACCCAGGCTGACGCCGCTCTTTCTAACAGTGGTCCAGGTCTGCCAGCCGCCGGTGTTCGGCACGGTCAGTCGTCCCGTCTTATCGACGCCGTTTACTTCGATGTGAAACGTGCCGCCTGCGCCCGCCGACGCCACGCGCACATCGATATCGTAGGTGCCAGCCGTCGACACGTTCACTGAGTAATTCAACCGCTCCCCAGCGGAGACCCACCCCACGTCGTAGCCGCCACCCGAATCCGCCGACGATTCGATGTCGACGTCCGTTCCACGATACTCTCCGCCAGAGTTTCCTGGGGTCGTATCCACATAGGCAACGCCCGCTGCGCCTGTGTCGAAGTTTTCGACTTGTATCGTGCCCGGTAAGGAGACCGCGGTGCCGCCGTAGGGAGCGCCGGCAGTACTGGCCGTGACTCGAATATAGTTGAAATTCCCAACCGCGCCAGTCGACCCGTTTGTGTCCATGACGAGCCGCCATACCTGCTGTCCTGCGCTCAGGCTGACACCACTCTTTCGAAGAGTCGTCCATGTCTGCCAGCTGCCAGTATTCGGAACAGTCAATCGTCCGGTGATGTCGCTGCCGTTAGCTTCGAGGTGGAAGGTGCCGCCGGTCCCAGTGGATGCCAGGCGGAATTCAATGTCATAAACCCCGCCGGCGGAAACATTCACCGTGTACTTCAGCCATTCGCTGGCAGCGACCCAACCCACATCGTGGCCGCCGCCGGAATCCAACGAGTCTTCAATGTCGACATCTGTGCCGCGATATTGTCCGCCTGCGTTGCCCGACGTTGTGTCGTGGTACGCAACGCCGCTCCCACCCTCGTCGAAATTCTCTGCCTGGATCGTTGCGGGCAATGTGGTCGGCATGCCGCCAAACGGAACCGAGGTCCCCGACGGAGGTACACTGCCGCTGCCACCGCTGGAAGAAGCGGCACCCTTCATGGCCGCGGCAAGCGCGGCGAAGTCCACACCCAGGTTTCGGCCATCCGTCCCTGCGCCATTGAAAATACTGCCGGTAACCAGCCGGAAATCATTGGCGTCGACATCCACGAACTGCGCGTTGAACGTCGCCATGTCTGGATAGAAATTGTCTGGCGGGTACAGCGACGGGTTGGCTCCGCCGATGGCGTTGCGACGGACGATCGCGTTCGGGAAGTACACTGCGAGCGCATCGTTCCCGAAGCCCGCACCGCTGCCTAAAATGCCGTACTGATTATGAGGCGCGATGTTATTGGTGAAGACGAAGCTGGGAATAGGATCGCCATCGGCAAGCACGATCAACTTTTCCTGATGGATGGTGTTGTGATCCACCGTGACGCCGAGCGGCCCACCAACCATCAGCAGAAAATGCTCGCTGCCCCAGGTGCTTGACACGTCGTACACCAAATTGTTCCGAATCAGGATAGCTGTCGTGCGCTGGCTCGGATACTCGTAGTCGGTTCCGAGAATCGCAATGCCTCCGGCGACGTGCTGGATCACGTTGTTGGTGAGCGTGATGTCGCGGACAACCGACCACGGCGCGGTCCCACCTTGATTGCGCGGTGTCAACAGGATTGCGTAGCCCTTCTGGGAAGCAGCCCAGGAATGCTCGAAAATGTTTCCGTCAATGAGCACTCTGCGAGCGTTTTTCAACTCGAGCAGGTTCTTGACATTCCAGAGCTTGCCTTGCGTCGGCGGCGTGCCCGTCGCCTCGCCGCTTCCCGTGTAGACGATCGATGCGGCGCCTGGAGCGCTCTGCATGTACCGATTTTCACCGCCCGCAGACGTGCCCCGGTAAACGCGATAAAAGTCAGCGCCGGGAACCGCACTCCAGGTCAGCGTCACCTTGCTGCCGCTGGTTCCGATGAGAACGGACGACTCGGCAGATCGCGCAGAAACCGCTTCGTCTCCTTCGGTCTTCATCACCGCGACAACCCTGAAGTAGTGACGGGCAGCCGCCAGAGAACCGCCGCTGGAAATCGTCGTCACCGCCGGAGCCGAAGGCGGCACGAGTACCGGATTGCGCCACTTCACCGGCTTGGTGAACAGATTGCGTGTGATCGTGATGTCGCTGGGGACGAGATTGGGAATCTTCGGATCGGCGCCGCCGAAGAGAATGTTTTCGGTGCTCCCTTCGAGGTAGTTGTTGGAAATCTTGAACGGACCTGGCCCGTTGAATCCGGCAATCGCCTGCGCATCGATCGCGACTGCGGCACACATCGTCACGAAGCTGTTGAGAACGTCGAGCGATGCGCCGTTGAGCGCAATGCAACGTTTCTGTCCCTTCGTCGCGTGCCCGTGCACGTACACACGATCGAGCACGATTCCGTAGGGAACGACGTCGACGGTTGTTTGCGCGTCCGAGTTGTTGCCCCATTCGACGAGGGTTCCCCACCCTTCCTGGGCGACGCCGTCGATGTCGAGAAACTGTAACCGGTAATTGTGCGCTGCCGGCGCCGTCTTTAACACTGGCGTCGTCCTATACGCACTCCCGCGCCCCTTCAAACGCGCCAATCGATTCAACGCGACGTTGGCTCCGGCATAACCAGGCGGCACAAGCCGGATACCCGCTGCCGGAAGTGCGCTGTCGGGTGCGTCCGATCGAATCAGAATCGGAGTGGTGTTGGAACCACTCTTCGCGGGAAGCACGAAGTTGCCGACGAATGTTTCACCGGCGCGAAGAAGAATGGTGTCGCCAGGCTGCGAGTCGTTCAGCGCCTGCTGAAAGTCAGAGTACGCGCAGCCGGTCGCGCACACGGTCAGCGTCGCGGCCGCAGCCCGTTGCGGGAAACCAAGTACAAATGAAGACCCAGCGAGAATGTAAACAACGGCCGGTAGCCCGAGCCGACACACGAACGGCACACGCATCAGTACGCACCTATTTGGAGTTTGAAATACCGTCAGCAATGGCGCAGCGGTAGCGAGGCGCCGTGGCAATTGACCGGCCAACGAACAAGATGTCCCATAGTTCAAGCCATTTAGTCGTACCGTGGTCTTTACGCCAATCCGATGTGCCCTGGATCACAACTGAGCCGTTTGTAAGGATTACACCTCCCATGAAGAGTCGCGGATTTCTCACAGTCGGGATTCAGGTTCACACTTCGCCGCGCGGTTGACCGCTGAGTTGCGCCGCGAGCGATGAGAAGGTCTGCGCTTTTCACATAACTCTCGCGTGGCACCCCACTTGCTGCCCCATGTGTTTCGACGAACGGGAGTAGAAACGCATGGACGCGTGAGCATTGCGCTGACGCAAGGATTGTGGAAAATGCGACATGTTTTAAAACTCTTTGCGGCGGCACTCGTCGGCTTGAGCTTTCTGGTGCAGCCAGTGGTGCGTGCGCAAAGCCCCACTCGTCCGGCTCAGCAAACGCCTCCCGGCTGGATCTTCACACCATCAATCTCTGTCGGCGGCACGTGGGATGACAATGTACTGCTCGTCAGTCCAGGGACAAATCCTCCGTCTGATTACGGGTCGCCGATTACGCCCGCCGCCGGCCTGAGTTACACGGGGAAGTACACGCGCTTCTCCAGTGGTTATTCAGGAGCGTTCGTCCGCTACATGACGCTGTCAGAGTTGAATGGTCTTCACCAAACATTGCATGCGAATTTCGAGCGACGCGTGAGTGGACGAGTCAACTTCTTTGGAGATGAGTCGTTTACCGCTGCCCAGACGACGGACGTGCTTCAGTTAGCAGGCGTTCCGTTCTATCGCATCGGGTCACGGTCGAACGCAGCAACCGGGGGCATTCAGGCCGCCCTCAACAAGCGCACGGCGCTCAGAAGCAGCTACACCTTGCGCACAGTTGATTTCGACAACAATGCGTTTACCGCAACTTCCCTCCAAGGAGGGCACGCGCACGACGTCACGACCACAGTTGATTACGCGCTCTCGCGACGGCTCGCGATCGGTGGAGAATACGAATTCAGCCGTGCGATCGTGAACGGTGTCCCAGTCGCGGGTGTGGCTGGTCCCGAAGATCGCTTTAATATGCAGACAGCGACAGCGACGGCTCAGTATCGACTCGGCGAAGGCACGACGATCAACGGCGGCTTTGGCGTCGCCATCCTTGGCGCCGGCCTGCACCACGACGCTCGCACCGGACCCGAATGGCGCGCCGGCTTTACTCAACAAACCGGCCGCGGCGCCGTCGCGGCCAGCTACATGCGATCGTACATTCCTTCGTTTGGATTCGGCGGAACGTTTCAGAACCAGCAGTGGAACGCGAACATCCGCATGCCCATCGCACGCCGCGTCTATGTCGATGGCTTTTTTTCGTGGCTGCAAAACGATCCGCTCGACACCACGCAACCAAGCCTGCAAACGACATGGCTGTCGGCGACGGTCGGTTATTACATGACACGATGGCTATCGGCGGAAGGTTTCTATGGACGCACTCAGCAGGACTCGCAGCGTGTCGGTGGCCAACTGGAACGCAACCAGGTCGGGTTCCGCGTCGTCGCCGTCAAGCCGATGAAGCTCCGCTGAATCTCGATACCAGTCTCGTATGCCACGTCAGCAGCGCGAGGCCTCCACAGCGAACCTTGAGACGGCCCAAGTGACGCGCCCGCCGGCCGCACCGGTGTCGCTCCTCCACGACACGATATACCGTCGCCTGCGACAACGTGTTATCCGCCGCGTTCACGCGCTCGAGGATACCGTCGCTCGTAGGACGCATTCCCGGAAGCGGATTCTCTTCGAGGCGGCGTCGCCGATGAGCCTGACGATCTTCATGCCGCTCTATGAACGGCTGAAGCGAGACCCACGCATTGACCTGTGGTTCACGTCCTGTGCAACCGCGTGGGAACCGCGCCAGATCTTCGCGGGATTCGGCATCACCGACAACGTCCTCAGCCGCGCAGCAGCCCGTTGGTTCAAGACCGACGCGTACATCAATGTCGACTTCTGGGATATGACGTGGCTGCACAGGCACACCCGGCGGATCCACCTTTTTCACGGTGTGGCGGGCAAGTACAACCTCGACGCTCCGGTCGAGCTCGCCCCGACGATCTCCGGCTTTGATTGCCTCATGTTCGTGAACGCGGATCGCCGGCAGCGCTACATCGAAGCGGGCCTCGTAGCCGACGATGAGCGCCGCGCACCCATTGTCGGGTATCCCAAGGTGGATTGCCTGGTCGATGGCTCTCTCGATCGCCAGGCGATTGCCCATGCCCTTCAACTCGATCCGTCGATCCCTACGGTGATTTACGCGCCGACCTGGTCGCCCGAGTCGTCGCTGAACACAGTGGGTCTTGAGGTCGTTGAAGGACTGGCGGCCGCCGGGCTTCAAGTGATCGTCAAGCTGCACGACCGCTCGTACGACCGCCAGCAGCGCGGCTCTGGCGGCATCGATTGGGCCAGTAACCTGCGCCGCTATGACGGCCACCCGGGCGTGCGCATTGCACGCGAGTCGAACGGCTGCCCGTTCATGGTCGCATCCGACGCGATGGTGAGCGACCACAGCTCGATCGCGTTCGAATACATGCTGCTCGATCGACCGCTCATCGTCGTCGATTGCCCTGCGCTCATCCACAAGGCAGCGATCAGCCCGGAGAAGGTCGAGCGTCTTCGCGCCGCGGCCGATGTCGCGAGCGATCCACAAAAGGTCACCGACACGGTGCTCGCCGCCCTGCGCCAACCTCAACGCCTGTCGGCCGAGCGGCGACGTACCGCCGCGGACCTTTTCTTCGAACCCGGCAACGCAACCGATCGCGCGCTTGCCTTGCTATACCAGCTGATAGATCTTCCGATGCCCGCTGCCACGGTCACGCCCAAATCGAGCCGGCAGCTCGCCACGACGGGATGACACCGATGGCAGAAATCGATTCCATTTCAGTACTGATTTGCACTTACAACCGCGCCGAGTTGCTCAACCAGACACTCGAGACGCTCTCTCGGGCAACTACCCCCGACCGATGCGCAGTAGAGATCGTCGTCGTCGATAACAACTCGACTGACGATACCGCCGCGGTCGCCCGCCGTGCCGCCGCGTCGGCCACGTGGCCAGTGAAGTACGTGCACGAGCACCGACAGGGCAAGAGTTTCGCTCTCAATACCGGATTGTCGGTCGCTCAAGGGGACGTCATCGCATTAACTGATGACGATGTTCTCCCAAGTGCGGACTGGCTGGTGCGCATCGTCTCGAACTTTCGGGCAGCTGATGACGTGGTGTTCGTCTTCGGAAAAGTGCTGCCTCGCTGGCAGATATCTCCTCCCGCTGAAATGCTCACGGTTCGCGCCAGGGATATCTGGGGTCCTCTTGCATTGGTCGACTACGGCGACGAGACCATCCAACACGATGCGAAAACGTTCGGTACCCGACGGCTTCCGGTTGGTGCGAATCTCGCGGTTCGGCGCGACGCCATCGAGAGAATCGGCGGCTGGCGCACCGACCTCGGCAAAGTAGACAACTCCTTGATCGCCGGCGAAGACCACGAACTGTGCGTTCGCCTATTTCTCGCCGGGTTCTACTCCGGAGTTTATGATCCCGCTGTTTCGGTCCGGCACCTGGTTCCGGCCTCTCGGCTGACGCGACGCTACTTCAGGCGCTGGTTCTACTGGCATGGTCGCACCATGGCAAGAATGGCGGATGCCGTATATCTGGATCTTGATCTCACGCGCGTCCCGTCGATTGCCGGAGTACCACGCTTCGTCTATCGCGAATTCCTTCAACAGTGCCGGCGGTGGGCGGGCCGCGTCGGGCGATCCGATGCACTCGCTCTCCTGATCGAAGAAGTCAAGCTGGTCGAATACGTGGGCTTCTTTTCGGAGACCTGGCGCAGCCGCATGACCTCCCAGCAGAGACATAGCGCCGTCGCCACTCCGCAGGACGGGCGAGCAACAAATGAGTGTTCGCGCTGAGGTCGACGCAGGCTACGGAGTCTCCGTCGTGCTGAGCACTTACAACCGGGCTGATCGTTTGCCGTTCGCGCTTGACGCCCTGCTCGCGCAAAGCCAAGGTGCCGCGTACGAAGTTATCGTCGTCGACAACAACTCGACCGATTCCACACGCGCGGTGATCGACCACGCGATAGCGCGGTCCGATGGGCGGGTGCGCTATCTCTTCGAACCTCGCCAAGGGCTTTCTTATGGGCGCAACGCAGGGATCGCCGCGGCGCGAAGTCCAATTATCGCCTTCTCGGACGACGATGTGCGAGTCGCGCCGGATTGGATTGCGCAACTCAAACGCACGTTCGATGCGCACCCGGAATTCGATTACGTCGGCGGCCGCGTGCTGCCTCGCTGGCTCGCTCCCCCGCCGCGATGGCTCACCGATGCGCACTGGGCACCACTGGCGCTTCAGGACTACGGCGATCAGCCGATCGTCAGTAGTTGCGAACGTGCCGTATGCCTGGTCGGTGCGAACCTCGCGTTCCGGCGGCGCGTCTTCGATGTCGTCGGGTTGTTCACGCCGTCGCTCGGCAGAGTGAAGGACGGCATCGGGTCCACTGAAGATCATGATATGCAGTTGCGGGCCTGGAAGGCAGGCATGCGTGGTCTCTACGATCCGGGACTCTGCGCCGAAGCGGACGTCACACCCGATCGCCTCACCAAGAGTTACCACCGTCGCTGGCACCGCGGACACGGTCGACACTGCGCAATGATGCGGCTGCGCGAGCTCGTGCCCGCCGACCTCGGGCCGCTGAAGGAACCCGAAGACGCGGTCTTACTATTCGGCGCACCTGCGTTCGTGTATTCGAATCTGCTGCGAACCGGATACAAGTGGATCCGCGCTCTGGTTCTCCGCCAAGACCCACGGTTCTACTTTCATCAATTCCACCACGAGTGGAGCTACATCCGAACAAGCCTGAAGATCTTTTCGAAAGAGAGTACGCGCGGCGCTCCTGCGGAGCTCGTGCGCTTCAGCCGCGCCTATTTACGGAAGAAGCGCGCGGCGCGACTCACGCGTTGCGGTGCCTGACCGTCCCGTTCGGCATCGCCAGCAGCTCGAGACGCGCGGTGCCGTTCAGTCCGTCCGCACCCCGGACAGCAGCTCGGCAAAGTACTCGATCGGATTGGACGGTTCCACACCAAGACGGCGCAAGAGGAATCGCGAAGATCCGGCGGCGTTCATCCCGCGCTCGGTCGTCACCGCCGTTTCGTACCCCGCCCGTCCGATGGCGTCGAGCGCTGCCGGCGTGTGTTGTCCGCTGGGGAAGCAGAAGTGGCGCACCCGCTGCCCGAGCTCCTCCTCGATACGCGCCTTCGGCACCACGATCTCGGCTTCGATCGATGCGGGATCGGCCACGCGTGGCAGGATGGGGTGGGTCTTCGTGTGCGCGCCGATTTCCACGCCGGCGGCGGCGAGCGCGCGGATCTCGTTCCACGTGAGCGGCGCGTGAGGCTCGGGAGGCGTCTGCGGGATCTCGACTTCGAGCAGCTCCTGAAGCTCCCGGAGGGCCTGCAGCCGCCACTCGTTGTCCACCTGCGTGAGCTGGATTGCGAGCGCCGACGAGAGCGCGTGCCGCTCCGCGGGCGTCCCCAGTGCGTAGGTTTGCGCCGGTCCGTGCTCGAGCGCGAACGTGAACGACCGTCGCGGGCTGTGTGCGATCGTGTATTCCACGACGTCGGGCCATAACCACAGGCGGCCATCGGCGACGTCGCTCACGACGAAGAGGGTGGCGGGAATATCGAACGCCCGAAACACCGGGTGGCCCGAGGTGAGGAAGTCCCGGTATCCGTCGTCTATAGTGATCACCACGGCGTGCTCCGGCCAGGGCCGTTCCTCACGCAGGCAGCGCGCAAGCTCGCCCAGGGCGAGTGGGTGGTAGTGACGACGAATGTGCTCGCACTCGCGCTGCAGCCCGGTGGTGTCGGGCGGGAAGCGGTGATACATCAGAATGCGCACGCCGCCCCGGCGGAGGTGTCTCGCCAGCTGGAGCACGCCGAAGGTGTGCGCGAGGGAACGGATCACCCGCTTGTGCAGCATTCACGCGCGCCCGGTGCAAGGAAAGATCCACGCGGCGAGGCGGAGACGGCTCCGAACGGTCCCGATCTTGAGCCGAGGCGGCAGTTCATCTATAGCACCGCGTCGGTCATATTGTAGAGCCGGGCACGCCCCGACTGGCAGCCCATCATCCCGCCTACGAGGAATGGCGTTCATCGGCGAGACGCTGGGTTCCGTGTTTGGGCAGACGTTTACCGATTTGAGGCGATCGCCATCGTCTAACATCACGGCGGTGTGGCGGCCCCACTCCGGACGGTCCCGATCTTGAATAGCCGAGGCTGCAGTTCATCTATGCTAGCGCCTGGGACCATATTCTGGA
>AR_comb_assmDRAFT_10593098_pt1 | contig 12110 bp, 4 predicted proteins | sample ArasoioldDNA_FD_10543 | JGI IMG/M metagenome (IMG submission 10543) | reverse complement strand
TGCCTTGTTGCTTGTCCCTTGTACCTTGTCGCTTGTCCCTTGTACCCTGTCCTCCTTTTTCTCCATGCATATTTTCAAATTTCTTCTTCCGTTTTGTATATAGCTGCGGACCTGGTTCCATTCCTGCCCCATTAACTCTACGATCTCATTATAACATTTGCCCTCAATATAAAAAAGTTGCACGGCCTTTCGCTGGTCTTCTGCTAAAGTAGCAAGGCAATATTCAAGGCGTTGAAATTTTTCCTCCTTTTCCACTACCGAAGGCATCCCGTCAAATACACCATCCAGATGCACATTTTCCTCGCTTTGCATAAGAGATTCAGGAAGTTCTATTGTTTTCAAATTCCTTGGTGTCCGCAATTGCATCAGGCAATGATTCTTTGCAACCTGGTACAACCAGCTTTTGAAATTTTCAACCTCATGTTTTTTCAGCTTTACCATCAACTCTTCGAAAATATGCATCACGGCGTCCTTCGCTCTTTCAGATTCTTTCAGGTATTTTAGGCATACCCCATAAACAAGATCCATATATCGTTGATACAATTGACCCAACACTTTCAGATCGTTCGTCTTCTTATACAAAGAAACAAGTTCGGTGTCGGTCAATGAATCAGGTGATATGTCCTTCAAAAAAGTCACTGCGCTAAAATTAGTAAATAAATTTCCAGGTATGACTTATGTAATTCTTAAAACGGTTGCATCTCCTTAGTAAAATGGTTTATGAAAGATAAGTTTCATGCTCGTTTCGCTGCTTGTAACAATGAACGTATTCAGCCGTCATATGGCTGGAACAGAGCAGTTACTTACAAAAGAAAAAATACAATAGGATAAAGATCACTGCTCAGAGAACTATCAAAGGTTTCAGTCACGATAACGTTAACAGCCAGTTAATGAACGGAGCTGGTTTTTACCGGCTCCTATTCTATTACGGTTTTAAAAACATAGTATGACCAAAAAACTCCAACTGCAAATACCCACTCCTTGTCATGAGAACTGGGAAAAGATGACAACGACAGAAAAAGGACGCTTCTGTGCTTCGTGTCAAAAACAAGTGATGGATTTCACCAACAAAAGCGACCGCGAAATTGCCATGTTCTTTAAAAAGCCATCAATCGGATCCGTGTGTGGAAGATTTATGGATGACCAATTGAACCGCGATATTGATCTACCTAAAAAAAGAATTCCATGGCTGAAATATTTCTTTCAATTTTTAATTCCTGCATTCTTTATTTCTTATAGAGCAACTGCGCAAGGAAAGGTAAAAGTTGCTTCAAATGTAACCACCCAGTTTTCAAAACTTTCGAACATGCAATACAAACAATTAAAAGAAAAAATCGAAAGTGAAGCTTGCATGAGAAATACCGGCCTTGTAGTAACAAATTTGACATCTATCGATTATCCGGATATTACCGTTAAAAAACCTGGTATTGAGTTAAATAATTCTATTAGCGGAACTATTGGTCTCGTCTCATCATCGGGATTAAATGAGATAAAAGGAAGAGTAGTTGATGAAGGAGGAAACGCAATACCTTTTGCCACCATTATGATCAAGGGCACAAAAAACGCAACGAGTACTGATGCTAACGGATCATTTAGTATTTATCCAAAACCTGACTGGAAGGATATAACACTTGTTGCTCTTAGTGTTGGATTCAATACGCAAGAGATCAACATTGATCGGGCAAACTATAATAGCCCTGATACCATAATGCTTATTCCCATGAGGCCCCAGCCTGCAGGAGAGGTTGTGATAGTAGGGTATACTTTGAGGAAAACAAAAAAGCAAAAACCGGTTCCATTGCTTCAACGAATTTTCAAGGACACCGCTTTCAGCAAATTCAGAATATATCCCAACCCCGCTCGTTCAAATTCTACTCTGAATATCGAATGGAAGCAAGAAGAATTTGGAGATCATCTTCTCCAACTCTTCAATCAATCGGGCCAATTGCTACTGTTAAAAGATTTATATATTGATGAAAAAACAAGATTGTTTACCATTACCATGCCGTCAATAATCCCAGGAAACTATTTCCTGAAACTTACAAGTAAGATCAGCGCCAGATCATATACAGAAAAATTAATTGTTGAGTAAGACAAGTGCCAGGGTGAATGACAACTAGGGTTATCGCGCTCCTCCTTATCACTCACCACTCACCCTATAGTATTGTTAATAAAAATTTTTGAGGTCAATAGTTTTCGAAATTAAGTATCTTGAAACCCTATGAAAGCCTTTTCCACAGCCATTTTCGCGTCGCTTGTCATTGTCCCTTTTTTTTCATCGGTAACTGTCTCGGCACAACGGACGGATTCCCTGGAAACTTCAATTCAAAAAATTCAGCGTTCGGCCCCACCAAAAAAATATTTGTCGGCGAAGTCTTTAATTATCCCTGTCGTGATGATCGATTATGGTTTTGCCACATTAAAAAATGAAGGGTTACAGGACTTGAATAAAAACATCGCGGAAGAAGTAACCGAAGATTGCCGTGGATTTAAAACAAAAGTGGACGACTACCTGAAGTATGCACCGGCTGCCACTGTCTACATATTAAATGCTGCCGGAATCAAGGGCAGGCACAAGATAGTTGCCAGAACCATTATCCTCGGCGTGTCATCTGTTCTCGCTGACCAGGTTGTAACTTCCCTTAAACACGGCACACACCAGTTGCGGCCTGATGGTTCCACCTACAATTCCTTTCCGTCGGGCCACACAACAACGGCATTCATTGGGGCAGAAATGATGAACCAGGAATTTGGCTGGCGATCGCCGTGGTATAGCGTTCTTGGATATTCAATGGCGACGGCAACGGGTGTCTTGCGAGTCATGAACAACCGCCATTGGCTAAGTGATATTGTCGCCGGCGCAGGCATTGGAATACTTACGACCAAATTCAGCTACTGGCTCTACAGTAAGTGGGAAGACAGGAAGCACGGAAAGCAAGTGGTGTTTTATTGAGCTATTTAGAGGCATTTTATTTGCAACTCCCAATTAAACAGGACTTTAACGCGGAAGCTGGTATTGTATTTGCCCTAAGGCTGTCGATTAGCTATTTTTACATCTATAAAAGCCTGACCCTGAAGAAATTTCTGAAAATATTATGGCGGTCGCTCCTGGTGATCCTCCTGCTGATATTGGCTGTGTTTATTTTTATTGAAACACCTGTGGGCCAAAACTGGCTGGCAAAGAAGGTAACTCAAAAATTTTCCCGAGAGCTCAACACCAAGATCAGTTTCAGGCACATTAGTTTTTCACTGTTCAACAAACTAAACCTTGAAGACTTTCTGCTGGAAGATCAGCAACGTGACACATTGCTTTTTGCAGGTAATCTACAGGTGCGAATAACCGATTGGTTCTTTTTAAAAGATACTGTCGATTTGAAATATATCGGTCTCGAAAATGCAGTTGCCAACCTGAAAAGAACTGACTCAGTTTGGAACTACCAGTTCATTGCGGATTATTTTACGCCGTCATCTTCGTCCAGGTCCTCGTCCAAAAAATCAGGGATTGCATTTAATCTGAAAAAGCTAAACCTGAAGAACGTTTTATTTCTTCAAAAGGACGAATGGCTCGGGCAGGACATGACGGCTGCTATAGGAGAGATGCAAGTGGATGCAAACGAAATTAGCCTTGACAAAAAGAATGTCGATATTGTTTCATTGAATCTTGTTCAACCTTTATTCAGCATAAGTAACTACCCGGCAAAAAGAAATTCAGTCCACAAGAAAGACACAGTATTATTGAATTCGTCAGCAGCGATCGATTCATTGCTCAAGTGGAATCCGGATGGTTGGAAAATGAATATCGCTTCTCTTCAAATTAATAATGGAAGTTTTAAGAATGGAAAACAAGGCCGCGAATCCGAGCCTGACTACTTCGATCCGCAAAACATTGATTTCTCAAACATCAACGCGCAGTTTCATAACCTGCAACTAAATAATGATACTTTTTCTGCGAAGATGACTTTGAGTGCCAAAGAAAAAAGCGGCTTCGTCGTGAAATCCATGAAGTCGGATGTAAAGATCCATCCGCAGGGCATGTTTTTTAATGATCTTGATCTGCGCACGAATAATAGCATCGTAAGAAAAAATTTCTCCATTAGCTATGACGACATGGGTGATCTGTCTGATTTTGTGAGTAAGGTAAAAATGGAGGCAGATTTTAACGACTCCCAGATCAGCAGCGATGATATTGCCTATTTTGCACCGGAGCTTCGGAGCTGGAAAAAAAATATTAGCCTTACCGGTAAAATATCCGGAACTGTTTCGGACATTTCCGGCAGAGGATTGATCATCAACGCGGGCAACAGTACTTATGTAAACGGGGATGTTGTCTTATCGGGATTGCCAGACATCGACCAAACGTTTATCGATTTTAAATCAAATGACACAAGAACGAATTATGCCGACGTAGTTCGATTTGTTCCGGCTGCAAAAAACATCACAAAGCCCGATCTCGCAAGTCTTGGCAACATTCATTTTAGAGGAAGCTTTACCGGTTTTATTCATGACTTTGTAACATTTGGCGTTATCAATACCAATCTTGGAACTATCAAGAGTGACCTGAACATGAAATTGCCAGGCGGCAAGGAGCCGATCTACTCCGGCAACATCGCCACGAGCAGTTTTCAGCTGGGCAGATTCATTCACAATTCCCAGCTTGGTCTTATTTCTTTTTCAGGTGTTGTCCATGGACATGGATTTTCGGTAAATAAACTTTCTGCAGACCTGAAAGCAAATATTGGAGAAGTAGAGTTCAATGGTTACAAGTATCATAATATTGTTACTAATGGTAAATTGGAAAAGCAATTGTTCAATGGATTTTTCTCGATAAATGATTCAAACTTACAGGCAACACTAAACGGATTGGTTAATATTAATGGGTCTCGATCAAAATTCGATTTCGTGGCTGATGTTGAAAATGCAAACTTGCAGGCATTAAACTTTACGAAAGACAGGTTAAGCTTCAATGGCCAATTCAATTTGAACTTTACAGGGAATAATATCGACAATTTCCTTGGTACAGCCCGTATCACGCAGGCCAATCTTGTGAGAAATGATCAACGCCTAACTTTTGATTCGTTGATCTTACATTCGGATTATGTAAACGGCATCCGAACATTGTCTGCTAATTCAAATGAGTTTGATGGAAGCATCACCGGCGATTTTCATATAGGAGATCTCCCCAACGCCATTCAATTGTTCTTAAACAAATACTACCCATCTTATATAAAACCGGCTTCGCAGGTAATATCTCATCAGAATTTTAAATTCAGTTTAGTGACACGACAAGTAGATGAACTTGTGCAGATGTTTGACAAAAATTTGAAAGGATTCAATGATAGCAAGATCGAGGGCTCACTTGACCTTGCGGAAAATCAGCTGGAACTGACCGCGGTGGTACCGCAATTCAAGTATGGCAATCTTCGGTTCAGCAACACTGATATACATGCGAAAGGTTCTCTCTCGCAGTTGGGTCTTAACGGCAGCATTCAAAACATAGTTGTGAATGACAGTCTTAGTCTGCCCAACACCAGCTTCAGTGTCATTGCTGAAAATGATTCATCGCAAATTAAAATATCAACAGCCTCCACGCAGGCAGTGAGTAAGGCTAACGTGAATGCAAGTGTCATTACCTATAACGATGGTGTAAAAATTAATTTTGATACATCTTCTTTCGTGTTGAATACGAAAACATGGAACATTGACCGTGGGGGCGAATTGAGTTTTCGGAGTAATACAACTGCAAGCGGTGAAGTTGTACTTCACGAGGGCAATCAGCAAATAAAATTGAAAACAGTTCCTTCAGATGAAGGCAACTGGAATGACCTGCTGATCGATCTTGCCAATGTAAACATCGGGGACATATCTCCTTATTTTATTCGAAAGGACAGGCTGGAAGGCTTATTATCAGGTACAGGAAGAATCGAAAATCCGGGAGCAAAAATGACTGCAACCGGTGATTTTAAAACCGAGTTTTTCCGCTATAATGGTGATTCGATCGGTGAGCTAAATATTAATAAGATAAGTTACGACAACCAAAAAGATGGCAATCTCAAATTCCTCGTTACTAATCCCGATACGGCTCACAGGATAAATGTTTCGGCCAATATTTATTTAACTGGTAAACATAACGACAACCTGATAGCCGTTGAAACAAAAGAATACCAACTCAACTTTCTTGAAAGTTTCCTGGGAAGCTTGTTTTCGGATATGCAAGGTTACGCCACCGGGAGACTTGACATCAAAGGCAATCTAGACGCTCTCGATTATGTCGGCAAGGCACATCTTCATGATGCAGGGTTGAAATTAAAATTTACACAGGTGTTTTATAAGATACAGGATACGGACATTGAATTACGGGAACATGAATTGGACCTTGGCAATGTTAAATTGCTCGATACGCTTACCCATGGCACTGCCACGCTTTCAGGAACTATTTATCATGATTCCTGGAAGAATATGAATTTTGACCTTGACGCAAGGATCGATAGTAAGCCGATGACCCTGTTAAATACAACAGCAACTGACAACTCGAGTTTCTACGGTCATGCGGTCGGTACAGGTTCCATGATCCTTGTGGGATCTGACAATGATCTGTATATGACCGTTGATGCAAAATCATCCGAGACGGATAGCTCTCATATTGTGATTCCACCAACGAAAAGCAGGGCATCTGAACTCGCTGAGTTTTTAGTTGAACGCACACACGGCCATACAATAAGCGATTCACAGGCTCTGGCTTCCAACAACAAGATCACTTTCGATATAGGCCTGACGGCAGATCCTCATACAACCATTGAAGTGATACTTGACGAGACCACAGGTGATGTGGTGAAAGGAAGGGGCCGCGGAACATTAAACATTCACAGTGCTACTGATGAACCTCTTGCCCTCAATGGAAATTTTGATATTGAAGACGGAAGTTATCTTTTCACTTTCCAATCTTTTTTCAAACGCCCCTTTGAATTAAGAAAGGGCTCTGACAATTTTATACGATGGAACGGCGATCCCAACGATGCAACGATCCACTTCGATGCGCAGTATACGGCGGAAAATGTGAGCTTCGCTCCTCTCGCCAGTTCAATTTCCGGCTATGAAGGGCGTGCACAAACTACAAGAGAAAATGTGAACGTGATCGTAACAATGTCGGGTAGACTTTTGCAACCCAAATTTGATTTCAAACTCGATTTCCCGTCATCGAGCATTACGATCAGTGACCCGGTGCTTGCGCAAAACCTGACGCAGATAGAAAATAACCCGGTTGAATTGAACAAACAGGTTACTTACCTGATCGTGTTCAATAGTTTTTCACCAGTGGGAACGCCGGGAAGTACAACGACCGCTACCGCTGCAACGGCATCGGGTGGGCTTCCCAGCGCTATTAATGAACTTGCGTACAATACAATCAGCAGTTTATTGTTTAACGAGCTGAATAAACAATTCAGCAATATACTCGCGCAGATATTTAAGGATGATAAACTGAAAGTAAGCCTTAGCGGTTCTGTATACAATAGAAATTTTGTAACGTCAAACAACGGCAACGACTTTAACATTAACACGGGTAACGTAAATCTTACAGTGAGCCGCGCTCTTTTCAATAATCGTCTTGTGATCACTGCGGGAAGTACATTGGATATTCCGTTTCAAACTACGGTTGAACAAAAGTTCCAGTTTTTACCCGATGTAACCACCGAGTGGTTGATCAATGAAAAAGGGACAATCCGCGCTACTTTCTTTTATCGGCAAAACCTTGATTTTCTAACTGGAAATACCAGCACAAGCACCTCAACAATTACCAAGAGGATTGGGGGAGGTCTCGCCTATCGTAAGGAAGTTGATCATATCGGTGACTTATTCCGCGGAAACAAAAAGCAGAAAAAACAAAATCAGAATCAGGCTCCTGCTGTCCAATCGACTCCAATCCAGCAACCACAAAATCCGAAAGGCTCTAACTAATGGAAACGTCTAATGAGCGATCGAGAAGTTCATTCATCATGCTCATCCACTATTCTTCGTCATCGAGAATTTCGTGTCCTAACTTGTCTCTTTTTGTTTGAAGGTATCGTTCATTGTGAGGATTTGGATGAACCTCGACGGGAACATTCTCTACGATCTCCAAACCGTAACCAATAAGGCCAACGCGTTTTTTTGGATTGTTACTGATCAGCCGAAGCTTTGTAATTCCCAAATGCCTTAGAATTTGCGCACCCACTCCATAATCGCGCTGGTCCATTTGAAATCCTAGATGGAGATTCGCTTCGACCGTATCCATTCCCTGTTCCTGCAAGCGATAAGCTTTCAATTTATTCAGCAATCCAATACCGCGGCCCTCCTGGCTCATATATAGAATAGCACCTTTTCCTTCTGTTTCTACCATCTTCATGGCCGCATGTAACTGATCACCACAATCGCAGCGAAGTGATCCAAGGATATCGCCCGTAAAACATGATGAATGTACACGAACCAATACTGGTTCATCTTTTTGCCAGCTACCTTTTATAAGTGCCAGGTGCTCATTTGTAGTGTTCTTTTCCTCGAAGGCGATCAATTTAAAATGCCCATACTTTGTCGGCATGTCAACCCTGACTATTTCTTCGATCAACGAATCTCTTTTGATCCTGTATTCAATAAGGTCTTTAATAGAGATCAATTTGAAATCAAATTTCTCTGCTACTTCCTTTAGTTGTGGCAGTCGCGCCATCGAGCCATCATCGTTCATGATCTCAACCAGGACTCCGGCTGGCTCGAAACCCGCAAGTCGCGCGAGGTCAATAGCGGCTTCTGTGTGTCCTGCTCTCCTGAGAACCCCACCTTTTTTTGCGCGCAAAGGAAAAATATGACCGGGCCTGCCCAGGTCGTCGGGTTTAGTGAACGGATCGATGAGCGCCTGTACAGTCTTTGCCCTGTCATGAGCGGAAATACCCGTCGTACAACCATGACCCAGCAAGTCTACCGAAACAGTAAAAGCCGTTTCGTGCAGAGCCGTATTATTATTGACCATCAATTCCAATCCTAATTCATTGCAACGCTCATCAAGTAACGGCACACAGATCAATCCGCGGCCATGTTTTGTCATGAAGTTGATCACTTCAGGAGTTATGTTGCGGGCAGCTGTAATAAAATCACCTTCATCTTCCCTGTCGTCATCATCCACGACTATCACCAATTTTCCTGCTTTAATATCTTCAATCGCAGATTCGATGGAATCAAGCATAGAAATATTTTTTACAAAGTTAACTTAACATTCGTCAAGGCGCAAATCACCGGGCTGCTCCAGGGTTAAAGCGCTTATCATTGCTAATCGGAAAGAAAAAGAACAAACGTTGCCTGTATGCGGGAAATAAAAAATTAAAAAATGACCTAATGAGTGGTAACAAAAAGGCAACATTTACAAGCAGCAAGTATTTTTTTTAGTTGTCTTCAAATAGGTCTAAATTCCAGCAATGAATTGTTAATATTTGGCTGGATTTAATTTTAGAATATTCCCTTTCTTTGCTAACGAAAACTAAAATTTACTTATGCTTAAGAGACTAACTATTCTGCTTATTTTATTTTCAGCAAGCATCATTTCATTTTCGCAGGTCACTACCAGTGCTATGACCGGGACTGTAAAAGATAACAATGGCCAGGCACTTACCGGCGCTACCATAACCGCGGTTCACACTCCATCAGGAACCACTTACTCTACCGTTGCCGGCAAAAATGGCGTCTTCAACATCCCAAATATGCGTGCAGGCGGCCCCTATTCTTTAAAGATCACGTTTGCAGGACAAGAGCCCTTCACTCTTGAAAATATCACTCTCGAATTGGGCCAATCCTATAACGTTAATGCCACACTCAATCAAAGTTCCCAGATACTGGAATCGGTGGTTGTAACCGGGCGTTCACGCAAGGCGGCCGTTGACAGGATGGGGATGAGTACAAATATCAGTAGCAGGCAGCTTTCTACTTTACCGACAATTACCCGAAGCATAACTGATTTCACTCGTATCACACCCCAGGCAAATGGCACCAGTTTCGCAGGCCGGGACAACAGGATGAATAATGTGACAGTTGATGGAGCCAACCTGAATAATAATTTCGGGTTATCGAGTGATCTTTTACCAGGTGGCGGCAACCCAATTTCACTGGATGCTTTCCAGGAAATATCTGTAAATCTTTCGCCGTTTGACGTAAAACAGTCTGGCTTTACAGGTGCAAGTGTCAATGCTATTACAAAAAGCGGAACCAATACTTTTCACGGCAGTGTGTATGGTTCCTACCGCAACCAAAGTTATAATGGTACCAACATTGCTGGCACCAAATTGCCAAGTCCTCCCGCTACAAGCAATAAGATATATGGCGCCACACTCGGAGGGCCTATCATAAAAAATAAATTGTTCTTCTTTGTGAATGGCGAAATTGAAAAAGCAAATTTCCCGGGTGTTACCTACGTACCGAAGGGCGGTTCAGGAAACGGAACTGTTTCCAACGTACTAATTGATTCCTTAAGTTTATTGTCAGGCTATTTAAATAGCAAATACAACTTTGATCCCGGTGCTTATGATAACTTCCCCAATTTTACCAGCGACAATCATAAGATCCTCGCAAAAGTCGATTGGAACATAAGTACGAAACATAAGCTTACTGCAAAGTTCAGCGATTTTCAAAACACGGGTGACGCAATGATCAGCGCAAGCGGTGGTATCAACGGAGCCAGCGGTCAAAGCAGCATTATTGTTTATACACCACCCCCCGGTAGATTTGGTCCAAACTCAATGGGTTTTCAGAACATAAATTACCAGGCAGTTGATAAAGTACAGTCGGGATCGCTCGAATTAAATAGCAGTTTCAATAAGAAGTACAGTAATCAATTCTTAGCAACGATTACAAAGATCAGTTCGATAAAAGGTCATAATGGACCAACATTTCCATTCGCAGACATCATCAATTCCAGCAAGAATAATTATCTGAGTTTTGGAAACGAACCTTTCAATGGAAATAACAACCAGGTTATAAACAATATTTATACGTTTACTGATAACTTTAACTACTTCGCAGGTAAACATACTTTAACAGCCGGAATAAACTACGAATTCCAGAAAGTGGGGAACATGTTTATGCCGGGTTCGCAAGGGTATTATGTATTTGGATCTCTAACAGATTTTTTAAACAACCAACCTCCGAAACTATTTTCGATCAATTATTCTCTTGTCCCCGGGCAAGATGCAGTATTCTCTGCTAATTTGAAAGTGGGACAACTAGGAGTTTATGTTCAGGATGAGATCAATGTCAATCCTAACTTCAGATTGACACTTGGTTTGCGCGTAGACCGCCCGGTCTATCCGGAGAAGCCGCTGGAAAATCCAGCAATTACTGCGCTTTGGCTATATGATCCGGATGGAAACGTGAAACACTACAGTGACGGTGAATGGCCAAACCCCTCTTTATACCTGGCTCCACGCGTCGGTTTCCGGTGGGACATGTATGGAGACAAGAGCATGGTCATTCGCGGTGGAACAGGCGTATTTACCGGGCGCATACCGTTTGTATATTTAACAAATGCACCAAGCACCAGTGGCATGTATGCCTTTGGTGCCCTGATCACCGCACCTGCCGATCTGCAAAATTTCCCTTTCAGTACAGATGCTCATGCGTATAATCCGTTTTATAACAAGAACCTGAACCCTGCACAATTTCCAACAACAGCGGGTACGGTGGCACCGAGTGGCGGCTTTGCGGTTATTGATCGTTATTATAAATTCCCGCAGGTTTGGAGAACTGACATTGCAGTAGAAAAACAATTGGGCAAAGGCTGGGGCTTAACTGTCGAAGCTTTGTATACAAAGGACATTAATGATCCTGTTATGCGCAATGCAAACCAAAATCCAACGGATACTGTTGTGGTAGTAAGCCCAACCGATATAAGAGGACGTTTCTCTAGCAGTGGCGTGAGAAGATTAAATCCCGGGATTGCAAATGCCATTGTTTTGGAAAATACGAACAAGGGCAGTTCTTTCGTATTTACTGCCCAGGTTTCAAAAAGTTTTACAAAGAATTTCTATGGATCTCTTGCTTATACGTATACCTATGCTGCCGATGTGACGGCTAACCCAGGAAGCCAGGCCGCGTCT
>AR_comb_assmDRAFT_10716586_pt1 | contig 12115 bp, 14 predicted proteins | sample ArasoioldDNA_FD_10543 | JGI IMG/M metagenome (IMG submission 10543) | reverse complement strand
GGAAGGAGGTCTCGAAGCGCTTCTGCCGGATGTCGAGCGGGGTGAACTTCATGGACGGCTGAGTCTAGCGGAACCCCGGAAGAGCCCAAGGAATCCACTTCACGGGCGGCGGAAAGCTCCCACCGCGACGCAACACCGATGTCGCACCTTTCGGCTGCTATCGGCGACGCCGGGGCGGGCTGCGCGGCTCTGGCGGAGGAACGTCCGTCCCCGGCGTGGTCGGCGTCCAGCCCGGCGGATCGCTCGCCGGAAACGACTCCTCGGAGGCCTCGTCCACCTCGTTCTCCGTGTGGACGTGCCGCCGCGGTGGCGGGGGCCGCTTCGGGTCCGGGGTGCGATCGGGCACGGGATCGCCCTTATCAGAATTGCCAGCCGGCGATGACGAGCAGTCGGCAGACGGGGTCCTCGGGAAACAGTCCGAAGAGCGCGGTCGCGGTGAGCTTCAGCCCCGCCGGGCGGTAGGTGAGGAGGACGTTCGGTCCGAGCAGCCCCGAGGCATAGAAGCGGGGGCTCCCGTGCTGGTCCACGCCTCCCTGCACCTCGGCGCCCAGGCGGAGCCAGTCGCCGGCGACCGGGAAGCTGACCGACGCCGTGGCCCCGAACTCACCGTCGAATCCCTCGGCGTAGGACGCGTTGAAGTAGTCCACGTTCCCCTCGGCGAAGACGTTCGCCGCCCAGACTCCCGCAAGCGGGAGATCTCCGCCCATCAGGAGGCGGACCTCGGCGCGGTCCTGCGCCTGCTTCCGAGGGTGCCACTCGAGGTAGAGCACCGGGTTCCAGGGGATCTCGTTGTACCGAGAGGCGAAGGCGTAGCGGAGCTCGATCTGGTTGCCCTCGACGTCGAGCTTCCCCTCGGAGATGACGAAGTTCTGGTAGATGTCGAGCTGGATGTGGGGGGTGAGCCCGATCTCGATCTCCAGCTTGAGGAGCGATTCGTTCGGCTCGTCCCGCTTGAACTTCTCGTCCCACCAAACCTCCACCTCGTAGCGGCCCGGGTCCAGCTTCCAGAAGCGGGTCGCGCCGAAGAGGCGGTCCTGCGTGTAGGTCGGTGACTTGAGGCGCGGGGCGTTGACGGTGGTCTGGTAGTCCGGCGCGCCGAGGCCGGGTCCAGCCGAGTACCCGCCAGCCTCCTGGGCGAGGGCAGGCGCGCCAAGCGCGATCGCCGCGACGAGTGCGAGACGGTTCCGGATCCCTCCTCGGGTGCGTGTCACCGTTCGCGGATCGTCTCGGACCCCGGGTCAGGCCGGCAATCGGGTGGACACCCGAGGGGCGCCTACAGGAGGCCGCGGCGGACCGCGAAGCGCGCCAGCGCCTGCGCGTCGTGGACGCCGAGCTTGCGCATGAGGTTGGTTCGGTGCGTGTCCACGGTCTTCGGGGACAGGGATAGCTCCGTCGCGATCTCGCGATTCGTCCGCCCCTCGGCGACCCGGCGCAGCACGAGCCGCTCGCGCGGCGTGAGCCGCTCCCAGTCGTCTGCCTCGGGCTCGGGACCGGAGCTGAGTCCGCTCTCGGCGGCAGGATCGAGAAAGCGGCGGCCCGCGGCCACCGCACGGAGGGCGGTGACGAGGTGCTCGATGCCCGCGCCCTTCACCACGTACCCGAGCGCGCCGGCCCCGAGCGCCTCGCGGACCGTCGCGCCGTCCTGGTGCATGGAGAGGACGCAGACCCGCGTCCCGGGAGCATCGGTGCGGATCCGCTCGAGGACGGCCCGCCCGTCTCCGGGGAGCGTCCAGTCGAGGAGGAGCACCTCCGGGGCGTGGGCGAGCACTGCCTCGACGGCGGCCGGACCGTCGCCGGCCTCGGCGACCAGCGAGACGTCGGGCTCGGAGGCCAGCACCGCGCGCACCCCGGCGCGGACCACCGCGTGATCGTCCGCGACGACGACGTGGATCATGCCGCTGCGCCTCCGAGGGGGATGCGGACCCTGAGATGAGAGCGTCCGGGCTCGGGCCAATCCACCGCGCCGCCCATTCCGGCGACCCGCTCCCGGATGGACTGGGAGCTCGCCTGATCGGGGAAGCCGCGCCCGTCGTCGTCGAACTCGAGCGAGAGCGCGCCACGCAGGTGGCTGACGCGCACCGAGGCCCTTGCCGCTCCGGCGTGGCGGACCGTGTTGTGGAGCGCCTCCTGAACGATGCGGTAGAGGCCGGCGGCCATCGGAGCTGGGAGCTCGGGCAGCTCCTCCGGAGCGTCGAGCGAGATGTCGACGCCGGTCGCGCGGGAGTAGCTGGCGCAGTGCTTCCGGACGGCACCGAGGAAGCCCAGCGCGGCCAGAGGGGCGGGAATGAGCGCCGAGGTCGAACGGCGGACCTCCTCCAGGGCCTCGTCGAGGTGGTGCTCGACCTGGGCGGCATCATCGGGGGCGAGACCGCGCTTGCGGAGCGCGAGCAGCTGGAGCCGGGCAGCGGTGAGCGCCTGACCCGCGCCGTCGTGGAGCTCGCGGGCGATGCGGCGCCGCTCCTCGTCCTGGAGCGCCACGCGCCGCTCGGCGAGCAGCGCGGCGATGCGCTCCTCGGCTCGGGCCACCGTGCGGACCGGGAACAGGAAGAGCAGGCCGCCCAGCGCCGTGGCGAGCAGGAGGCATCCGGCGAGGAGCCGCAGCGTCTCCTGCCAGAGCGGCCCGAGCGGGGCGCCGGCCCACACCGTTGCCACCGGAACGTCCTGCACCAGCACCGGCACCCGGGCCCAGGCGGCCGACATCGTGGCGGGGCCGCCGAGCGTGACCGGGCGGTTCTCCCGGTCCCGGACGACCAGCGGGTCGCCGAGGAGGCCCTCCTGCTGCAGTCGACCGGAGAGCTTTGCCGCGTCGTACCGCCAGAGAAGCGGTCGGTCCCGCACGGCCTCGGCGAGGACGCGTGCCACCCGCTCACCCCGCTCGTGTGCGGCGAGGACGGCGCGGCTCCGCGCGTCGAGGTGGTGCGCGAGCGGGACCACCACCGCGAAGAGACTCGAGGCGACGAGGACCAGCGGAGCCAGCCTGCGCGCGAACGGGCGGGTGAGGGTGACCGGGATCATCGCCGCGGCTCCACCGGGAGATACCCGAGAGAGCGGATCAGGACCCGGCCGCGCTCGGAGCCCGCGAGGGCCAGGAAGGGGGCGACCCGGTCGCGCCGCTCCGGCCGGAAGACGACCCCGAGGGTGCGGACCGCTCGCCAGGTTCCGCGGGCGACCGCGTCGGTCGTGGGAGCGACGCCGTCGAGGCGCAGCGCCCGGAGGGGAGGCCGGATCGCGCCGAGGGAGAACACCCCGATGGCACGGGGAGTGGTGGCGAGCGCGAGCGCCATGGCGTCGTCGTGGTCCAGCACGCGGAAGCGGCCGCTGGCAGCCGAGGTGCGGCGCTCGTCGGCGAGGCCGGGGAGGGTGGACTCGAGGGCCGCGTTGGCGGACTCGGCCTCGTCGCGGAGGAGCAGGGTGAGTCCGCGGAGCTCGCCCCGGTAGAGTCGGTGGACGTCGGAGGTGGAGACGTCGTCGAGCGGAAAGTCGGAGGCGGCGGCGAGCACCACCGCGTCCCGAGCGACGTCGACGCGCTCGAGGCCAGCGGCTTCCTCGGGCCGGAGGGGGCGGGAGACGAGTCCGAGGTCGATTGCACCGTCGCGGGTCGCGGCGATGCCGCCGCCCGAACCGATGCTGGGCTCCACGCGGACCCGGAGGCCGGTCCCGCTCGAGACCTCGTGGGCGAGCGCCATGGCCAGAGGTGTCAGCGCACCGGTCCCGGCGGCGAGCAGCTCCGGGCGTGGGGCGAGGACGGTGCTCGCGGTCGAGGGCGGCGGCGGCGGCGGATCCCCGGCGCAGGCGGCGGACAGCAGGAGGAGCGCCAGGGTACGTCGCACGGGGGGCGCACTCTATCGTCGCCGCGTGACGACGCGAACCACCTGGATCGTGCGTCCGCTGCCGTGAGCCGGCGGCTGCGATGGCTCGCCGACCCGTCCTCGCCCCGCGCGCATCGAGCCGGTCCATCGGGCCGAGAGCGACCTCGACCTTCACGATCGTGCGCCGGCGCGAGTCCTCCTTGCGACGAGGCGCGCGGGCCACGCGGTTCGAAACCTTCCCTTCGAGGAGGTCGAACGAACCCCTGAGCGACTGAGCGCCACAAAGCGATGCGTGGGGCCGGTGTGGTCCTTCGGTCGCCGTCATCGCGGCTTTCGTGAGCTTTCCCCATTCTTGAGAGATGGGCGAACCGATCCGTACACTCACGCTCGATGCGTTCAACTCCGATCGTTGCGCTTGCAGCTCTCAGCTTCCTCGGCGCCTTCGCCGCCTGTGGAAGCGATGTCAGCTCCACCGAGGACGCGAAGAAGGCGTACATGGGCCTCGATCCCTCCGTGGACAAGGCAATCACCCTCGGCTTCTCCGGGTACAACGAGGTCTCCGGAGCTCCCGGAGCAAACATCGCGCCTCAGGGCGCCGACGGCGGCGTGTCCGGCACCCTCTCGGTCAGCGGCCAGGTCGACAACGGCTCCTCGGCGAACAAGACCATGCGGCTGACCGAGACGTTGTCGAACTACTCCGACGATGGGCACGTCACGTATGGCACCGACCAGAGCGCGCTGCCCAACCTGACGATGAACCTCAAGAACATCCCCACCGGGACGCTCGATGGCACGCTCAGCGGATCGTTCCTCATGTCCGGCGGGCTCACCGGACAGGTCTCGCTCGCCCTGAGCTTCGCTGGAGATCTCGAGGCCGCGCCCGACGGCGGCGTTCAGCGCAAGGCCGGCACGACCCACATCACGGGCACGGCGACCTCGCCCGCGGGGACGTACAGCGTCGACGTGACTCGCTAGCCGTCCGGCGGCAGCGCTTGCAGCACCACCCGGATCGCGACAGGGTGCTCCTGTGTCCGGCATCCGGCTCTCGCAGGCCCTCATCGGAACCTGGCGGCTCGTCAGTCGTGAGGACCGCACGGCATCTGGCCAACGGCGCATCGAGCCCGGGCTCGGCTCGGATCCAGTCGCGCTGCTCATCTACGACCGCGGGGGGAACTTCGCCGCCCAGTTCATGAAGCGGGACCGGCTGGCCGCGGCCGCCGCTCCCTCTCCGGCGGGCACCGGAGCGCCCAATAACAGCCGGGCCGTCGGCGGCTACGACGCGTACTTCGGCAGCTACACGGTGGACGACGCCGCCGGTACCGTCACCCAGCGGCTGGAGGGCGCGCTCTCTGCGGAGAACGTGGGCCTGGTGCTGACCCGCTCGATGCGCGTCACGGGCGACGAGCTGGTCATCCAGCTGGACACTGCCTCGGTCGACGGGACTCCGGTGGTCCGCACCCTCCGCTGGACGCGCGCCGCCTAGCGGGGCGCCAGCTGGTAGTACGCGTTCCGCACCAGGCAGTTCGGGACGCTGCGCCCGAAGAAGTCGCTGATGTACTGGTTCCTGGCGGGAATTCGATCCCGGAACGCGTCCACCTTCACGCTCTTGCGAGCGACCTCCAGCGAGGACTGCCCACCGCCGGGAATGCGCTGGAAGATCGCATCGACCTGCTCGACGACGCTCGCGACGAGGTCGTGCACCATCCGCAGGTAGCCGAGGTCGTGCATCACCTCGCCATGGCCGGGCACGATGAGGGCCGGCTGGAGCGCGGCGATCGCGTCCAGCGTCCGCACCCAGTCCACCGGAAAGCCGGAGCAGGTGTAGGGGACCGGCGAGACGAGGATGTCGCCCACGACGGCGATGCGCTCGGCGGGCAGCCACACGACCACGTCGCCCGCGGTGTTCCCCCGTCCCAGGAAGCGCACCTGCGCCTCGCGGCCACCGAGGTCGAACGACAGGGAGCCCTGCTCGAAGGTCACGTCCGGGAGCGGGCTGTCGGCCGTTCCGCGCAGGTCCTCGGTGATTGCCTCGCGGGCACGGACGTCGGCGCGGATCTCCTCGAGCTGGGCCGTGGACAGGGCCGTGCCGTCCTCTGCCTTCCCGGTATCGGCCTGGCGGCGCAGGTCGGCGGTGCGACGGACCCAGAGGTCAGGGTACCCCGGCGTGTAGCGCGCCATGAGCGTCCGGGTCTCGCGATGGGCCACGATTCGCAGCCCCGGCCACGCGCGCGCATACGTGCCGGTCCCCGAAGTGTGATCGGTGTGCCCGTGGGTGAGGACCAGCGTCTGGACGGGGCGATCTGTCCAGCGGCGGATCTCCGCGATGTCCTGCCGTGCATTGGAAGGGAGAAGGCCCGAGTCGACGACGAGGACCGAGCGCTCTCCCACGACGACGGTGGTGTTTCCTTCGGGGAAGTCGGGGAGCGCGTCCCGGTGCTGGATGACGTACACCCCCGGACCGATGCGGTCCGCGCGGCGCTGCGGTGCGCTCGGGGCCGGTGGAGCCGCGAGCAGCGACGACGACAGGACGGTCGCGAGGAGGGGGAGGACGCGAGGATCCATCCGGTGGTTGTAGGCGTGCGCGCGGCGATGCGTGCGCGTCCATGCCGCCACCGGGCGGCCCCCTGCCGCAAGCCGTCGCGATGCCCGAGAGTTGCCCGGACCGTCTCCTCGTGGCCGATGGCAGGCCGACAGGCTGGCCGCGGTGGAGGCGGGGAGTGATGCTCGCCCCATGTCCAGCTCCTGGCCCGAGATTCCGTACACCGCCTGGCGCGAGACCTGCGCCGCGCTGCACCTCTACGCGCAGATCCTCGGCAAGTACCGCCTGGCCCACACGCCGTGGCTGAACCACTCCTGGCACGCGACGCTGTACGTGACGGCCTCCGGCCTCATCACCAGCCCGGTGCCCGATGGATCGGGGGCGATCGACCTCGCGCTGGACCTCATCGATCACGTGGTGATTGGCCGCGCCTCGAACGGGCGCACGGCGCGATTCGGGCTCCGGCCCGGAACGGTGGCCGACTTCCACCGCCAGACGCTCGAGCTGATCACCTTCCTGGGCGGCACGGCCGAGCTCGACCCGCATCCCAACGAGATCCCCGGCGCGATCCCGTTCCCGGAGGATCATGCTCCGCGGCCTTACGATTCCGACGCCGTGAGGAGATTCTTCGAGGCGCTGGTCCAGGTGGAGCGGGTGTTCAGGGAGTTCCGCACGTCGTTCCTCGGCAAGGCGACGCCGGTGCACCTGTTCTGGGGAAGCTTCGACCTGGCGGTGACGCGCTTCTCCGGGCGTCCGGCCCCGCGGCATCCCGGGGGTGTTCCCGGACTCCCGGACGCGGTCACCCGGGAGGCCTACAGCCACGAGGTGTCGTCGGCGGGGTTCTGGCCGGGTGGCTCGGGCGTGGAATTCGCAGCCTTCTACTCGTACGCGTACCCCTCGCCGGAGGGGTTCGCGCAGGCGAAGGTCCGGCCGGCGGCGGCCTCCTTCGATGGGAAGCTCGGAGAGTTTCTGCTTCCCTACGATGCGGTCAGGAAGGCACGGGATCCCCGCGCCGAGCTGATGGAGTTCCTGCGCAGCACCTACGAGGCCGCCGCGGAGCTGGGCCGCTGGGACCGCGGCGCGCTCGAGTGTGCGCCGGGGCAGCCCGGACGTCCGCGCCTCGTCTGATCGACACTCAGGGAAGCTCGAGCGGGACGAGCCAGCCCGCTCCGCGGAGATAGCGGAGCAGATGGTCCAGTGGCGGCTCGCAGCGAAGGTCGTCGAGCGCGACGCTCGCTCCCGCGGGCGAGGCCGTCACCCGCCGGCGTGCATCCTCCGCTCGCGCCCGCCGGAACGCCTCGGCCGGTACCGGGTAGATGTACAGGCGCACGTCCTCGACCAGCAGCTTGCCCAGGGACTCGAGGAGCGCTCCTGGCAGCGTCTCGTAGCTTCCAGAGAGCAGATCCGCGAAGGCCACGACGCTGGTGACCAGGCGGATGGGCGCGGACGTGTATCGCCTCAGGTACTCCACCACGGGGTGGAGGACGGTCTGGTCGGTCACGATGAGGGGACCGCGCGCCGAGACCCTTGCGACGCGATCGCCTGGTGCTCCGGTCTCCGCGGCGCCGGTCAGCTGCTCGAGCCGAACGTCGAGGAGCAGCATCGGTTGATGCTCCGGACGCTCCTCGCGATCGAGCTGGGCAAAGGCGGTGGCGACGAGTGTCCGTGGATCGACCTCCGCGCCGGCGGTGCGCCCCTCGACGATCAGGCTTCGCTTGCGCAGGACGGTCGATGGCTGGTCCGCGCGGCCGGCGGCATCGAAGACGAGCGCACGCGCCAGCCCCAGACGGAGTGCCTCCAGGCACCACAGCCGCGAATCCTGGCCAGCGAACGCAGGCCCGGCGAGCTCGACGACGTCGATCTCCAGCCGGTCGAGGGAGAGGCCCTCGAACACCGCGGCGAGGAAGGGTCTCGCCTCGGCCTTCTGATGGAACGCGGCGTGGACGAGGTTGACGCCGAGCACTCCCAGCGCAGTCCGCTGCTGCTCGACGTCACCGTCCCGGAGGGCGACGTGGAGGAGGACGTCGCTCGGCGCGGCTCCCCTCGCGGCCTGGAAGCGGAGGCCGACCCAGCCGTGCTGCTCGTTGTCGCCCTTGAAGTTCCGCGCCGCGACGGTGTCGGCGAAGGCGAAGAACCTGACCTCGTGTCCGCGGGGCTCGCGGAGCTGTGCTTCCAGCGTGCGGTACTCGTGGTCGAGCATCGCCAGGAGGCGCTCCCGCGAGACATAGCGGGTCCCGGGACCGTACCGCTCGTCGCTGAAGGCCTTGTCGTAGGCGCAGATGGTCTGCGCGACGGTGCCGGATGCGCCGCCCACCCGGAGGAACCAGTCCGCGACCTCCTGCCCGGCGCCGATCTCGGCGAAGGTCCCGTAGCTGGTCGGGTCGAGGTTGATCTCCAGAGCTTTGCGCTGCGGGCCGGATTCCATGTGTCTCCGACGCGAACCGACGTCTTGGCCGCGGGGAGGCTGATAGCACAGGTTCGAGCGGTGGCTCAGCCGCGGGCGAGCGCGGCCGCCTGCTCGAGTCCGAGCGCCCGGACGAGAGGATCTGCGTGGCGGTGCACCAGTCGCCAGCCCGACGGGTCACGGCGAAAGACCTGGGTCACCCGCAGGGTCCAGTCCTGCTCGGGGAGGCTGCCCACGCTGGCCCGCATCCGGAAGATCATCGCGAGAACGACCAGTCCCGCCGACGCGTAGGTCTGCACCACCTCGAAGGTTCCCGAGCCCCCGTGAAAGAAGCGCGATAGCTCGGCGAGGCGTGACGGTGAGTCGTCGAACCCACGCCGAGGCGCCCCTCCGAAGGGTGACATCAGCGTGAAGTCATCCGAGTGCGAGATGAGCGAGAGGTACCGGTGCATCTCTCCGCGCACCCAGGCGATCTCCGAGACGGTTGTGAGCTCGACGAGCTTCGCGATCTCGTTCTCTCCGACGGCGACCGGAGTTGCGCTCGCGGCGGCCGCGCCGATCAGCACGTCTCTGCGTGTCATCATCCTTCGCTCCTTCTCGGACTCGGGGAGGAATGCCCCGGGGAGCGTGCTGAATCCAGTGGTATGATTTCAGCAACATGCTGAACGAAGTTGTTGACCTCTCGCGCGCCGACCTGAACCTGCTCGTCCTGTTCGAGACGGTGTTCCGGGAGCGCCACGTCGGCCGGGCGGCGGAGCGGCTGCATCTCTCTGCCTCTGCCGTCAGCCATGGTCTTGGTCGCCTCCGCCATCTGCTCGCTGACCCGGTCTTCCTCCGGACACCGCGCGGGGTCGTTCCCACCGCGCGGGCCCACGAGCTCGCCGGCCCCATCGCCGCGATGCTGGCCGGAGCACGGAGCGTGCTGGCCACCGCGACCCCCTTCGATCCGCGCACGTCGACCCGCGACTTCACGCTCGGCGCGCCGGATGGCGCATCCAGCCTCTTCCTGTCGCCGCTGCTCGACCGCCTCAACGAAGAAGCGCCCGGAGTGAACGTGCGTCTCCGTCAGCTCCTGCCGCCGGAGGCCGGGCGGGTCGATTCCGCCGCCTGGGAGCCGGTCTTCACTCTGCTCGACAGCCGCGCGCTCGATCTCGCGATCGCTCCATTCGGGGAGGTTCCCGCCCGGTTCGCGACGGAGGACCTGCGAGAGGAGGACTTCGCGATCGTCTCACGACCGGGACATCCGTTCGCCCGGAGCCCGGGGCTGCGTGAGTACTGCGACGCGTCCCACCTCGTCGTGTCGCTGACGGGCGATCCGCACGGGTTCGTTGACCGGGCGTTGGCCGAGCGTGGTCTGAGCCGCCGTGTGGCGCTGACCGTTCCCGGGTTCTTCATGGCGCTGGCGCTGGTGGCCGAGACGGATCTGCTGGCGGCGGTTCCCCGGACCTTCGCGCTCGCTCAAGCGACGGGGGCGGGGCTCGCCATCACCGATCCGCCGCTCTCACTTCCTCGATTCCGGCTGCGGGTCGTTCTCCCCGCCGGAGCGCTCGGAGATCCAGGGCTTGCATGGCTTCGATCCACGGTCATTTCCTCGATGCGGCCACCAGCCCCCGGTCGCAGACCGCGGCCAGCGACCCGGCGGCGCTTGCGCTGAGTCCGTCCGCGTTCACGCGCTGGCAGCGTGGGCGGCGTCGGTGGGGTACGGTTCATGAAGGGCGATCGCGCCGCTCTCCATCAACGACTTGAGGTTGGAGATGACCTTCGGCCAGCCGCCGGAGACGGCCTCGATGAGCTGCGAGGGCGTGCGTTCGATGGTGTGAGTGATGGTGAGCTTCACCGCCCCGCCCAGAGCCTCCAGCTCGATGGTGCAGCGGCTCGGCCCCTCGGCGGCGAGCTCGGGCTTCCACACGTTCTGCCAGCGGATGACCATGCGCCGCGGTGGATCGATCTCGAGGATCTCACCGGTGTCGGACGTGCTCCCATCCGGTCTGACCAGCTTCCACGGAGCGCCCTTCTTCCAGCTGCAGTCGGCGCTCGTGCCGAACCAGTACTGGCGGATGAACGCCGGATCGGTCAGCGCCTCCCACAGCCTCGCGGGGGTGGTGCGGATGAAGGTGACGTAGACGAACTGGCTTCGCTCGGGTGGGGTCATGCGTTCTCCTCGGGTCCTTCCAGGCGGCGCTTCAGGTCGCGCAGGGCCTTGAGGCGCGGCCTCTCGAACTTGCGAATCCACCGGTCGTAGATCTCCTGCAGCGGAACCGGGTTGAGGAAGTGCAGCTTCTCGCGGCCGCGCCACTGCACCGAGACCAGGTTTGCCATCTCGAGCACGGCGAGGTGCTGGGTCACTCCCTGCCGGGTCATGTCGAGGTGCTGGCAGAGCTCGGTCAGTGTCTGTCCGTCGTGGGCGTGGAGACGGTCCATGAGCTTCCGTCGCCCGGGGTCGGCGAGCGCCTTGAAGAGGAGATCCGCGTCGCTCACCCGAGATCTATGAGGCAAGTAAGTGCTTGCATGTCAAGCGGCACGAAGTCGGCACCCCCGTTGTCGACCTCAGTGCCCGGGAGTCCAGCCCGCGTCGCTCGGAGGCTCGAGGCGGGGCGGCCGGAAGCGGAAGCGAAACACGTTCTTGCCCTGGTCGATCTGGACCCGCATCGGAACCTTCAGCCCGGCGATGGGCTGCCAGTCCGACCAGTGGACCAGCAACGTCCCGATCTTTCCGCCCCGGTGTAGCCGGAGCGCGACCGGTCGGCCGTCGGGATCGATCGCGAGCTCCACCGGTGTTCCTGCGACCTCGGTCCCGGTCAGCCACTCCACCGGGTGGCCCTCGAACTTCTCCTTCTGACCCGGCGCGAGGCCCCGGAAGACCCTCTCCGGCGCGAGGACCATCGCCAGGAACTGATGTCCCATGACGCCGGCGAACGTCTCGAAGTCTCCCGGCACCCACTTCCCGGCGTCGTCCACCGCCCAGCTCTTGGTGCCGAGCGCCACCGCGTCCCAGGTCTGCTCCTCGCCGTGCCACTGGACGAAGCGAGCCCAGTCGTCGGAGCCCCGGAAGGCGACGCGCGTCCGGTAGGGGCCGCGCGGGCCGGTGCAGTCGGCCATCGCGTCGTAGCCTGCGGGTCCCTGGCCCTTCACCCCGACCCAGGCATGGATCCGATCCACCGGATCGGTGGTGGGCGTGGCTCCGGCCAGCAACAGGAGCAGGAACGCGGTCATGCACCGCGAGCAGGACTGATCCCGACTGCGGCGGCAACGGAGCTGCAGCCGTCGCCTGGCTCCGGGCAGGGAGCGCGCCCGGAACTGCTGCGAGTGTCCCCGACGGGATTCGAACCCGTGTTACCGGCTTGAAAGGCCAGCGTCCTGGGC
>AR_comb_assmDRAFT_10109665_pt1 | contig 12115 bp, 9 predicted proteins | sample ArasoioldDNA_FD_10543 | JGI IMG/M metagenome (IMG submission 10543) | reverse complement strand
CAGTATGGTGTGGCTCGTTTACCCGCTGCTGCTGCTCGAAACCATCATGGCGGCTTTTTTCGAGCCGGCGCGGAGTTCAGTCATCCCGAATATCACGACTCGGGATGACGTGCTGATCGCGAATACGCTGGGATCGACGACCTGGTCGATGAACCTGGTACTGGGCGCGACACTGGGCGGAGTGGTGGCAGCACTACTCGGGCGCGATGCGGTGTTCGTTATCAATGCGCTGTCATTTCTCGTGTCGGCGTTGTTGATTGCCGGAATGCGGTTCGCAGAGCCACATGCGGAAGGCGCACCGCTGCGAACACGCGATCTGGTCGACTATTCTCCGGTGATGGAAGGCGTGCGGTACGTGCGCGGCCATCGCAACCTGCTGCCCACTGTCTTTGCGAAGGCGGGAAATCTTGTCATCGGTCCGAGCTGGGTCTTGTTCACGGTGATGGGACAGAAATATTTTCCCGTGACTTGGCATGGTCTGGATCCACAACGCGGCGCGGTGTTGGGTATGAGCCTGCTACTGGGAGGGCGCGGGCTGGGTGCATTGATCGGGCCCTTGATCAGCGCGCGCTGGGCAGGACGAAGCGAACGCCGGCTGCGGCTGGGAATCTTTTACGGATATCTCTTCACGGCGCTGGGGTACGTGTTCATCGGGAAAGCTCCTAATGTGTGGTTCGCGTGTTTCTGGGCGGCATTTGCACACCTGGGAGGAGCAACTGTGTGGGTATTCTCGACCACTTTGCTGCAACTGAATACCGACGATCGCTTTCGCGGGCGGGTGTTTTCAGCGGATCTGGGTTTGTGCATGTTGACGATCGCGATCGGCGCTTACGTGTCTGGGATGTTTCTGGATATGGGGATCTCCGCGCGCACGCTGGTGTCGGCAACGGGGATCGTGATGCTGATTCCGGCGGCACTGTGGGCCTGGGCTGTGAGAGTGTGGCGGCCGGTAGTCGTGCAGGAACAGGCGGCAGCGGATTGACCGCAACTCCTAGAGATCTCTTAACCGGAGAAAACCTTTAACCGCAAAGTGCGCAAAGTGATCGCGAAGTACGCAAAGGCGAGCATACTCGAGACTTTTCCTCTTTGCGTCCTTTGCGAGACCTTGCGACCTTAGCGGTTAAAAGGTTGTTCTGCTTAAGGTCTCCCTGACTTGGCGATTCTGCCAGGGACAGAAAGAAGCGTGCTTAGCTAACAGATAACACAACACGCCAGGGTGCCCTCAGACGGATCGCCGATGCCGGGACGACCCAAACACCATCCCAAGCTCCAAAGTCCCGCCATAGCGCCCCTAAACGCAATTAAAGGCCGCTCTGCGCGATGTCCAGACTCCTAATTCTGGCCCTCGATGGCCCGTCACGAACTTTCAACACCTTAGCTAGTAGTAAACCTGCCTGCGCACTTACACCATTCCCACACGCACTTGTGAGGAGAGCGGAGTAATTCAAATCCACTATCAAGAACCGCTTGCCCATATTTGCGAAGAGTTGTCCGAGGTCGCAGGTTACAGCAGTTCCGCAGTTTGCAGGCCGGGGCCGATTTTGTGCCGCAGGTGGGCGGCGATCTGTTTTCCGTGGAAGCGGCCGTTTTCGATAAAAATCTCGCTGGTACGCGATCCCGCCACAATCACTCCGGCCACGTAGATTCCCGGGATGTTGCTCTCGAGCGTCTCGGGATCACACACGGGACGATTTTGCCCCTCGGAGAGTTCCAGGCCAAGACTGCGCAAGAAGTCGAAGTCGGGATGATAGCCGGTCATCAGGAATACAAAGTCGTTATCGAGATGCACCGGGCCCTTGGGCGTCTTCAAGATCACGAAGCCGTCGCCAAGCTCCTGTACCGTGCTTCGGAGGTAGGCCGTGATCTCGCCGTTCTTAATGCGATTCTCCAGGTCGGGACGCACCCAGTACTTCACACTCGGAGAAATTGTTTCGGCTCGATGCACGAAAGTGACACGCGCGCCGTGCCGCCACAGGTCGAGCGCCGCCTCTGCCGCGGAGTTCTTGCCCCCCACCACTAGCACATCGCTGTCGTAGTAAGGGTAAGGTTCTTTGTAGTAATGGTGAACCTTGGGCAAGTCTTCGCCGGGAACGTTGAGGCGATTGGGAAGATCGTAGTAGCCGGTCGAAACAATCACTTTCTTCGTGCGATAGTCGTGGATTTTGTTCGCGCGGTCGGTCGCCGTCACCCGGAAGTCGCCATCCTCTCCCGTGACCGTCTTCACCCACTGGTACTGGTGAATATGCAGTTCATAATGGTCGGCGACGCGGCGGTAGTACTCGAGCGCATCCTGCCGCGTTGGCTTTTGCGTGGCGCAGGCAAAGGGGATATCTCCGATCTCGAGCAACTCCGGCGTAGTGAAGAAGACCATGTTGGTCGGATAGTTGTAGATCGAATTGACCAAGCAGCCTTTGTCGAGAACGACAGCTTTCAGGCCGATCTTCTGCACTTCGATAGCACAGGCCAAACCGGTCGGGCCGGCACCGATGACCAGCACATCGGTCCAGCTCTCGGGCCGCGACTGGGCCTGCTTGCGAGGCAAGGGTTCGAGGATGAATTCGGTTGTGGCCAAGGGGCAGTTCTCGTCCCCGGTTCTCAGCTCTCAGTTACTGGTTCTCGCATCTAATAACGGCAAGTGTTGACAGCCGCCTACGATGCTGCGATCTACGAGGAATCTTTCCTCAACGTTCACTTGAAGCGTCGATTCTAGCATGCGCGATGGAACCGCTTTTTTCATATCACGTGCTCTTGTGCGCGGACGAACAATAAGGGTGGTTGGCCGCGTTATACTCTCCAGTTACCCTTCATCTTTCGCACGAATCAGGACTCTTATGACGACCGCGACTGAGACGACCCCCCGGACGCGCACCGAATCCGACAGCATGGGACAGATAGAGGTTCCAGCCCATGTGTACTGGGGAGCGCAGACCCAACGCTCGCTCCTGCACTTCGATATCGGGCGTGACACCATGCCGCCGGAGCTTATTTGGGCTTTCGGCATTCTCAAGAAAGCCTGCGCGCTGGTGAATCAGGACTTAGGGAAGCTTTCCAGTGAAAAAACAAAGCTCGTTGTGCAAGCTGCAGATGAAGTGATCTCCGGCAAACTCAACGATCAGTTTCCATTACGCATCTGGCAGACAGGCAGCGGCACCCAGACCAACATGAACGTGAACGAGGTCATCTCGAACCGCGCCATCGAGATCGCGGGCGGTGTGATGGGCTCAAAGAAACCAGTCCATCCCAATGACGACGTGAACCTGTCACAGTCGTCAAATGACACGTTTCCTGCGGCCATGCATATTGCAGCGGCCGAGCGCGTGAAGAATGTGCTGATCCCAGCGATCCGCACGGTGCACGACGCGATCGCCACCAAAGCTCGAGAGTTCAACGACATTGTGAAGATCGGGCGCACGCACTTGCAGGACGCTGTCCCCCTCACCGTTGGACAGGAGTTCAGCGGCTGGGCCAGCCTGCTGGAGCGCGACATCAAGCGACTCGAACAGGCGCTGGATGGACTGTACGACCTGGCAATCGGTGGAACGGCGGTGGGAACCGGCTTGAACGCTCATCCCGAATTCGCGGAGCGCGCGGCGAAGAAGATTGCCGAGTTGACCGGACTTCCCTTCCGCTCGCATCCCAACAAGTTCGCGGCCTTGTCGGCGCACGATGAGATCGTTTTCGCGCAGGGCGCGCTGGAAACGCTGGCGGCGTCGTTCATGAAGATTTCAAACGATATCCGCTGGCTGGCTTCTGGTCCACGCTCGGGGTTGGGAGAGTTGATCATTCCGGAGAATGAGCCGGGATCGTCGATCATGCCGGGCAAGGTAAATCCGACGCAGTGCGAAGCGATGACCATGGTGTGCGTGCAGGTACATGGAGCGACGGCGGCGGTAGGATTTGCCGGTTCGCAGGGAAATTTTGAACTGAACGTCTACAAGCCGGTGCTGATCTACAACTTCTTACATTCAGTGACGCTGATCTCCGATGCGTGTCATGGCTACGTTGAGTACATGATCAAGGGCATTGAAGTGGACCGCGCAAAGGTGAACAGCCACGTGAACAACTCGCTGATGCTGGTGACGGCTTTGACGCCAAAAGTGGGTTACGACAAGGCGGCGAGAATCGCCCACACGGCGCACGTGGAGCACACGAGCCTGCGCGAGGCGGCATTGAAGCTGGGGTTCTTGACGGGCGAGGAGTTTGATCAGTTGATGAAGCCGGAGAGGATGACGAGGCCGTAGTCGTTGGTCCTTCGTTGTTGGTTCTTCGTCCTTGGTCGTTGGCCGCTAGGCGCAAGCTTGTGCCATCACTCTTGTGCCAATCGAGAGTCAGCCTCTGGTCCGTTCATGCCTCGAAGTTCTCAGATAGGAACTAATTCACGCGAGCAGATTTTCGCTTTGCGTGCGCGGAGCGTTTGGGTAGTGAAAGTTCACGAACAGCCAGCGCCCACTGCCAAATCTCAACTTTGGAGATATCCTCTCACTTTTACCGTCAGGCTGGCGCGAGACGTTGACGCGGCAGAAGTGGCCTTCCATCTTGGCGCTCCTGACCAAGTAATCCGAGTCCCCGGGATCACCCGGATCTTGTGAGTTGAGAATCCAATCGAAGTCCAGGCCCGCGTCTCGGTTACGCTTTTGCTCTCCATCGAGTTCCGCCAGATATTTGAGCAGTTGCGGACTGAATGCGTCACGGCGTGCGTTCAAAGCCGCATCTTCGGAGTTCAGTGTCCCAGTTCTAGCTCTTGGGACGTACCAGTCATAAAAATCACGCACAAACTCCAGACAGGATTGCTTCGTAGGTTGGCTTTTGGCTCCCTGTGCGACAACAAGCGGGCAACACGTGCCAGTAACACCACAGCGAGAATGGCTCTTCTACCAAGGTTCATGAGCCTCAGAATAGCTTGGACAAGACTTGCAAGACTGCTTACCGTCGTAACTTTCGCAGTGCCTCCACAATCCAAAGGACGATGAGCCTGTGAATCCCACTTTGCGCACAGAACGCGCAAAGATGGGGCACCCGCCTTGCGCGGTTGCGCCTAGGTACCTACTTCAGGTCGATGCTGAGTCACCGGCTTTGTGTGCGATGACCTGAGAACGACAGACCTCAACTCCAGTAAGCCCCACAATGTCTCACTGCCGAGGCAGCTAGTAAATTTCCTAGTAGACGGCTCTCACTACGGGATGGGAGAGTTTTGTCTCCGCTAACTTCGTCGAATCCAACGCTGTTTACAAAAGGAGTAACTATGTCTCTTACGCCTGAACAGAGGGATGCCATCGCTACGGAATTGAAGAGTTTTGCATCCAGCCTAAATCTTTCGGACGAGCAGAAACAAAAACTGCAAGGCTTCATGACCGAGGCGTCCGAGAAGGTGCATGAGTACAAGCAAAACAATCCAACCGCATCCAGAGAAGATCTGCTCAAAAAGATCGGTGAGAACCGCACCGCGATTCGTCAACGTTTGGTTAATTTCCTGACACCTGAGCAACTCACAAAATGGGATGCCGAGGTATCGAAAGCTAGAGAGTTCTTAGGACAGAAGATGGCTGCGTAAGAAGCGGCTATCCATCGGTCTCCTGCGGGCCCACCGAAATTCCCCGATTCGGCTGGGTCTTTTTTTGCAACTGCAATATTGAGCTGAAATTGTTTGTTATGCACCCGTCTTTCGAGGTAAGTCCATCCAGGAGCTTCCTAAGAGTGCCTCATTTGGCCGGATGAGGAGCCGTTTAGCCGCCGTGTCGATGGACGGCTTGAAATGAAGTGGGTCAGCAACGGCAGTGCGGCCGCTCCCCAAATCGTCAGCAACGTAGAGTCGGACAACGGCATTGGGGCGTGTGTAAACACTCGGAGCATCCAATCCACAGAGAAAGCTCCTGTAATTCCGAGCAGCGCATCGGCTACAGACCCATACGCCTTTCCGCCCACAATAGTTCTCGTCACCAGGCCAGTGAGGATTCCAATTAGCAGTAACCACCAGAGAGGGAGCATAGGATCGTTTCTCCTAAGGTAGGCAGCGGATTTCAGGCAAGCATCCGCAGGTAGGTGGCAGATCTTAGGCAAGCATCCGCTCTGACTTCGTACCCTTTCCGTCGTAACCCGAGGGCCAGGCGACTTGCGACCCGCGCCCAAAAGGCCCGATTGAGCTCTTCCTTATCGGGCCTTCTGAGCGCGAGCCGGGCTTACCCCGTCATACCGGCAAATGGTCGCCCGAGGGAAACCTCTTTTCAACTAGTAGTTCTCCTAGTTTGCGCGGGTGTCCGGGTCAAATCGCGTTCTGTGCGATTTAGAGCAAAAGCCCATGATCGATAGGGCCGCGGAATCCCACGTTTCGAAAGGCACGAAACGTGGGGCACCCGGCACAACGTAACTGACGATACATCCTCGTTGCACTCAAAACCTTTATTTTGCTCTGGCTTTCACTTTGTCCCCTCACAGTGTGCGCAGGAACGCAACCAGGTCTGACTTCTGCTGCTCGGTCAGGCTGAGGTTGAAGCGCTGGTTGTAGAACTCGACCACGTCGTCAAGTCCCGCAGCCGCTCCATTGTGAAAATAGGGCGCACGGCCCGCGAGACCGCGCAGCACGGGTCCTTTGACCTTGCCTATGTCTGCGCACTTGCCGCTGATCATCGCCCGGCCGGGATCTGTTACCTGAACCGAAGACCCATTGCTGCACTGAATCGTGTAGACCGGCATGCCCGTTATATCCAGAGCCGGAACGGCCGGATACGCCGTCGTCCCAATGTTCAGCGGCACGGAGAAGGAGTGATTCCCAACATTTGGACTGTCGTGACAGGTCGTACAAGTGCCATTGATGACGGGCAACCGGAGCGCGTCGTTCAGGCCGCCAACGCCCGTGATGGCGATGGGTAGCGTGTTGAACAAGGCCTCGCCGCGCGCTACAGCCTGCCGCCCCGGCCGCCTGTTCGGGTTTTCCCATCTTCTAAAAAGAGTGAAGGCATTCGAGTTGAATGCTGCACCAGTGGGATCGCCGCCGAGCGCATCATTGATCCCAATGTGGAAGGGTTGGGCCGAAAGGTTCTCCGGGCCCCCATTAGCGCCTTTCATGGTGAGATTTCCAGCGTCTTCGTCATAAGACTGTGCCGTGTAAAGAGCGGTCTCGAAAGCGACGATCTGAGCCAATTGTTGTGCCGATGGCGGGTTAACCGCTTGCGCGTGGCCTAGAGTGGCGTCTCGTCCCTGATTCATCAGGCTCTGGCTGAGATTGATGGACTTGCCGGGAATCGCACCCGGAACGGTCTCACGTCCATCCCACATCACAGCGCTCAGAAAATTCAGGTTGGTTGCGGGCAGCGGCCTACGATACATGGCTGGCTGTGTCGCCGTGGTCTCGGGGCAGCTATAGGGATCCTGAATCTGCGTGATGTTGAACTCGGCGCCGCCAGGTAACGGCAGCGAAACCCGGATCAGGCCTTTGTTAAGAAGCAAACTGTAACCCGACTTCCGCGCCCGATAGGAGGAGACGTCGGCGCTGGGACAGTTGGCACCGTCGACCGGGCGAAAAATTGGGTCGGCGCCGTCAGTGCGCTCGAAACGTTCTCGGATATGGCGGGGAATTACCGACCAGGCGTCGGCAGCCTGATGACAGGTTGCGCAGCTTCTCCCATTACTTCCCAGGCTCTTAAAAAAAGGATTGGTCAGGTCCACACCACCCGCAGTGCTGTAGCTGCTGAGCCTTCCAGTTGCATCCCTGGTGATGAACGGATTGGGCAAACTGGTACTGGCCACCAGGCCGACGGCGCCTGCTAAGCACAGGATCGACAGGATGAGACACTTTGGAAGACGGGTCAGAAGGTACAGTATCAGGGTTGAGAAGGTTTTCTTGTGGGCCACGGAAGCTCTCCTTAGGATCGTTACAAAATCCTGCCAGTCGTTGCAGCGCTCGGTTTTCGTGTCTTTTGTCGCAGACTGCGACTACGCCAGTAAATGGCTTACGGCGCTCGCATCGTTCTCTTGTAGGTCTCTTGTCAACGCATTCAATTCGCGAGACTTAGAGGTACTGATATCCTGCTTCTTATAGGGTGCTAGACTGTCGCAACCAGTGGGTGCTGGCATGCGGAGTGTGCAATCCTCCAGCAACGGGAAGATCCGGTTCGGCGTCTTTGACCTCGATCTGCGCGCGGGCGAACTGCGTAAGCGGGGTGCTAAGGTCAAGCTGCAACAACAACCGCTTCAGGTTCTTCAGATTTTGCTGGAGAACCTCGGCGAGGTGGTCTCTCGGGAACAGTTGCAGAGCAGGATCTGGCCAGCCGACACCTTCGTTGACTTTGAGCACGGCCTGAACAACGCCATTCGGCGATTGCGCGAAGCGCTGGGCGACTCGGCAGAGACACCGCATTACATCGAAACCTTGGCCAGACGAGGCTATCGTTTTATCGGGCACGTGGAGGGAGTTCCGGCCGCGGTCTCTTGCACAACAAGGTCCCTGGCCGTCCTGCCTCTGGAAAACCTTTCTCACGATCCGGAGCAAGAATATTTCGCGGAGGGACTCACCGAGGCGTTAATCACCACCTTAGCAAAGATCAATGACTTGCGAGTCGTCTCGCGGACTTCAATCATGGCTTACAAAGGTGCCCGCAGGTCTGTGCGCGAAATTGCCCGGGAACTGGGAGTAGATACGATCGTCGAGGGGACGGTGTTGCGCGCAGAGAGCAGAGTGCGCATCACGGCGCAGCTCATTGATGCACCCAGCGAGATGCACCTGTGGGCGGAAAGCTATGAACGGGACCTGAGAGACGTCCTAGCCTTACAAGCGGAGATGGCGCAGGCCATCGCCCGGGAAGTTCAGGTCAAGCTGACCCCGCAGGAAGAAGCCCATCTCGGACAAGTCCGTACGGTTGACCCGGAAGCATACGCCGCGTATCTGAGAGGTCGCTATCACTGGAACCGGCGCAGCGGAGAAGGTTGCGGAAAAGCAATTCGGTGTTTTCAGCAGGCCATCGACAGCGATCCGACTTATGCGCTGGCTTATGCGGGCTTGGCCGATTGCCTGTCAGTACTCGGTGTTTGCAGTATGGTTGGCCCAGAGGATGGTTTTGGCAAAGCCAAAGGCCTGGCGCTTCAGGCGCTCGAAAGAGACCCAAATCTGGCGGAAGGCCATGCTTCGTTGGCCTTTGCCAAGATGTGGTACGACTTCGATTTTGCGGGCGCCGAAAAAGGATTCAAGCGATCTATTGAGTTGAATCCAAGTTACGTTACAGCACGTACCTGGTGCGGAATCCTTCTTTCGGTGGTCGGACGAAACCAGGAGGCCTACACCGAAGTTGAGCGCTCCATTCGGCTCGATCCTTGCTCCAGTCCGGTCCATTTCTGCATGGGAATTGTTCACTGGGCAGGGCATCGTTACGATCAGGCCATCGAACAATTTGACAAGGCGATCGAACTGGAACCCACTAACGCACTAGCCTACGGATTGCAGGCCGATACCTATCTCCGCAAGTCGCTGTACGACTCTGCCATCAAGGGCTACCAAAAAAGTATCCAGTGTTCCCAGGGCGCTTCGTCATTCATTGCGGCCCTCGGAGAAGCTTATGCCAGACAGGGAAATACCGAAGCGGCAGAGACTACCCTGGAACAATTGCGGAGCCTTGCGAAGCAGAGGTACGTAACACCTTATATCGTTGCGCGGCTCAACCTGGCCTTAGGCAGGAAGGACCAAGCCCTAGACTGCCTGCAAACGGCTTACCGGGGTCGAGATTCGTTCATGGTCTTTATGAAGGTTGATCCGCTGCTCGATGAGTTGCGGGCCGAAACTCGCTTCGAGGACCTGCTGCGAAGGATGAACTTTCCCTCCTAGGGCAACCGGCGGCGGCGTTCATCGGGCGGTACGCCGACAATTTGCCTGGAAGCGCTCTCGATTTGCCGAGGAATTCTTCGTCGCATTGGGGCTGCGCTTCAAGCCCTTCGTTGTGGACGGAGTCTCTAGGCAAGCGATGTCGCAACTTACGGTCCCGTTCAAGACTGTGCCACCCGCAGGCACAGAATTGTTTGACAGTGCCCACAACTATTTTGAGCATGGAAGGCACGTGGGTTTTCCTGCTTACGGAAATGGAGCGGCTTAGGTGCTCCACGCCGAGTTCGAAGCGAGAGCCCGCGACGGCCACCTACATCTTGTCGTACACAATCGTTAACGGTTTCGGCTGGCCAACCTCGCGGACGATAAGCGTTAATGTCTTCCCATCGGGAGAAACTTCGAACCTCGTGTGATCCATCACCTGGCCCTTCACCTTGTTGGTTAGTTCCAGCGTCCGCCGGTTCACGCGCTTGCCGGCGGAGGTGGAATCGGGTGCAACGGTCGGGCCCTTCTCGTCGTAATCCTTGCCGTCGAATTTCAAACTGAGCACGTCTTGATAAGCGGGAGCGTTAAAGGTCAAACCATCGCCATCGTAGGGCTCGATGTTCCACTCATCCGGTGAGGTGAATTTGACGTCCGTGCTCTCCCATGTGCCCGCCCAGCTGGAACCGCCACTGATCTTCTTCAATGTGACGTTGAAATCCGATGTTGTGCCGTCCGGCTTGTTTTCGGTCCCCTTGATCGTCTGCATTTTTCCGTCGTCTGAAAGCGTGTGCGTCATCGAACTAAGGACGTTGCCGTCCTTCTTGATCAACATCTTCCAGTTGTGCGTTCCTTCCGGAGCGATTGAGATAGTTCGGCCGAATTGAACAGGCTGGTCAGTGCCGTCGGCGGTGATCGTGTTGGACACGTTGCCGGATGTCCATTTGTACTTGTTTCCACCGAGGTCCTCGATCTTCGATTGTTCGCCGGAAAATTTGCTCTTCTCCATGTTCAGTTTCCACTTCCCGGAAAAGGGTTCGTCCGCGGCCCAGGTCATGCCTGCGAGCAGGCAAACAAGCGCGAGTGAACAATAGAAGCGTTTCATGGTCGTCCTCCGGCGCGCGATGATAGATCAAAGTGTGGGTATCCGGCCCTTGCTAGTAGGCGATACAACCGGATTATTTGGTTTGAGACATACCGACCGTGTCGTGTGAAGCTTTCGCAACTTTGAACAGCGGACGTTGAGCCGGCGATGGGGGGCCACGCCTGAGGAGAAAAGATCTGACTACATGATCCACTCGGAAGACGGTGTAGAAAGCAGCGAGTGGCTTTCCACTGGCGTGCCTAAGCTTGTGGCAGACGTTAGTTTTTCAAGCATCCGCTTGGCCGCCCTCTGGAGCAATGCAAGTTCCTCGTCGAGTCTCTCGTCGTACAGGTTATTTTCGAATTCGTAAGATAGTCTGAAAGCCAGACCTTCCGCGCTCCGACATCCCACCCGGTCAAAGCAATCGCTCAAGGAAATGCAAACCGTGTGTTCACTTGTTTCCAGTAGATCCGCGATCTGGGAAGTATCCAAGCCAAGGGAAAGCAAAATGGCGGTTCGGAACTGCTGGGAACTCAAAACGTCCAGCAGGGTAGAAAGCTGAAATCCCATCGGTAATCTCTCCTGAACACAACGGTATGCCACAAGATGGGTTTGGTCGTTGTGCTGGAGCAATGACGGATGTCACAACGGCGGTGTTGTTCCATCACGTTTCTATTTCCTGGCAGGCACGGGCGGTAGCCTGACGGGAATTGCGCGTCCGCTTGCTAGCGCGGTTCGCGGACATTCTTCGCCACCAATCGACGACGCGGTGTGCGCTTACCGTGCAGGGCTTACCGTGCAAGTCATGGTTGGGCGAGGATGAGTGCGTGGGATCGGGACAGGAAAACATCTTTCAAAGTGAAGTGGTCATCTCAGGCAAGAACGCGAGGTCCCTCGACTCCGCTCGGGATGACAGTGCAGGGAATCTTTGGGCGTATGTGGGAATGCTTGTCGCCATTGAATTTAAGTCGGATGTATCTCGAAATCTGGAAGCCGACGCTCTCCTAATACGCCCACCTCAGCAGTGTCGCTCCCACCGTAAACCCCGCGCCCACAGACGCCAGGAGCACCAGACTTCCCTTCTTCAACTTTCCTTCCTGGCAAGCGGTTTCCATCGCTAATGGGATTGTGCCTGCGGTCGTGTTGCCGTAGCGGTCGATGTTCACGATGACGCTTTCCGGCCGGAGACCGAGGCGGTCAGCTGTCGCCATGATGATTCGGCGATTGGCCTGGTGAGGGAT
>AR_comb_assmDRAFT_10782992_pt1 | contig 12117 bp, 9 predicted proteins | sample ArasoioldDNA_FD_10543 | JGI IMG/M metagenome (IMG submission 10543) | reverse complement strand
AACGACTGGCTGAAATTAGCGGTCAAATGGGATGCTTATCAATCGGAGCGCGAGTCGGGTTGGGTACAGAAACTTTTCGATGAGATGCCCGGATGGATGCGCCTACCATTTGTAGCCACTTATGGAATGCTGCAACCCGTTTTGCCGGCAACCTTTATGAAACCGACGGTGTGGATCTGGAAGCTGATTGGATTTTTACGTGCCATCGGTTGGTACGCGATCCTTCCGTTGTTGATCCTCTCATTCGTGGCCGCGACCGGTGCGAGGTCCAGACAGATGCGGAACCTGTTATTGTGGCTTGCCCTGCTTGTCTGGGCCTGGATCCTGCTGGCTGCTTTGCGCGGCGGAGGCGACCTCTTTGATAATCCCCGCTACCGGACGATCCTATTTATGTGGCAATCCATCCTGGCAGGTTACACCTGGGTCTGGTGGCGCGAGACACGTAGTATTTGGCTTTGGGTAATCGTCCTGATGGAGCTCGTCCTGACTGTCATCTTTACAATGTGGTATGGAAGCCGCTATTATTACTGGCCGGGACAGCTGCCATTTGCAGGGATGGTTGGGTTGATCCTCGGCTTGTGGGGTGCCATCCTGGGTGCTGGCTGGTGGCTGAATAAAAGGCGCGCTTGACACTACCAATTGTGAGTTTATAATTCAGTCGTTGAATTTTGGAATTACGGAGATTGAATGCCTACTGCCATCATCACAGGTGTTACAGGACAGGACGGATCCTACCTGGCTGAATTATTGCTATCAAAAAGATATCGTGTCGTCGGTGTGGCCCGTCGTACAAGCACAGTTACGAACGAGCGCATCGAACACTTGTTGGATGATATTACGATCGTCCAGGGAGATTTACATGATCAGGGCTCGCTGTTAGCTCTGCTCGAAGAATATCAGCCTTCAGAAGTATATAACCTGGCTGCCCAGTCGTTCGTACCCACTTCCTGGAACCAGCCTGCGCTAACGGGCGATATCACTGCGCTGGGTGTCACGCGCATCCTAGAAGCGATCCGCTTTGTGAATTCGAAGATTCGCTTTTATCAGGCCTCCTCCAGTGAAATGTTCGGGCGGGTCGTCGAAGTCCCTCAGTGCGAGACTACTCCCTTTTACCCGCGCAGCCCATACGGTGTAGCAAAGGTCTACGGACACTGGATCACTGTGAACTATCGCGAATCCTTTGGTATGTTTGCCACCTCCGGAATCCTGTTCAACCATGAAAGCCCGCGCCGGGGATTGGAATTTGTGACTCGCAAGATTTCGAATGGCGTGGCGCGGATCAAGCTTGGCCTAACCAATGAGCTGCGCCTGGGAAACCTGGAGTCGCAGCGTGACTGGGGTTTTGCCGGCGATTATGTGGATGCCATGTGGCGTATGCTCCAGCATGATGAGCCCGGCAACTTTGTTGTTGGCATGGGGGAAACCCATTCAGTGCGCGAGTTTTGTGAGATCGCCTTTGGTCACGTCGACCTGGACTATAACGATTACGTCATTCAGGACGAGCGGTTCTACCGTCCTGCCGAAGTGGATCTGCTGATCTCGGACCCGTCAAAAGCGCGCTCCGTTTTGGGTTGGGAGGCCTCGGTGAGTTTCAAAGATCTTGTCAGCATAATGGTGGACGCCGACCTTGAGCGATTAAAGAAAAAATAATTCCATGCCTGAGCTTTCCCTCATCATTCCAGTGTATAACGAAGAAGAAAACCTCCCTCTTTTGATGGAAGGTATTTGCGTAGCCATGCAGTTGCTGAACCGGGAATGGGAGGCCATCTTCGTCGACGATGGCTCAACCGATCACAGCCTGGATGCATTAAAGCGCCTCGTGGTGGCGAATCCGGAGCATGTGCGGGCGGTCATTTTCCGCCGCAACTTCGGTCAGACTGCTGCCATCGCGGCAGGGATCGATTATGCGCGCGGCAGCATCATTATCCTGCTGGATGCTGATCTGCAGAATGACCCGGCCGACATCCCGATGCTGCTTGCAAAACTGGATGAAGGGTATGACCTGGTCAGTGGCTGGCGCAAGGACCGCCAGGACAACCGGTTCACGCGCACAATCCCTTCCAATATTGCCAACGGATTGATCTCCAGTGTGACGGGTGTTCACCTTCATGATTATGGCTGTACTCTCAAAGCCTACCGCCGGGATGCGCTCGAGGGTTTCCGTCTCTACGGAGAGATGCACCGGTTTATCCCGGTGTTCGCCCATTCTGTCGGAGCCAAGATCACTGAACTACCTGTCCATCATCATGCGCGCAAATTTGGGAAAGCCAAATACGGTCTGGACCGGACCGTGAAAGTCATCCTGGATTTATTCACTGTCAAGTTCCTGCTCGATTACTCACACAAGCCCATGCGCCTTTTCGGTGGGGCAGGAATCACCCTGATGTTTATCAGTGCCCTCACGCTGCTTGCCTTGTTCATACGCAAGCTACTGGAAGGTGTTCCCATCCTGACTTCTCCGCTTTTTTCGTTGGGGGTTATGTTCTTTATCCTGGGTTTCCAATCCATTCTCATGGGATTGATCGCTGAGCTGCTCGCCCGCACCTATCACGAGTCCCAAAAGAAGCCGACCTATACCATCCGCCAGTTTCTGGGGAAGTAAGCGTATGGGATCCTGGTTATCGCGGAACCGCCAGCGCGTCGTGCAATGGGTCGGGACGATCCTGGCCATCGTTCTACTGGCCCTTTTGGTCAGGCAGGATGGCTGGAAGGCAGTAGTCGCTGCCATGCAGCAAATTCCAATCGCGGATCTGCTTTGGGTTGCGTTCCTGTTCCTCATTTCGCGGCTTGCGGTTGTAGCGCGCTGGCATGTTTTGCTCCGAGCCGGCGGCGTTCCCATTCCGTTCAAAGATAGTGCCATGCTGACATTCACCGGTCTGTTCGCATCGAATTTCCTGCCAACGACCATCGGAGGCGATGTGCTGCGGATGGCCGGGGCGATGAAGATGGGTTATGACCGGGCAGTCTGTCTTGCCTCGATTGTTGGCGACCGCCTCGTAGGAATGTTTGGCATGTTCATGGTGGCGCCGCTTGGCTTGTATTATGCCTGGGGTGCCCTGCCCGCGAATCCACTTGGCATCTCCTTTATGGGATTTATTCGAAAACCGCTTGACTTTATCAAGCGTACATTTTTAACATTTTCGATCTGGTTCAAGAAACCGGGTTCCCTGCTGCTCTCGCTGGGATTTTCCTGGATTCACATGATTTGCCTGTTCTGGTCGATTAAAATTTTACTGGCGGCACTCGGATACCCAGTATCCTTCTGGATGGTGGCCGGTCTGTGGAGCCTGACCTATTTCATTACCCAGGTTCCGATCTCGATCAATGGGTATGGTCTGCAAGAGCTATCCTTTACGTTTCTATTCTCGCGCGTCGCAGGGGTACCTCCTGCCATCAGTCTGACAGTGAGCATCCTCATTCGCGCCTATCTTGTGCTTGCCAGTTTACCCGGCGCGTTTTGGCTACCCTCGGCCCTAGCAGCCATGACGGAAAAAAGCTCCGCAACAGATCTATCACTGTAGAATAAAACAATGCAAGAAAAAAAAGGCTCTCGCCCCTTTTGGTTGACCGTTATCGTGTTCACATTTGCCATCAGCCTATACGCGGCGCTGTCAACCTCCTCACGCTCTACCGAAGCGGGGATCGTTCTGCAACGGTCCATCTGGGGTGGGATGTTGCTAGTATATTGGGGGACAGTTCTTCTTTGTATCTGGCTCTTTATTCGCGTTGCGCGTTTTGGGAGCCTGCCTTTTAGCCTTCCTTCCTTGCTTACACAATCTCGATTTGAGAGTTCCCTATGGCGCGTAGTTGGATGGATTATCTTCATCCTTATTTTATTTCTGCTTCCATATGTGAAATTCCATTATCAAATCGGGCAATCCGTAAAAAAGCCACTCTATGCCTATGACCCCGGTATGCTTCTCATCCTTTATTACTGGGTAGGCTGGTGGCTGGTTCTACTGGCCATGACTGCTTTAAAGATTGCTCTTAAAACAACCTGGCAGGCCGGGTTTGCTTGTGCGGCGGTACTCCTTGGTGTCGTATATGAAGTGCTGCTCCGCTTTAACCTCGTGACCACTTATCCACTCTCGATGGGATGGTCGGAGGGCAGTCGCTATTATTATGCTTCGCTTTATTTTGCCAAGGGAATCTATAGAGAAGCCATTCCACTTTCGACGCTTCATCCGACCCGGTACTTTTTACAGGCCATCCCATTCTTGATTCCATCCCTAGGGCTTCCTGCACATCGCTTCTGGCAATTTCTTCTTTGGATTGTCCTAACTCTAGGTACAGCCATCGCACTTTCCTGGCGGGCTATCTCTCCCGCAGAGAAAGCGTTTCGATGGCTCCTGGCTGGATGGTATTTTTTGTACATCCTTCAAGTAGGGATTTATTACCATCTGGAAGTTATGGTAATTTTGCCTTTACTTTTTGTGTCGGCAAAGCATCCCTGGCGCTCGCTGATCGCTGTCATCGTATCCTCGCTTTGGGCAGGGGTGAGCCGGGTCAACTGGTTCCCGATGCCAGCAATGATTGCCATTGCCATTTACTTGTTTGAAGTACCGGTAAGTACATTTACTCCACTCTCCTTTAAACGATTGATGCAATACCTTGCCCAACCGGCTTTATGGCTAGTGGCTGGGCTGGCATCTGCTTTGATCGCCCAGGCAGCTTATATTCCCCTTTCAGGAAATGCAAACAACGCCAAAGAGTTTGCATCCAGCTTTTCATCGGCACTCTTGTGGGACAGGTTGTGGCCCAATGAATCGTACTCATTAGGTGTCATACCTGGCATTTTGATCGTAACCGCTCCCGCTTTGGCAATTTTGATTATCGCCGCCATTCGCCAGTGGAAAGAAATCCACCTGCTGCGCTGGCTGGGATGGTTTGCCATGGCCCTGGCTTTATTCGCAGGAAGTGTGATCGTCAGCACCAAAATTGGCGGCGGAGGCGACCTCCACAATATGGATACCTATGCAATGCTGCTGGGGATTATCGCCGTCTTTTTTGTAGGTGGCAGCATACAAACGGAAGACAATCGACCGGCTGTGGTGATTCGCCCCTGGGCAGTGTTTACATACGCCCTTGTCATGCCCCTTTTGTTTATTCTCCCTTCACTTTCTCCATACCCAAATTTCAAGGCAGTGGCAAGCCAGGCCGCTTATCACCAGTTAGTGGAGACAGTAAACAATCTTGGAAAAAAAGGACCAGTCCTGTTCATCAACGAGCGCCAACTCGTGACCTTTGGGGATGTAAAAGTGCCGCTCGTACCAGACTATGAGGTTGTGACTCTGATGGAAATGGCAATGTCTGGCAACAAATCCTATCTGGATCGCTTTTACAGCGACCTCGCCCATCATCGTTTTGCGGCTATTGTAGCCACCAAACAAAATATTGGAATCAAGGAGGAAGGTCCTTTGGTGGAGGAAAACAATGTATGGAATTCCCGCATTTCTCCCTATATCTTGTGTTATTACGGACCTGTTTTAAGGGTCGATGCTGAGATTACAAATGTGGAAGTATATGTGCCAGAAGCTAACAGTACAAACTGTCCATAGCCTGTGCTTGGGCAGGTCCAATATGATAGACTCTCTGCGATATTCAATCAATCGGATTATGGTGAAAGGCTTGTCTTGAGTAAATCGAAAGGATAAACATGGCTGAAAAACAAACGATTCTCCTTACCGGCGGATGTGGATTTATTGGCACCAACATGGTGCGGCTGCTGATCGATAGCGGAAAATACCGTGTGGTGAACCTAGATGCACTGACCTATGCCGCAAACCGCCTTTCCCTTGAAGATCTGGAGGGACATCCAGATTATGAATTTGTCCGGGGAAATATTACAGATAGTCTGCTGGTCTCCTCCCTATTTTCAAAATATCATCCATTCGGTGTGATGCACCTGGCTGCCGAATCGCATGTCGACCGGTCGATCGTCAGTGCGGAAGACTTCGTTCAGACCAATGTGGTTGGCACCTACACTATGCTCGAAGCTGCGCGTCTCTACTGGAATGAGCTGCCTGAGGAAAAGAAAAAAGCATTCCGATTCCTGCATGTCTCGACTGACGAAGTATTTGGTTCTCTCGGCCAGGAGGGGTATTTTAATGAGGAGACACCGTACGCACCGAATTCTCCATACTCGGCGTCCAAGGCGGCCAGCGATCATTTTGTGCGCGCTTATCATCATACCTATAGTCTGCCTACGGTAATTACAAATTGTTCGAATAATTATGGCCCGTACCAGTTCCCTGAAAAATTGATACCCTTGATGATTATGCACGCACTTTCGGGCAAATCCCTGCCTGTCTATGGGGATGGCTCAAACGTCCGGGATTGGATCTATGTGGGCGATCACTGCAGGGCGGTCAAGATGGCATTTGAAGGAGGCAAGCCCGGCGAGGTATATACGATTGGCGCGAGCAACGAACAGAAGAACCTGTACCTGGTTAATAAAATTTGTGAGCTGTTGGATGACGTTGCACCTCCGGTCGAAATCCCCGAGCTGCGGGAGCGCGGATTGAAAAGCTACAAAGAACTCATTCGTTTTGTGACGGATCGGCCGGGGCACGACAAACGCTACGCGATCGATTCGTCCAGGATCACGCGTGATCTGGGCTGGCAGCCTGAGGTCGAGTTTGAAGCGGGTCTGCGCCGGACGATCGAGTGGTATCTGTCCAATCCGAAATGGGTGGAGCTGGCGGGCGGCGGTTCGTTCGGCGAATGGATCGAAAAGAATTATGCCTGGCGCGCTGGCAAGGAGGCCAAATGAAGGGAATTATCCTGGCTGGTGGCAAGGGGACGCGTCTCTATCCGCTGACGCTTGCGATCAGCAAACAAATCCTGCCGGTCTACGACAAGCCGATGGTCTACTATCCGCTTTCGATGCTGATGCTGGCCGGGATCCGCGAGATCCTCATCATCAGCTCCCCGGAGGCTTTGCCTGCATTCAAGGAATTGCTAAAGGACGGTTCCCAATGGGGCCTCAAATTCGAGTATGCTGCCCAGGCTGAACCGCGCGGGCTGGCAGATGCTTTTTTGGTGGGCCGTGAATTTATCGGGAAGAGTTCCGTCTGTTTGATGCTGGGCGATAATATTTTATATGGAGAGGGTCTGGGAAATTTGCTGCAGGAATGTGCTTCCTTGAAGGAAGGCGCGATGATCTTTGGCTATAAGGTCAACGACCCGCAGCGCTATGGGATTGTGGAGTTTGATAGTAATGGCCGGGCGCTCAGCATTGAGGAAAAACCTACCCATCCGAAATCGAGCTTTGCAGTACCCGGAATTTATTTTTATGATAACCAGGTAGTCAGCATTGCAGAGAAACTTCAGCCCTCTGCGCGCGGAGAGATCGAGATCACCGATCTAAACCGGGTCTATCTGGAAAAAGGTCAACTGCGGGCGAAACTGTTCGGACGCGGCGTCGCCTGGCTCGATGCAGGGACACATGACTCGTTGTTGCAGGCCTCGATGTTCATCGAAGCCATCCAGCAGCGACAGGGACTCATGATCTCCTGTCCTGAAGAAATTGCCTATCGAAAAGGATATATTTCCATAGACCAATTGTGCGAGCTGGGCAAAGTCTTGGCGGGAAATTCCTACGGTGATTACATTCTGGAAATTGCGAGGGAGAAAGACGCAAAAAAGGAGATCATCCCCGGTGAATGACTTTCCATTCAAAGTTGGTGATGGGTTCTCCTTCGAGCGGTTTATCTCGTCTGAGGATGTTAAGAAGTTTGCCGAGATCGTCGGCGATCTCAACCCGGTCCATCTGGATGCAGAGTTTGCAGAAAAGTCTTTTTTCAAAAGGCGCATCGTGCACGGGGCCTTTCTGGCCGGATTGATCTCCAAGGTGCTGGGCATGGATTTTCCCGGAGAGGGAACCATCTATATCTCCCAGAACTCTGTGTTTAAAAGGCCTGTATTTGTGGATACCAACGTGACGGTCGAGGTCAGGGTTACAGAAGTGCTTCCTGAAAAGCGCAGGCTGGTTCTCGATACAACCATTCTTAATGCCGAAGGTAAGGTTTGCCTCGAAGGATCAGCAACGGTCTGGCGTCCCTAGGGACACTTGAGGAATACATGGGGAGCAAACACAGTGGATAAATGACGATTTCCTTCGGAAAGCTATTTATGCTATAAAATTCAGCTCACATGATCCAGCCTCGTCCCTCCACATTCTGGCGTTTTAGCTTTGGGGTGATTTTATTCTTGTGTCTGCTTACCTATCGGGATCTCTTTAATATAGCGCAACAGTTCGGTATCGTACTGGTCAACAGCAAGACATGGCTGGCCCTGTTCGCTTTCTTTAGTCTATTCACAATTTTTTTCCTGGGCCTACTGATCATAAGTTTTACGCGCAGAGGAGAACGGCCGGTTGACTCTTTTGAGTCATTTGTCGTCAAAAACCAGGCACACAAAATATTTGGGGGGCTGTTGTTTTTGGCTGGGCTGGCCGGCTTCGCTCTATTCACATCCCTCCCTTATCTGGTCAAAGTGTTTGGCGGCCAGCCTGTGATCCGGTACCTGATCTTTTTTCTGTTCTCACTCATTGGGATGTTCGGTATCCGGCTCCTTCGAAAAGAGATTCCCTGGATGACCGCGCTGTTGGTCATGGTTCTCTTCCAATCGCTGATCCAGCTATTTCTGTTCTTCGCGACTGCGGTGACAGCCTATCCGTTTGCGATGGGATGGTCGGAGACAAGCCGTTTCTATTTCCCATCTCTATTTCTGTCCGAACATGTCTATGGAAATAAATATTTCTGGCCGATTCTTCATCCCACCTTGCATCTGCTACTGGCGCCTCCGTACCTGATCAATGCTCCATTATGGTTTCATCGATTCTGGCAGGTTGCCATACGGTTTTTGCTCATTGGCTTAATCGTCCCACCGATGCTGGGACGCTTATCCATCCAGAGCCGGGCCTTACGCTGGTTCGTGGGATTATGGATGTTTTTGTTCCTGTTTATGGGACCGATCTATTTGCACCTCGCAGTCCCAGTGATCATCGTGCTGGCAGGGTTCTCGCTCCAGAACAACCGCCGGACTTGGGCTGCTCTCCTGGTGGCTTCCATCTGGTGTGGGTGGAGCCGCGTTAACTGGTATCCCGTACCAGGCATGATCGCAGCCGTCCTGTATCTGCTGGAGCAGCCAGTGGACGGTAAAAGCTTTTGGCGATATCTTTCCCGGCCGCTTCTCTGGTTCATTACCGGGACACTGGTGGCGTTCTTATCACAACGAGTCTACGTTACTTTGTCGGGAGTCGATCTGAGTCTTTTTTATACTAGCTTCTCCTCAGACTTATTATGGTACAGGCTTTTACCGAGTACAACCTATCCCCTTGGGATTCTTCCGGCGGCCTTGTTGGCATCTCTGCCGATGTGGCTGGTGATGTACATTATTCTCCGTTCCCATCCCATGAAAAGCTGGAATCCAATTCGCTTGGTTTTAATTGGCTTGGCGTTATTGGTCCTGTTTATCGGAGGATTACTCGTCAGCTTAAAGATCGGCGGCGGCGCGGATATCCATAATATGGATGCCTACCTGGTCCTCCTGTTGATCGTTTTTTCCTATCTGGTATTTGCCCGTTATCGTTTGGAGGACGGCGACCTCCTGCGCTTCGTTCCCCTGCCATGGATTTTGGTCCTTGCCATCTTGATCATGCCTGCCTGGTCCTATGCCCAGTTCAACATCAGTTTCAAATCTTATGATGCCAACGCGACAAGCAAGGTGCTACATAGCATTCAGGAAAAGGTGGATGAAGTCAATGCCCGCGGGGGAAAGATTCTTTTTATCACCCAACGTCAGCTCATCTCCATGCATATGCTCAAAGGAGTGACTCTCGTTCCGGAATATGAGCGGGAGGATTTGATGGAAATGGCCATGGGAAATAACACCGTCTATCTCGACCGCTTTAAAATGGACATGCAAAACCAGCGCTTCGACCTGATTGTGGTCGATCCGTTAGTTTACAATCTTATATCCCGTAATCGAAGTTTTGCCGAGGAAAACAACGTCTGGGTCAGGCGGGTGATGAAATCGATCCTTTGTAATTACCGCGCAGAAGAGACTTTTCTCCAGGATGAGATTTCCTTGTATGTGCCGCAGGAAGGGGAACGGCAGTGCCCCCAATTGAAGTAGCTTAATAAAATCAGCTTGACAATTGAACAGATGCTGGCCATTCAATGACAAGTTTTGTCCATTGTTTTTCGATCACGAACTCTCCTTGAACGGGCAGATATTCAGAGTCCTTTGGATATGCCAGGATACGCATCCGCTCTGAGGCCGGACGACCGGACGCGTCCCAAGCCTGGATCTGGTGGATGAATCTCTGTGCAATTGACTCATCCGGTCCGAACTGGCGCACGAAGAGTTGAAAAGGTATATCGTTATCGGACGGCTTATTTGGGGCCGCGAGAGGGATAGCTTCACCGGGTGGCCGCATTAATATGGCCAGGCTCGTTCGATCAACCAAAGCAGCGGTACCAGCAAATTTCTGTTTGCCGTCCATTCCCATAAGCGGAGGCACAATGTTCCGATCAAACATGTCGCCTCGGGCAACCAGTTTGCAAAGGTGAGGCTCACGAAGCGCCAGCCAGGTCCATAAGTTACCCAATAATGCCTCCCAGGCCCTGACTTCGACATTGGCTGCCCAATCCTGACTTTCTCCGATCAGTAAATCATATGTTCCATCGCTATCGATCACCAGCTCGTCGATCGGCTCCAGGGAAAGATTGGGATCAGGCCCAATCTGAACCGTCTTCAAAAATATCGAAGAGAAGTCGCCTCGCAGTTGAATAAAGCTGCAATCCCGCACCGAGAGGCTTGTCAGGTGACTATTCACCTTTTCAAAAGCAATTGATTCCATGGAGCCCTTGAGAACCAAGGGCAACACGATCCGTCCATCTCCCTTCAACTGACTCCACCAGGCGGGAGTGATATCGGGAGCGCCCACAGTGAGGATGATTCGATCGTAAGGCGCTGCATCAGGATAACCATAACCTCCATCGGCGGAGACCACCTGCACCTGCGTAACGCCTGTATTTGCCAGATTCTGACGTGCAGCTTGGGCCAGATCCTCATCGATCTCGACCGTTACAATGTGGCCCGCTTCCCCGACGATGTGAGCCATGAGTGCCGCGTTAAATCCGGTTCCTGTGCCAATCTCAAGCACATTATGGCCGGGCACCAGGCCAAGTTGTTCCAACATGATCGCCATCATGGCAGGCTGTGAGGAGGAGCTGAGCCACTGACCTCTTTCGTCCTGTTTGACCGAAATGGCATGGTCAGAGTATGCTTCGTCCAAGGATATTCCCGGCAGAAATTGGTGCCGTAGCACCGCATGGAATGCTGCTTCGACGGCGGGTGTTTGAAGTAGCCCACCCTTTTTCAAATTGTCAATCAACGCCTGATTCAGGGCAATTGCTTCAGGTCTGCTTTTGTCGGGATCAGATTGTCCCATATGCTGTTACCATTTTCTGAGCCGAGACCGGCTAAATGAACTTGATGCGCCGAGCTGCAAAAGAGACCATCTGCAACAGCAGCAGGCCATGCTTCCAGCGTGAGATATTCGTCGTCCCGTAGGTACGCTCGCGATAGCGGATGGGGAGGTCGATGATCTTCAAATTCAGCTTGGCTGCGCCAAAGATCAGGTCATAATCGCCGAAAGGGTCGAAATCCCCGAAGTAAGAACGATTGGCAGCAATCAGTTGATAGTCTTTGCTCCATAATACTTTTGTCCCGCACAATGTATCCTTGATGGGTTGTCCCAGCAGCCACGAGAAAGCCATGCTGAAAAACTTGTTCCCAAGGAAATTGAGGGTGCGCATGGCTTCCTTTTCCATCGGGTAGACGAGGCGAACGCCGTTGATGAACTCGCCTTTTCCGGAGACCAGGGCTTCATAGAAACGCGGCAGGTTCTCTGGAGGAACAGTCATGTCTGCATCCAGGATGATCAACACGTCGCCTCTAGCTTTTTCAAAGCCGAGACGGATCGCGTCCGCCTTGCCGATGCCTGTCTGCCGGTGCAGCTGGCTGGGCGTCGAGGGATGGGCTTCCATCTCGCGTTCGATCGCCGCGAAGGTGTCGTCTTTGGAATGGCCTTCCACGAAGACCAGC
>AR_comb_assmDRAFT_10505299_pt1 | contig 12117 bp, 8 predicted proteins | sample ArasoioldDNA_FD_10543 | JGI IMG/M metagenome (IMG submission 10543) | reverse complement strand
GCGGGATCAGGAGTCAGCGGAAACCAACGGCGCGGCCGATGCAGCGAAAGTCCACGAACTCCTCGCGAAAGGCGTCCCGCCGCAGAACCTCGACGCCGAGCGATTGGTGCTCGGCGGCGTCCTGCGCAGCAATGAATGTCTCGTTGACCTCGTACGAAAGCTGCGCCCAGAACACTTCTACGATCCGCGACATCAGAAGATCTTCACGACGATCGTTGCGATGTTCGACGACGGGCGACCTGTCGATTCCGTAACGCTCGCTGAAGAACTGCGGAAGAAGAAACTTCTTAAGGAAGTCGGCGGCGAGCCACTCGTGCTGGAACTCTTCACGGAAACGCTGACGGCCGCCAACGTCATGCACCATGCAGAGATCGTCTTCGAGAAAGCCGTGCTGCGGCGGTTGATCGGCACGGGCACGGACCTTCTCCGCGAAGCCTACGGCAGCACGTCCGACGCAGACGACCTCCTGGCGGAAGCCCAGAAGCGCGTCTTTGCGCTGTTGGAAGACCGCGGCGGGAAAGACTCGGCGACAATCAGGGAGGTTCTGAGCGATGTACTTACTCGGATCAGCGCCCGCCAAGGCGGCGTCCATCTTGGCGGCGTCCCTGCAGGGTTCGACGACCTCGACGAGTTGACCAACGGCTGGCAGAAGTCGGAACTCATTATTCTCGCGGCCCGCCCAGCCGTCGGAAAGACCAGTTTCGCGCTCAACATGGTCGATCACGCCGCCGTCAAACACAACATCCCCACCCTCGTCGTCAGCCTGGAAATGTCCCAAACGGAACTTGCAGAGCGAATGCTGTGTTCGCGGGCGGAAGTCAACAGCCATTTCGTTCGTCGCGGGCGCGCATCCAAAGAAGACATTGGAAAGCTCTTGGCGGCGCACGCCGAACTCGCGAGCGCCCCAATCTTTATCGACGATCAGCCCGGCCAGACGATGCTGCGGATCGCCGCCGCCGCCCGGCGTTTGAAACTTCGCGAGAAGCTCGGGCTTGTGATCGTCGACTATTTGCAACTCATCGAGCCGGACGACAAACGAGCGAACCGCGTAGAGCAGATCGGCGCCATCTCGCGAAGGCTGAAGATGCTCGCCCGCGAACTCGACGTGCCGGTCATCGCTCTGAGCCAACTTAACCGCGCCGTCGAGAGCCGCGAGGGCCACCGACCCCGAATGGCGGACCTGCGCGAGTCAGGATCCATTGAGCAGGACGCAGACGTGGTCGTGCTCTTGCATCGTGAAGACGCCTTCGATCCCGAGAGCGAAAAAAAGGGCCAGGCCGAAGTCATCCTTGCGAAACAGCGTAACGGCCCGGTCGGCGACATTACGTTGACGTTCCGCAAGGAACTGACGCGCTTTGAGAACTTCCGCTCCGAGATCACCAATTTTCCGGTCGAGGCCGCGGGAGGTTTCGACGAAAGCCCTTTCTGACCGCTTGATTCGGCTGGCGGTTCACGGTCGATGGCCCCTAGTGCACGGCAGAGATCTCCGGCAGCAACCTTTGGAGTGGCCGCAAGCGACCTTCAGGCCGCGCGGCGGCGATCGGATCCTTCGGTCTGCGGATTGATGGTCAGGAAGCGGCGAAGGAAGAAATGACGTACCGCCCGATAGGGCCGGCGAATGACATGGTAGTGGAAACTGGCCAGGCCGCCGGATCGTTTTCCGCGCTGACGGATCTCTTCAGGCACAGTGTCGGGCGCGTAACGGCGGTATTGTTTGCAGACGTGGTAGTCGTCGAAGCTTTGCAAGATCCGAAGGAGCGGCCCGGCGAACCATCCTAAACCTAGCGGCCAGTGCCGCGGCATCGTGGCGATCTGGAAATCAATGACGACCGGCGCGCCGTTGGTCGCAATGAGGATGTTTTCGGGCTTGGCGAGGTCGTTGTGCGCCATGCCCAAGGCGTGAATCGACGCAAGGATTTTTTGAAGGTTCGGAAAGAACTCGGGCGGGGCGACTACACCCCCGCCTTCGAAATGTTCGCGGAGGTTCTTCCCGGCGGCGTATTCGCGAGCAAAGCCATTGTTCCCGCCGTATTCCAGGAACTTCGGCACGCCTTGGACGCCATTCAGAGCCTGCAGAAACCGTGTTTCTCTGCGCAGCAAGGATCGGCCGAGCCAGCCAAGCGGGAGCCAGCCCCAGGGGTCAGTGTGGTATTCCTTGAATACGACCTGTTCGGGGCCATGTCCTCGCGTGCGACGGTAAAGCGCCGTCGCAGCGTAGAAGTCGTGTTTGAAGAGCTTTTCCAGCCCATAGTCGCCGCTTGATAGTTGCACATTCGCAGGCAAATCGCGACCACGGAGCCGCTTGTATTTCATCCAATCGGCGTCGGACATGGACTCTCCTCGAGGCGCAGGCCTGTAGATGCATCGCGCTGCGTTTTCGTTCCAGCCGACTAAATGCAAGTTAGATGGAACATCGGTTTTGAACCGATTTCGGCCTAGGCAAAAAACGAGTCGATGGTACAGTTGGCCTGTGCGGGGCGGCGTCCGCCTTCACTCACACCTTGGAACGGCCTCGGGGAATGACGAGCGCAACGACCGCGGAGCGCCCGACGCGGGAACTTGTGTTCCTCGGCACCGGTACGTCGACAGGCGTCCCCGTCATAGGCTGCGGGTGCGAGGTCTGTCAATCCGAGAACCCTCGCTTCCATCGATTGCGCGCCAGCGTGCTCATCAAGACTCCGGCTGCTCGCATCCTCGTCGACACCACGCCGGACCTGCGGCAGCAATTCCTTCGGGAGCGAGTCCCATTTGCGCACGCCGTGCTCTTTACGCATCATCACGCCGATCATGTCTTCGGGCTTGACGACGTGCGAACGTTTTCGCGACATCTGGGCGGACCCTTGCCCATCTATTGCATGCCAGACACCGAGGCGTTTATTCGTCGCGCTTTTGCATACGCCTTTGACGACGAAGTCAAAGCGTACCCGGCCGGCGGAGTGCCCAAGATCGAATTCCGGCGCTTCGAGCATCCGTCGACTCGCGTCCTTGATCAGGACGTCGTGTCGATTCCGCTCGAACATGGACGGTACGACGTCCTGGGATTTCGGATCGGGCCGCTGGCTTATTGCACCGATGTGAGCGGCATCCCGGGGTCGAGCTGGCCTTTGCTCGAGGGCGTGGAAACCTTGATCCTTGACGCGCTCCGGCCGCAGCCACACCCAACTCATTTTTCTCTCGATGAAGCACTCGCCGTCGTCGCTCGACTGCGGCCGCGGCGGACCTATCTGACTCATTTGTCGTGTCAAATGAATCCCACCGTCGATGGAGCGCGACTGCCGGCCGGCGTGTCGTTCGCGTACGACGGTTTGCGCGTGGAGTTCTGATTCAAGCGATGAGCGAATCCAGGCTGCAACGACCGGAAGCAAATCGGCTGCTGCGGTTCGCCGCGCGCTTGACGCCCTCCGAGCGCGCGGCGTTGGAGGGCCAGATCGAGGAGATCGATTTCGACTTGTTGGCCCGACTGTTCCGGCAAGCGAAGGAACCAGCGCACAAGATCGATGCGGCCAAGCTTTCCCCGATTCCCGTCATTGAACTGCCCCGAACTGAAGAAGCTAATGCCCAATGGAATAATGCCGACCAACTAGGGCGCAAGGCGTTGGCCGCCGGCCGATGCGGGGTGTTGCTCGTCGCCGGCGGCCAAGGGAGTCGCCTGGGGTTTGAACATCCCAAGGGCATGTATCCGATCGGACCGGTTCGCGGAACGTCCTTGTTTGGCGTCTTCGCTTCGAAAATCCTGGAGCGCAGTCGGCAATCCGGACGGCGCATCCCTTGGTACATCATGACAAGTCCGACGAATCGGGACGAAACCAAAGCATTCTTTCAGGGAAACCACTATTTCGGACTGCCGGCCGAGGACGTCGTTTTCTTTGTGCAGGGGACGATGCCAGCCGTCTCAGCGGATACTGGAGAGGTGCTGCACGCGGGCCCTGGGGAGATCTTCACCAGTCCAAACGGCCATGGCGGCACGTTATTAGCGCTCCAGAAAGAGGGCGTGCTCGCCGACATGGCGAAGCGCGGCGTCGACTTGCTCTATTACTTTCAGGTCGACAATCCCCTCGTGAAGGTCCTCGAGCCGGCGTTCTTAGGATTGCACTTGCAGGCCAGTGCGGAGTTCTCCGCCAAAGTCGTGCGCAAGGTCGATCCAAAAGAGAAAGTCGGCCTCGTCGTTGATTACGCCGGCGCTCCCACCGTGATCGAGTACAGCGACCTGCCCGATGAACTTGCGCACCAGCGCGCCGCCGACGGCGGACTTAAGTACTGGCCAGGAAGCATCGCAATCCACGTCTTCAGTCGAGGCTTCCTCGAGCGGGTTGCGAACGCCCTTCCCTATCACATCGCCAACAAAGCCGTGCCGTATCTAGACGACCAGGGAGAATTGGTCACGCCGTCGTCGCCGAACGCCATCAAGTTCGAAATGTTCATTTTCGATTCGATGCCGATGGCGAAACAGGTCGCGATCGTTGAAACGGACCGCGACGATGAATTCGCGCCGCTCAAGAATGCGAGCGGAAGCGATTCTCCCGAAACCGTGAGAGCGGCGCTCGCTCGTCAAGCCGGCCGGTGGTTGACCGCCGCGGGCATTGCGTTTCCCACGGGAGAGGGAGGCGCGCCCAAAGCGGCGGTGGAAATCCTTGGTTCTGCCGGGCTCGACGCGGCCGATTTTGCCGCCAAGCAACGCGGCCGGCCGCCCCTTACTGGACCGACATTTTTCGGGGAGGAGTATCGCCCGCTGGTAAACTAACGACACGGAACACACCTACCCCGGCCGCGCGGCCGGAACTTACCCACACTCGGTCGGCCTTTGGACGAGGACCGACGGACATCAAGGAGGATGCGACATGGAACGCTGGATGGGCGTCGATTTCGGCGACAAGCGAATTGGCTTGGCGCTGGCCGACGACGAGACGAAAATCGCCACGCCGTGGCAGAATTACGCGCGCCGGATGCCCGAAATCGACGGCGAGTATTTCCGCAACATCGTTCGCGCCGAGGGGATCACCAAGATCGTCGTCGGTCTGCCGGTCAGCGCCAACGGCAAAGAGACGGAGAAAGCCCGGCACGCGCGCAAGTTTGCGGGTTGGCTCAAGAGCGTTTCCGGCGTTGACGTCTACTTTTGGGACGAGCGATACACGACCGTCGAGGCCGACGCCCTGTTGGCCAACGCCAAGTTGCCCAAGAAGAAAAAGAAAGCCAGGCGCGACATGCTGGCCGCTCAGATTATGCTCCAGGACTTCATTGACGCCGGCTGTCCGCGCGACGCCCAGCCCAGCCCACTCGACGATGTGATCGCCCAAGGCGGCCGTTTCTAGACACGAAAAAAGGACGGCGGCAAGCGTCCTTGCCGCCGTCCTTTTTGGGGACGCTTCGCTAGCTGGGTTTGCGGCCATCCTCGACGCCGAGGGGGCCGTTCGTGCCCGCCTTCTTACCTTCAGGGGCCTTGCCCGTTTCCTTCGTTGCGGGACCTTCGACCTTCGGGACCGACGGAGGAGCCTCGTTCGTCCCAGTCCCACCGCCGCATCCGATCAAGGCGGAGAGAGCTACGAGGCTCAAAACATGACGGAATCGATTCAAGGACTTCTCCTCATATTGGATGATTTGAATTGAGCGAAAGTCTTTGTCTACGAAAGGGGACGGCCTATTGACCGTCCCCGCGAAGCTAATTCGGTGCTGGAAGGGTCTTCCCCTTAGTTGCTGGTTTCGCGCCCGTCAGGCGTCGACATCGCGGCGAACAAGAGGCGGTCGATGCTGTTGCTGACAAACTGCACCGAACCGTCGGCCATCGCAATGTTGATGCCGCCTGGATGCATGCTGCGGAAGCCGTATTCACCAAGGTCGGAGTTTCCGGTGGTGCCGTTCGGGTAGTTCTGCAGCCACTGCTCGCAAGCGCCGCCGAAGCACGGCGGCGGCTGGCCGACTGTCGATGGCCGGCCGTTGATTCGCGGCACCGAGAACGCGTAGGCGCAAGTCGTGTAGAACGGATCGGCCGTGCTGAACCAGGCGGCCTGGGCCCAGGTGTAGAAGAACGTGTCCACCTGCCCGATGAAGCGGCTCTGCTCGCCGTAGGTGAACGTCTTACTGAGACCGTCGGTCACGGACTTGAGGCTCATATTCCGTGCAGCCGGGGTGAAGCCCCCCGCGACGGTACCGCCGATTGTGCTGAAGAACCCGGTGGCCGGCACGGACACCCAGAAACCCCATCGCTGATCGCCGCCGTATCCCCAGATGGTGATCGGCGTGGTGCCGAAGTTCATCGCGTAGGAGCCTTGAGGGTTGGAGATCAAGGTCGTCAGGTTCATGACATTGGAGAGGTCGCTCGGGCAAATGAAGACGCCGGCATACGACTGCATCGCCGTGCTGTTGCGACTGTTGTGGCGCGTCGTGAAGTCGAAGTTGTACAGGTTGTACTTCGACTCCTGCTCGACGTACGGCAGAAGGTAATACGCGGCCGTCCCGTGGTTCGCAACGCCCAACATGACTCCGAGCTGCGTGTACGTGATCGAACCAGGCGGGAAGGTGCGGAATGCGCTTTCGTAATTGGCCAGCGCGAGGCCGATCTGCTTCATGTTGTTGGTGCACTGCGAGCGCCGGGCGGCCTCGCGGGCTTGCTGCACGGCTGGCAGCAATAAGGCGATCAACACGCCAATGATGGCAATGACCACCAAGAGTTCGATGAGCGTGAAGCCCAGCGAAGAACGACGACGGACCATCAAAATGCCCCCTTTCGGAAAAATGGGCGACAAACGGAATGAACTCGGAAAAGGGCCTACCGTAGCAACCCGTTCTACGCAAGCGGGCCGCTGGCGGTTCCGTAATTTCAGAAGGATCACAGGTAGGGCGGGCAAGTTGCGCCCGCGGCGATCCTTGGGTCCTCCCTAATCTGGGACCGCTTCCACAAGCCATTTTGAGAATTCGGCGCTACGTGGGTCAAGCGGTAAACCCGGGAAAATTCGTCGTAACTTAAAAAAACCAACCGACTTATGACTATTGTCATAAGCCTGTTAGACTTCTTTCGCGTCGATCCAGCGCATCATTCGCCTGAGCTGGGACCCAACTTTTTCCACGGGGTGGGTCCTTTCCTGCCTCCGGTAGGCCTGGAACATGGGCTTATTCGCCTTATTTTCAAGGATCCAGTCGCGGGCGAACTGGCCTGATTGAATTTCCTTGAGAATTCGCCGCATTTCAGCCCGCGTCTCATCCGTGACGATCCGCGAGCCCCGCGTGTAATCGCCATATTCCGCCGTATTCGAAATGCTGTACCTCATGTAATTGAGGCCCCCCTGGTAAAGGAGGTCGACGATTAGTTTCAGCTCGTGCATGCATTCGAAATAGGCCATTTCCGGCTGGTAACCGGCTTCCACTAACGTTTCGAATCCGGCTTTGACCAGCGCCGACACACCGCCGCACAGGACGACCTGTTCACCAAACAGGTCCGTCTCCGTCTCCTCACGAAACGTCGTTTCGATCACGCCAGCCCGCGCGCCGCCAATGGCCAGCGCATACGCCAGACCGATCTTCTTCGTTCGCTCGCTGGCGCCGTCGGAAACGGCGATCAAACAAGGAACCCCGCCACCCTTCTGAAACTCACTGCGGACAAGATGGCCGGGGCCTTTCGGCGCGACCAGGAGCGAATCAACGCCCTTGGGCGGCGAGATCTGCCCGAAATGGATGTTGAAACCGTGCGAACACATCAGGACGTCGCCCGATTTCAGGTTCGGCGCGATGTCGTTTCGGTAGACGTCCGCCTGCAATTCATCGGGGAGGAGCAAGTTGACGACGTCGGCCTTGCCCGCGGCCTCCGCGGCGGAAACCGGTTTGAAGCCGTGACTGACGGCGAGGTCGTAGTTCGGCGAACCAGGCCGCTGCCCCACGACGACGTTGACCCCACTATCACGAAGGTTCTGCGCCTGGGCGTGTCCCTGACTTCCATACCCGATGATGGCGACCGTCTTGCCGGCCAGGTCCGCCAGCGAACAATCCTTTTCGTAATGGATGACGATGGGCAAAAAGTGCTCCTTCCAGTGGTGCAATTCGATCGACGTTATTCGAGATCGACGGCCGCGGCGGTCCCGGCACGTACGAGTGCGATTCGACCGGTCCGCGCGAGTTCGAGAATTCCGTAAGAGCGAATGAGCTCGATAAACGCCTCGATTTTTGCCTCTGTGCCGGAGATTTCCAGCATCACGGCATTCACGCCAACGTCCACAATCCGCCCGCGAAAAACGTCGACCAGATGGCGGACTTCGCCGCGTCGTTCTGGTGGGCAGACCACTTTGATGAGCATCAGGTCGCGTTCGACAAAACGTTCGCGACTGAGGTCCTCGACCTTCACGACCGTGACGATCTTTTCGAGCTGTTTACGGACCTGCTCGACGTGGGAATCGTCGCCATGAACGACGAACGTCATGCGCGAGAGGTCGTGGTTTTCCGTCTCTCCAACGGCCAGGCTGTCAATGTTGAACGCCCGTGAGGCGAGCATTCCGGCAATGTGGGCGAGCACGCCGGGCTGATTTTGAACGAGGGCCGAAAGCACGTGTCGCATCGTTCCGCGCGTTCCTAAGAGCCGAGATCGGCGCTGTCAGGCCGACCTGCATGTTAGCGTACCGGTCCCGTGGCGTCCGGGAATCGGAGGTCCGAACGCAAACGTGAGCTGACGCCTAATGAGACCCCGCCAGGATGGAATTGCGGTGTTTTTGCCGGAGCGTTCGTTGCCCACCGATTCTTTCGTTCTTAACAAAAGTCCCGCTGTTAAACTGGGGGCTTTCGTCCGCCGGTAACGAGACTGCCGATGGCTGGCCCCAAATAGAAAACCTGGAGCTCCCTCTATGCGCCGCTACGAACGTGGCCTCGTCGTCGCGTTTTTCGCTGCCTTCACCAGCTTCGCTTCCGCGCAGAACTACAACTGGATCGGCACCGCCAGCGGCAACTGGGACTCCGGCGCCAACTGGTCTGGGAGTCCGAATCCTTATCCGAACGCGATAGGCGACATCGCCAACTTCTACGCCAACTCGTCCGCGGCGATCACTGTTACGTTGCCCGGACCCGAGACGATTGGCGTTTTGAACTTCAACTCGATTAACGGTCGTTCAAACACGTTGACGGGCGGCACGCTCTTCAATTACACGCTGACGGGCGGAACGATTGCCTTCGACAACGGCACCTCCGACTCCCAACTCAACGTCGGTTCAGGGCCGTTTGGAATCACGGTTGGAACTCAGGCTGTCAACAGCAACCTAACGTTCACGAACAACCTGCTGATCGCCAACAACGGTTTGTTTGGTTCGACGACGCTGCAGCTGGGCGTCGCGGCGTCAACGAACACGATCAGCACCTCCGGCTCTGGGCGCATTGAATTCTCAGGAACTGGAAACACGACGGTCAATCTAATCCTTGGTTCGTCGATCACCGGCGGTTTGCGAATTAACGGGCCGGGCATCGTCACGCTCGCGAGTACCAACGCGGCCAATTTGTTTACCGGCGGGGTAACGATCAATTCCGGCGTTCTCTCCGTCAGTTCCGATGCCAACCTTGGTTCGACCTCGAACGGGATTACGTTTGCGTCCGGCGGAACCGGAGCCCTGCGTCTAGCGGGCGGAACTTACAACGCGGCTCGGACGCTTTCGCTGACGGGGAATGCTCTCCTCGATGTTTCGGTGGCCTCAACCTGGAACGGGGTCGTCACGGGTTCTGGGACGCTGACGAAACTCAACATCGGAACATTGACGTTGGGCGGCGACACATCCGGGATCACCGGAGCGGTCGTCATCGGCGGACCAACACAGTTGGTCGGGTCGAACCTCGTGGCCCGTGACGTCGCGACGGGTAGCAACACGAACGTGCTGAGCCTTCAAGGAGCAAGCTCCACGTTGGCCAACGCCTCTTTGATTACGATCAACAACACTGCAATGCTTGCCATCGACAACAGCACGAACGTCGTGTTGGGCCGGCTTGGGGCTAGCGGGCTTACGTTTCATGGGGGGCGTTTCGAATACACCGGCAATGCCACGACGGCAATCGTCGACAACATGACCTCAGTCAATTGGACGATTGACGGGCTCGTCGCGATCTCCAACGGGCGCACGACGGCTGGCGCGGCCGGCGGCACGCAAGTGAACTTCGGCACGCTGACGCGAAACAACAACGGCGTGCTGTGGCTACGGTCGCCGCTCCCCACCAGCAACGGACAGATCGGCGGAACCCCGGGCGCTGCAACGATCAACTACACGTTCACCAATCTTTCGCCGTTGAGCGGCCTGGGAACTACCAGTGCTCAAATCCTGCCCTGGGCCGCGCAGGTTGTTTCAGGCGGTCGAACGGGGACAGATGCGCAGATGCCCGTCACGTACGACGTCAACGGCCTGCGGCCGCTGTTACCCACCGAATTTACGGCCGTCTCTTCCGCCGGAAGCTGGGGGGCCGGGCTGACGGGACAGAACATCAACCTGCAGACCACGGTGACGAACTCTGGGACGCTCACGATCAATTCTCTTTTCAACACGACCGGTTCACCGACCATCAACGGAACAGGAACCGTTAATGTCACCAGCGGACATATCTCGAACTTTTTGACGATGACCATTAACGGACCCAACCTGGCGTTCGGCGGGGCGACCGGCTATTTCCACCTTGGATTCCCAGTGAATTTCACGGGCGCCGGCGGAGTTACCGGCTCCGGCGGCATCGTTGTGAGCTCTATCAACAACAACACGAGCTTCCTCGTCAGTTTCGGCGCCACAACGGTCAACGATTTCACCGGCGGGTTGACCGTCAACGGCCAGGCGCGGGTGCGGTTTTCTAACGATGGGCAACTCGGCAACCTGGCGACGACTGGCGACAACGGCGGCAGCATCTACCTCAACGGCGGGATGCTGGAATTCAACGGGACCGCGCCGGGGTCGATTAACGCGAGCCGAACAATTACGCTCGGCGCGGCTCATGGGCAGTTGAGTACGAACACCGCGAACGCCTTTACCGTGAACTCGCTGATCACCGGCAGCGGGCAACTGTTGCTTCGAAGCGAGAATTCATCCGGGTCGATCATCCTGACCAATACGGGGAACAACTACACGGGCGGCACCGTGATGGGCGGGACGACGGGGTTCACGTTCGGATATGGCGCCAATGGCGTGTTGAGTGCCGGCGAACTGGTCTACACCAACTCGTCGTCGACATTCCGCAACGACGTTTCCGGCGGCACGCTCGCCAACAACGTGTTGATCGGCACGACGTCGAACTTCCTCATCAACACGAACGGCAACAACTTGACGGCCAGCGGCGTGATTCGCGGCGCCGGTGGGATCAACAAGTCGGGTGGCGCGCTGCTGAATCTGACCGGCGCGAACACATTCGCGGGCGATCTGTTGGTCACCGGCGGAGAGGTTCGATTGAGCGGCACCTCTGGCGCCATCGCCAACCGCGGCGTGAGTCTCGCCAGTGGAACGACATTCACACTCGACAACTCGTCGGCGAACAACAACAATCGCGTCGCTGGCGCGGTTTCGCTTTCCGCAGCGTCGGCGTCGACCTTCCAGGTCATCGGCAACGCGTCGGTCACGACCGACGAGTCGCTTGGGTCCCTGTTGGTCGCCGGTGCGACCTCGGGCAGCCCGCATGTCGTTTCATTGACCTCCAACGGCGCGCCGGTGATCTTGCGTTTCAGCAACTATCTCTTTACGTCGGGCGGGAACGTGCTCTTTTCCGGCACCGACCTGGGGCAGCTCGATGGAGTCAACACGGGGGCCATCACCCGAATCTTTTTTGATCTCGCACCGGTCTCAGTCGACGGCGCGATCATTGCCGGCGCGCAGTTCAGTGGGTTCGGGGGGACGGGTCAGGCGGCGTACAGCTTCACCCGAGGCGTGATCAAGTTCAGCCCGCCGACCGCCAGCGGCACTTTGATCGACAACTTCGGTACGGATGGCACTCCGCCAACCGGACCGGCCGTCTCCGCGGCCACGTTCTACACGACGACGGGACCCGCGACGGCGAAGTTGGGCGCCGCCATTTCCGGACTCACCCTCGACGGCGGCGGTCTCGTCCTGCGCGGCGGCGTCTATGGCCCCGCCGCACAGAACGCCAATTCAGCGAGCGACACGTTCACGCTGCTTTCGGGCGCGACCG
>AR_comb_assmDRAFT_10060527_pt1 | contig 12118 bp, 12 predicted proteins | sample ArasoioldDNA_FD_10543 | JGI IMG/M metagenome (IMG submission 10543) | reverse complement strand
TCGCGGTTTTCTTTTTCGCTGTCTTGGCCATCTACTCTCCTCTTGAAGACGCACGAGGGCGTCAGCGCAGTAGTATCGCGCAAATTCGCGCATTCCAGAGAAGAAAAGTGCATTCGCCGAACGCTAATTCGACCCCTTCCCGAGCGGAGCGCGTGCGCGACGGCCGGTCGGGTCCTCGAGGTCAGGCAGGTTCCCGTCGCGATCTTCGGGGTCCCGCGCCTCAGCACGTTCCTCGACCACGATTTCAATGGCCTTTCGCTTGTCCTCGTTGAGCATGTCGTAGATGCTCCCCGCGGCCCCGGGACCAATGTCCCGGGTGTTTCGACCCAGCCTGGAAAACGCCGCGATGACCGCCACAATGGCAACCAGCCAGACGATCGTGTTGACGAATTCGGGAAGCATGAGGTGTCCTTCCGGTGAAAGCTTCCGAGCGGCCGGCTTCCCGCGTCCAGCTCGTTCTTGCTGGTAACTGGCAGGTGGAAGCGCTCAGCCGTCTCGAATTCAATGGATCGCCGTTAAAGTTCGCGTTCGATCACCCGGCCTTCCTGCAGGACGATGATCTCGTCGGCAAGCTGGGTGGCCTCGGAACGGTCATGCGTCACATAGACAATCGGCACGCGCAGCTCGTCACGAACACGCTCGAGATACGGCAGGATGCGCCGCCGACGCTCGACGTCCACCGCGGCCAGTGGCTCGTCGAGGAGGAGCAGTTCCGGCGCTGACATCAGCGCGCGCGCCAGCGCCACCCGCTGCCGCTCGCCACCCGAGAGTTGCGGCACATCACGGTTCAGTAGCCCTTCAATCTCCAGCATCCTCGACACCGTGGCCAGCTCCAGCTTCTGTCCCTCCCGTCGGCCGTAGAGCACGTTTCGCCGCACACTCATGTGGGGAAACAGCGCGACGTCCTGCGCCACGTACCCGACGTGTCGTCGGTGAGTCGGCACATTGATTCCCGCGCGGCTGTCGAACACCACCCTGTCGTTAATCGCGATGGAGCCGGAGCCGGGGGTGCGCAGCCCGGCTATGGCGTCCAGCACCGTCGTCTTGCCCGCGCCGGAATGACCAAGCAGGGCCGTCACCGGCAGCTCCAGCCGGATGTCGATGTCGAGCGTAAAGGAACCCTGCCATAGCCGGAAATCAAGGGCGATCACGCGCGGGAACTCTGCCGCGAGATTATCCAGTTCGAGGCCGCGAGAGCAATAAACGCAATCACCGCCGAAACCGCCACGAGCGCGCCTGCGTCGCGATCGCGTCCGGTCTCCGCAAACGAATAGATCGCAACCGCGAGCGTCCGGGTCGATCCCGGGATGCTGCCGGCAATCATGATGGTGGCGCCGAATTCCCCGAGCGCCCGGGCAAACCCGAGCACGGCGCCGGCCATGACGGCTGGACGCGCAAGCGGGAGCGTGATCGTGAAGAACACGCGCAGGGGGGCGGCACCAAGCGTTGCCGCAGCGGCTTCGTATCGATTGTCGACCTGTTCGATTCCAGCCCGCACGGCCCGCACCAGGAGCGGCAGTCCCATGACGGCCATCGCGAGGACCACCGCTTTCCACGTGAAGACGATGTCGATGCCGGCTCGCGCGAACAGGCGACCGACTGGTCCCCTGGGCGCGACCAGAGCCAGGAGCACGAGGCCGGTCGCGACGGGAGGCATCACGAGCGGCAACGAGACGATCGTGTCGAGCAGCACACGGCCGCGAAAGCGGCCTCGCGCCAGGAGCCACGCGAGCAGCAGGCCCGGCGGGAGCATCAGCAGCGTGGCCAGACAGGCCGTTCCAACCGTGAATGCCGTAATCTGCCAGGCGTCCATTCGCGGCCTCAGGGCATCGTCGCAAGCTGGGTAAAGCCAAACTTGCGGAATATCGGCGTCGCTTGCGGGCCGGTCAGGAAGGAAAGGAATCGCTGCGCGGCTTCGCGCTGTCGCGAATGCGTCACCACCGCGGCGGGATAGACGATGCGGGGCGCGGCCGGCCCGGTGACGACGAATGCCGTCACGGCGTTGGTGGCAAGGGCGGCGTCGGTTTCGTACACGATCGCGGCGTCGGCGCTGCCGTTCTCGACGACCGTCAGCGCCGCACGCACGTTGGCCACCGGAACGATCTTGGCCGCGACCCGCGGCCACACGCCTGCGGTCTCGAGATAGCTGCGCGCATAGACGCCGACTGGGACCGCGGCAGGGTCCCCGAGCGCGATTCTGCGAACATCCTCGCGCCCAAGGTCCTCAACGTTCCGGATGGGTGAACCGGTCGCGTCCTTCCGCGTCATCACGGCGAGCCGATTGCCGAGGAGTGCTACGCGAGTGGCCCGGTCGATGACCCCGGCGCGTTCCGCAACGTCCATCTGCGTCTCGTCCGCGCTGATAAACACGTCGGCCGGCGCTCCGTTGACCAGCTGGCGCGCGAGAACGTTAGATCCGGCGAAATTGAATCGAACGGGGCCGCCACCGGAAGAGGCGTAGGCCTTGGCAACGGCCTCCAGTGAGTCCGTGAGGCTGATAGCCGCGGAGACGGTCAACCGATCCGCCGCGCGCCATCCCGCAACGGTCAGGGCCAGGCACAGCACGAGCAGCCGCGGCAACATGCTGTGATTTTATACGACTTGGTGCTGCTCTCGAATCGGCTTAGGTCGATTCCGCCGGTCGTCTGACCGCTCTCAACAGCACCAGTGAAAACGACTCGAGCCGGATCCCTCCCCCGGCGGACACTTCCTCGATGACCTCTTCCTGCTCCAGCTCCAGCAGCCGATCCTTGTCCGCGGCGGTGTCGAGAACAGCCGTCCACCGCTCGCTCCACCGGTCGTCGGGCAGAGTGAACTCGAGCGGCTCGCGATCGGTGTTGAACATCACATAGAACGTGTCGTCGAGGATAGGCTCGCCACGCTCGTTCGGGCTCGGGATTGCGCGTCCGTTCAGGAACACGCCAAGCGACTTCGCAAAGCCGGCGCGCCAGTCGTCCTCGGTCATGCTCGTGCCGCCCGGAGTAAACCACCCGATATCGCCGACCTCGGTGCCATGGATCGGCCGGCCCTGGAACCAGCGGCGGCGCCAGAACACCGGATGCCGGTTGCGGAAACCAATCAGGCGCCGTGTGAACTGAAGCAGATCGTTGTCGATGTGTTCCCAGTCGTACCACGAGATCTCGTTGTCCTGGCAGTACGCGTTGTTGTTGCCGCGCTGTGTCCTGCCGATTTCATCCCCGCCCAACAGCATCGGCACCCCCTGCGAGAGCATCAGCGTCGTCAGGAAGTTGCGGGCCTGACGGCGGCGAAGCGCGAGCACCTCCGGATTGTCCGTCGGACCTTCCTCACCGCAGTTCCACGAGCGGTTGTGGCTCTCGCCGTCGCGGTTCTCTTCTCCGTTCGCCTCGTTGTGCTTCTCATTGTGCGAGACCAGATCTCGAAGGGTGAACCCGTCATGGGCGGTAATGAAGTTGATGCTCGCATACGGACGACGGCCGGTGCCTTGATAGAGATCCGAACTGCCGGTCAGGCGCGACCCGAACTCGGCAAGCGCCTGATCCGAACCTCGCCAGAGATCGCGCACGGTGTCGCGATACTTGCCGTTCCATTCCGACCACAGCGGTGGAAAATTTCCGACTTGATATCCGCCTTCGCCGATGTCCCACGGTTCCGCAATGAGCTTCACCTGGCTCACGACCGGATCTTGCTGAATCAGATCGAAGAACGACGACAGCCGATCGACGTCGTGCAGCTCGCGCGCGAGCGTCGCGGCCAGATCAAAACGGAAGCCGTCCACATGCATCTCGAGGACCCAGTAGCGCAGGCTGTCCATGATGAGTTGGAGCACGTGCGGGTGCCGCATGTTCAGCGTGTTGCCCGTCCCCGTGTAGTCCATGTAGTAGCGGCGGTTGTCCGGCATCAGGCGGTAGTAAGCGGGATTGTCGATGCCTTTGAACGACAGCATCGGGCCCAGATGATTGCCTTCGGCGGTGTGGTTGTAGACGACGTCGAGAATGACTTCGATCCCGGCCGCGTGGAGCGTCTTGACCAGATTCTTGAATTCGAGGACCTGCTCGCCGCGCTGTCCACTAGCTGAATACTCATTGTGCGGGGCGAGATAGCCAATCGAGTTGTAGCCCCAGTAGTTGCGAAGGCCGCGTGCGACCAGCACCGAGTCCTGGACGAACTGGTGAACGGGAAGCAGCTCGACGGCGGTGATTCCAAGTTTTTTCAGGTGCTCGACGGCGACCGGATGCGCGAGGCCCGCATACCTCCCGCGGAGTTCCTGGGGAATGCCGGGATGCAACTGGCTGAAACCCTTGACGTGGGTCTCGTAGACGACGGTCCGATGCCACGGCGTTTCCGGCTGGCGGTCGTTACCCCAGTCAAAGAAAGGATTGATGACAACGCTTCTCGCCACGAACGCTGCGCTGTCCAGTTCGTTCCTGGAATTATCCGGCTGGTTGAAGTGGTAGGGAAAGACCGCTTCGTTCCACTCCCAGAGGCCATCGATCGCCTTCGCATACGGGTCCAGGAGTACCTTCGCCGGATTGCCCCACAGTCCGTTCTCCGGCGCCCACGGACCATGCACCCGGAATCCGTAACGCTGACCGGGGCGCACGTTGGGTAGATAGCCGTGCCAGCACAGCGCCGTGGTCTCGGGCAGGTCGACGCAGGTTTCCTGATTCTGTTCGTCGAACAGGCATAGCTGCACACAGGTCGCCGGCTCTGAAAACAGCGAGAAGTTGGTTCCGGATCCATCGAATGTCGCACCGAGTGGATACGGCTTTCCTGGCCAGACCTGCATGCTCGCTCCGACTGAAAAAGATACGGCCTGCAGCGATTCCAGCGTTCCGCTGCCCCGTCATTGCGGTTACTTCAGCACTTGAGCTGGGAAGATTTCAATTCCCGTGCCGAGCGTCAGTCACTCGCTTCGCTCCGATCGCTGGCCGGCGTGAGCGGTGTTGAAAACGTGTCTCGGTATAAGCTCTCGTCGATGTTCGGACACCAGCCGAGGTTCTGATGCGGACTCATTTCCTGGTCGCTGCTGTGTTTGGGTTCCTGGCCACCGCAACGCCGGTGCCCATCGACGATCTGGGCGTCGCCGGCAAAGACGGACTCGTGGTCTGCTCGTCGTCGACGGCGTGCGACGCGGGAGCGTCAGTCCTCGCGCGCGGCGGCAACGCCGTGGACGCTGCCGTCGCGACCGCCTTTGCGTTAGCCGTCACGCATCCGAGCGCGGGAAACATCGGCGGCGGCGGGTTCATGATCGTCCGAACTCCCACCGGTAAGGTCACGGCGTTCGACTATCGCGAGCGCGCGCCGCTTCGATCGACTCGCACGATGTATCTCGGAAACGACGGCCAAATCGTACGCGAACTCACGAACACCGGATACCTGGCGCCTGGTGTCCCGGGCACGGTTCGAGGGCTGGAACTCGCCCATCATCGCTTCGGCAAACTGCCGTGGAAAGACGTGGTCATGCCGGCGGTACGGCTGGCCGAGGAGGGCTTCACGCTGCCGCCTGGCCTCGCGCGCGACTTGAATGCGCAGGTTGCCGGTCCAATGAAACCATTCCCCGCGTCACTTGCCGCCTATGGCAAGCCTGGCGGCGGGGAGTGGGCCGCCGGCGATCGCCTGGTGCTCACCGATCTCGGCAAGACGCTGCGTGCGATCGCCGACGGCGGTGCCGACGTGTTCTACACGGGTTGGATCGCCGATCGCATCGCGGACGACATGAAGGCCCACAGTGGACTGATCACCAAGCAGGATCTCGCGGGCTATCGCGCCAGGGTACGAAAGCCGGTAACCGCTCAGTACCGCGACTTCGAGATCGTCTCGATGCCGCCGCCAAGCTCCGGCGGCGTGGCGCTCATCGAGATGCTCAATATTCTCGAACCGTACCGTCTGAAGGACAAGGGACTCCTGACCGCGCCTGCGCTGCACCTCCAGGTTGAAGCGATGCGCCGCGCCTATCTGGATCGGGCGCGCGATCTTGGCGACCCCGACTTCGTGAAGGTGCCGGTTGCGGAGCTCACGTCCAAACGTCACGCCAAGCGAGTGTCGGCGACCATCGATCCCGACAAGGCCTCGAGCAGCATCGAACTTGGACGGGATATTGTCTCCACCGCTGCGGCAACCACTCACGAGTCCGACGAGACCACGCACTTCTCCGTTATCGATCGCAGCGGGATGGCGGTCGCCAGCACCTATACGCTCGAGGGCGGATTCGGCTCGCATGTCGTTGTCGCGGGCGCGGGCTTCATCCTGAACAACGAGATGGGAGACTTCAACAAGAAGCCGGGCGACACCAACGTGCGCGGAGATATCGGCACACCCGCAAACCTGATCGATCCTGGCAAGCGAATGTTGAGCTCGATGACCCCGACGATGGTGACCAAGAATGGCAAGCTGCTGCTGATCACGGGCTCGCCGGGAGGCCGAACGATCATCAACACGGTGTTCACCATTGTCTTTGGCGTCGTCGAATACGGTCTGACCGGAAGACAGGCGGTCGATCTTCCGAGGCTGAATCACCAGTGGCTGCCAGACACCGCACAAATCGAGCGCGACGGTGCCCCGTCCGAAGAGGTCTTCACCGCGTTGACCGCGATGGGGCATACGATCCGACCGGGAACCAGGCAGGGAGACGCCGAGTCGATCTGGATCGCCCCCGACGGCACGCCATATGGCGTCAACGACAAGCGCAGCGCCGATTCGAAAGCATCCAGCGCCGCCGATTTGACAGCGCCAAGCACCGGACGGTAGGCTTTATGGACATGTTCCGTGCAACGGCTGCACACCGGCACCCTCATCATTCCTGCTTCCGCGGGCCGGTCGAGCTGCACGTGCACTGACACACACTCGGAACACTAACGCAGTCAACCAGGCCCCGCTGGAACATATTCAGCGGGGCTTTTTATTTGTGAGTTCCATGGATTTCTCGAAGTTGAACGGGCTGGTTCCGGCCGTCATTCAGGACGGCGCGACCCGCGAAGTGCTGATGGTCGGTTTTATGAACCAGGCGGCGCTCGACAAGACGGTCGAGACCGGTTTCGCGACCTTTTTCAGCCGGACGCGCAACAAACTATGGACGAAAGGGGAAACGTCCGGCAATCGCCTTCAAGTCGATCGCATCCTGGTTGATTGCGACGACGACACGCTGCTGCTGCTCGTGACGAGGCTCGGCGACGGCAACGTCTGCCACACCGGAGAGAGGACGTGTTTTTTCAGGGCCCTTGAAGAAGGACCATGAAGTGAACCGATTTCGGAGGCCACCATTAGTCGACGACTTGTCTGTTGATCTCTTTTGATGTGATCGCAGTGTGACAGAGGCTGTCATTGACTGTGTGCTTTACCCTGATCGTTCAAGACCGGCAAAAAGATGGCTCAACCTAATTCTCTAAAGCTCGGCATCCCCAAAGGCTCGTTGCAGGACGCGACGATTCAGCTCTTCGCTCGTGCCGGCTTCAACATCTACGCCAGCGCGCGATCGTACTTTCCGGCGATTGACGATCCGGAGATCGATTGCATGCTGATCCGGGCACAGGAGATGGCCCGTTACGTGGCTGACGGCGTCCTCGACGCCGGACTGACGGGCCAGGACTGGATTGCGGAACACGCGGCGGCCAACGGTTCAACCACCGGCGGCGTGACACCTCTCGCTGATCTCATCTACGCCAAGCAGAGTTTTGGAAAAGTCCGCTGGGTGCTCGCCGTCCCGGAAGAGTCCCGCTACCAGTCGCCGCGAGACCTCGAGGGCGCCACCATCGCGACGGAACTCGTGCGCGCGACGCAGGCGTACTTCGCCCGCCAGGGTGTCAAGGTCAACGTCGAGTTCTCATGGGGCGCGACGGAAGTCAAGGCACCGAGGCTGGCCGATGCGATTGTCGAGGTCACTGAAACTGGTTCGTCGCTGCGCGCGAACCGGCTCCGCATCATCGACACCGTGCTCGAATCCAACACCCAGCTCATAGGAAACCCGGCGGCCCTTGGCGATCCCTGGAAGCGGACGAAGCTCGAGAACATCGGGCTTTTATTGAAGGCCGCGATTGAAGCTCAAGGCCGCGTCGGCCTCATGCTGAACGTCAGACGGGGCGATCTCGACGCGGTGCTCGCGCTGCTCCCGGCGCTTCAGCGGCCGACGATCTCGCCGCTCAGCGACAACGAGTGGGTGGCGATCAACACGATTATCGAGGAGCGCACCGTTCGTGATCTGATACCACGGCTCAAGGCCGCGCGGGCCCAGGGCATCGTCGAGTACCCGCTCAACAAGATCGTCATGTGATGGGGTTCCAGGTCCGGATCATCGAATCGTCTCGCGTACGCAGCGTCGACGCGCTCCTGGCTCGCCGCTCACGGGATCAGCGCGCGGTCACGCGGCGTGCGGCGCAGATCGTGGATCGCGTCAGGCGCGACGGCGACACGGCGCTGATGGGTTTCGCGCGGCGGTTCGACAAGTTGACGTCGCCCATTGAGGTGACCGCCGATGAAATGTCCACCGCCGCGCGCACGCTGAGCAGGGACGTACGCCGGGCGATCGAGATCGCGGCGGCGAATATCCGCACCATCGCGCGGCGGCAGCTTCCACGCCAGTGGGCGTCGGAGCCCGCTCCCGGGGTGCACATCAGCCAGCGCGTTCTTCCCCTCGATCGCGTCGGCTGCTATGTCCCCGGCGGACGGTATCCACTCCCCTCGTCACTGCTGATGACCGCCATCCCTGCGCAGGTTGCCGGCGTCGAACAGATCCTCGCCGTATGCCCCCGTCCGGATGCCACTGTCCTGCACGCGGCGCGCGTGGCCGGCGTGTCACGGCTGTTCAGGCTGGGAGGTGCGCAGGCCATTGCGGCCCTCGCCTACGGCACCGAAACCATCCCGGCGGTTGACAAGATCGTCGGGCCCGGCAATGCCTTCGTCGCAGCAGCAAAGGCGCTGGTCTCACCGGACTGCGCGATCGACTTCTACGCCGGCCCGAGTGAGATCGTCGTGGTGTCCACCTCCGGACGCCCCGCCTGGATCGCCGCCGATCTGATCGCGCAAGCCGAACACGATCCCGATGCACGGGCCATCCTGCTGACTCCGTCCCGTCGACTTGCGGCCGCGGTCGCACGCGAACTGCAGGCTGCTATGCCCGCTGAAGGGCCTGCGTCGCGCGCGATGAAGGTGAACGGCGGCATCGTCATCACGCGAACACTGGATGAGGCGATCGCACTCTGCAATCGCATGGCGCCCGAGCATGTCGTCTGCGACACGAACGCTGTCGTCAATCGAATCACACGTGCCGGCACCGTGTTCGTCGGTGACTACAGTGCGCAGGCGTCGGGCGACTACGCAACCGGCTCGAACCACGTCCTGCCAACCAACGGCGCCGCGCGGGCGCGCGGGGGACTCAGTGCCGCCGACTTCGTCAGGATCACGACGGTGCAACGCGTCAGCCGGGACGGCCTGCTGGCCATCGGTGACGCCGTCACCACGCTGGCAAAGGCGGAAGGGCTCTCGGCGCACGCGGCATCGATCGAGATTCGCCTCGGTCGGCCTCGCAGCGCGAAGGCGGGCCGAAGGAGATCGCGATGAACTACGAGTACGAGCGCGTCGCGACGCCTGCGAGCGGATTACGCCTCCATCTCAACGAGAACACGGCCGGATGCTCCCCCGCCGTCATCGAAGCCCTGCACGCGCTGACCGCAGTGCAGTTGGCTGCCTATCCGGACTACGACGCGGCCATCGGTGCAACAGCGCGACGGCTCCAGGTCAGCCCGGATGCGCTGCTTCTGACGAACGGGCTGGATGAAGGCATCCTCGTCGCGGCCATGGTGGCTCTCCGAAAGGTCGCCGACGGCGAAGCCGTCATCGTCGTCCCGGCGTTCGACATGTACGCGGCGTGCACCGACGCTGTGGGCGGACGCGTCGTCGAAATTCCGCTCGCATCGGACTTCAGTTTCCCCCTGGAACGGGTTCTGGCCACCCTGACCGATCGAACCCGTATCATCTGGCTTACCAATCCCAACAATCCGACGGGCCAGAGCATTCCCCGTGAAGCGATCCGGCGCATCGCCGAAGCAGCGGGGGAGGCGCTCGTCTTTGTCGACGAGGCGTATGTCGACTTCGGCGGCGCGACGCTCATTGGAGATCCGTTGATGCAGCAGTGTCCGCGCCTGATCGTCGGCCGAACGTTTGCCAAGGCGTACGGACTTGCTGGCATTCGAGCGGGTGCGGTCGTGGGTGAGCCGGACACGATCTCGGCACTCCGTCGTGTCACACCGCCCTATAGCCTGAACGCCTGCGCCGCTGCCGCGCTCCCGGCAGCGTTCTCGGACACCGCGTACTACGACTGGTATCTGAACCAGGTTCAGGAATCCAAGCAGCTCCTCTACGACGCACTGGAGAAAGCCAGGGTTCCCTATTGGAAGAGCGACGCCAACTTTGTGCTTGCCCGCTTCGAGGGACGCGGGCCTGACGTGCAGTCAAGTCTCGCTGCCAGCGGCATTCACGTGCGCGATCGCTCCGGCGATTCGGGATGCGCCGATTGCTTACGGATTACCGCTGGCGTTGTCGAGCACACGCGCAAATTCGTGACGGCGCTGGAGTGGCTCGTATGAGGCAAGCGACGATCAAACGGGTGACGACCGAGACGCAGATCGCGCTGAAGCTGTCGATCGATGGAAAGGGGCGGTACGACGTCCGGACCGGAATCCGTTTTCTCGATCACATGCTCGAGCTGTTTGCCCGGCACGGCGCCTTCGATCTGAAGCTTCGCGCAAGCGGCGACCTCGATGTGGATCAGCACCACACGGTGGAAGACATCGGCATCGCCCTCGGTGAAGCCATCGCAAAGGCGCTTGGCGATCGCCGCGGTATCAACCGGGCGGGGTACTTCGTCATGCCGATGGACGAAACGCTGGCCGTGGCCGCAATCGATCTCAGCGGCCGCATCCATGCGGTGGTGGATCTTCGCTTGAAGGTCGAGCACGTTGGTGATCTTCAAGCCGAGCTGGTGACGGATTTCTTCGAAGGATTCGCTCAGGGCGCGCGCGCCAACGTGCACGTCAAAGTCTTGTACGGCCGGTCGAGCCACCATCATGTCGAGGCCGTCTTCAAAGCGTTCGCCCGTGCGCTGCGCGTGGCGTGCGCCCGGGATCGCCGCCTCGCACGCATGCTGCCGAGCACGAAGGGACTGCTGTGATCGCGCTCATCGATTATGGCGCTGGCAACCTGACGTCGGTGCGAAAAGGCTTTGCCGCAGCCGGCGCCGATCTCTTCACGCCGGCTTCGTCATCGGATCTTGGCAACGCTCGCGGCATCGTCGTACCCGGCGTCGGCAATTTCGCTGCGACCGCCGCTCTTGAAGGGGAATGGACGACGGCCATCCGCCAGGCGATCGATCGGGGCGTGCCGCTTCTCGGAATCTGCCTCGGCCTGCAATGGATCTTCGAAGGCAGCGATGAGGCGCCTGAGGTCAAGGGGTTGGGGGCGATTGCGGGCAAGTGCTCGCGGCTTCCGCAAACTGCCGGCATCAAGGTGCCGCACGTCGGTTGGAACTCCCTGCACTTGCCGCACGGGTCGCGGTTGCTTCAGGGAGTGGATGAAAGCAGCCAGGTCTACTTCACTCACTCGTATGCGGCGCCGCTGACCCGCGAGACCGCGGCAACCTGTGAGCATGGAGCGATCTTCGCCGCCGCGGTCGAAATGAACCACATCTTCGGCGTCCAATTTCACCCGGAGAAGTCGAGCGGCGCTGGCATCCAGATCCTGCGGAACTTTGTGGCCGTCACGCGATCCTGATTTTTATGCTGTCGAAACGACTCATTGCGTGTCTCGACGTTCGGAACGGCAGCGTCGTCAAGGGTATCAACTTCGAGGAGCTGCGAATGGCCGGCGATCCTGCGGCGCTGGCCAGGCGGTACAACTCCGAAGGCATCGACGAAGTCGTCGTCCTCGACGTCACTGCGACGATCGAGGGACGGCGGGCTTTCGAGGACACCATACGCGCGGTCTCGAGCGAGTTGTTCATCCCGCTGACCGTGGGCGGAGGGATCCGCAGCGAGTCGGACGCTGCCGCGGCTATCAACGCGGGAGCCGACAAGGTCGGCGTGAACAGCGCCGCGCTGGCCAATCCAGGGCTGCTGACGCGCCTGGCCGCCCGCTACGGCAGCCAGGC
>AR_comb_assmDRAFT_10010708_pt1 | contig 12118 bp, 9 predicted proteins | sample ArasoioldDNA_FD_10543 | JGI IMG/M metagenome (IMG submission 10543) | reverse complement strand
CGGGACCAGCCAGCGCAGCGATTCGGGCTCGCGGCGGCCCAGCCCGAAGACCGTGTAACCGAGGCTCAACAGGTACTCGGCGAGATAACTCCCGTCCTGGCCGGAGATCCCGGTGATGAGCGCGCGCTTCATGCTCGCGACGCTTCAGCGCGCGCGGTCGCCTGCGCCGCTGCCACCATCAGCGGGTGGATGTCCAGGAGACTCTTGATCTGAGTGGCGGGTCTACGGCTGGATAGAAAGATCCCGTCGGAATAGGCATCGTCTGGGTGGTAGCCGTGCATGCCCGCCGGCGCCCATCCACGACCATTGAAATCGCTTCCGCCGATCAGCCACCCCGGCTCCAGAAGAAACACCAATTCCCCGTACCGTCGATCCGGGAAGAGGATACCGAGCTGGTCGAGCTCTCCGTCGTCCAGGACCCGCCCGTACGGAATCGCGCGGAGCCGTTCCACAACCCGCCGACGGGCTTCGTCGGTCGAGAACCAGAAGCGGGCCATCGTCGAGTCGTAAACCGCGAGATAGTCACGCGGCATGGTCAATCCCAGCTGCTCGACCTCCCCGACCAAATTGCCGACGTGGCGGACGGGGGTCATACCGTGATCCGAGAGGACGACAAACTCCGCTGCCGAATCCAGTGCGCGCGCGGCCTGGAAGACCTCGCGCAAGCCACGTGCGTACCAGTCGAGGCGCTCGTCGAACTCCGCGTCAGGATCGCAGTGATGGTGCAGGAATCGGTCCATCTCGCTCAGATAAAGAAAAAAGAAACCGCCGCTGCCTCGCTCGAGATCGCGGCGAGCGTGCTCCAGAATCTCGGCGTCGCGCAGAGAGTGGTACGAGTACACGCGATGCGGGACTGCCTGCCTCGCCAGCTGATCGAAGATCGAGTCTACCGCGATGCCCTTAGGAGCGTAGATGTTCCGCTTCTCGGTCCAGTTGAACCACGGGAGCAGCCGCGGGCTCACGCACACTTCGAAGAGCGGGCCCAAACCGAGGATCCGCCGGCCGAACTCTTTCAACGCCTTTCGGCCGAAGCGGTTGTCCAGGAGGCGGGCCGGAAGGAAGCGGAGCAACCGAAGCCATTTGAACGGAGAGCCCGCCCGGTCGCGGTACATGAGGTTCCAGTGGCCGTGATCGGCCGGCACGCGGCCGGTCAGGATCGACGGGATCGCCCCCGAGCTGTATCCCAGCACGGTGCGCAGCGGCTGCTGGTGCGGCAAGACGTCACGGAGGAAATCCTTCTTCTCGATCAGGGCCCACCCCAAGGCGTCGATGAGAACGAAGATCCGGACCGAGCCGCCGCGGCTCATCGACAATCCTCCGAGAGAGCGCTTGCCTACCGGGCCCCGCGACCGAATAGAACGATCTTTGCGGTATCCACGAGAATTCGCAGATCGAGCCAGAAGGACATGTGCTTGATGTAGAAGAGGTCGTACCGCATCTTCTCGGTCACTTGTTCGAGACTCACCGAGTAGCCGGAACGAGTCTGCGCCCAGCCGGTGAGGCCGGGGGCGATCGAGTGGCGCAAGGCGTAGTAGGGAATCTGCTCGGTCATGGCCCTGACATTGGAGAGAATCTCGGGACGTGGCCCGACCAGGCCCATCTCGCCCTTCAAGATGTTCCAGAACTGCGGCAGCTCATCGAGGCGCAGCGGTCGCAGCCAGTGGCCGACCCGGGTGATGCGGTCGTCGTCGTTACGGTTCCAGACCCATTCTGCCGAACGTTCACCATCCATCGCCGGGTGCATCGTCCTGAACTTCACCAGCCGGAATGGGCGGCCGCCTCGGCCCGCGCGCTCGTCGATGAACAAGAACGGCCCGGGCGAATCAGCCTTGATCGCCAGTGCGATTAAGGCCATCAGCGGGGCGGTGACCACCAAGCCCACGATCGCGGCGAGGAAGCTGACGAGGCGCCGCATGCCGAGCTGAAGGCGCGACTTCTGGAACGCTCCGGAGAACACGAGAAACGATGGGGTCAGCGACTCGATCGGAAGCTTGCCGGTGAAGTACTCGTAAGTGGTGAGTCCGTCCTCGATCGGAATCCCCTTCGTCCCGCACTCGAGCAGGTGCGCCATCGGCATGCGACCACGACGTTCGGTCAGCGCGACGATGAGACGGTCGGGCTGGACGTCATCGATGATCTTGTCGAGACGTTCCAACGGACCGAGAACGGGATAGGGCAGACCGCTGACCTCCGCCTCGACGCCGTCGTCGACGATCCCGACGACGGCATAGCGGAAGTTCGGCCGAGACTCGATCTCATCTATGATCCGTCGAGCGAGCGAGCCGGCTCCCAGGATCAAGACGCGGTCGCTGAATGCCCTCCGACGCATGATCGTGTAGCCCAGGGCGCGCAGCGGCAAGAGCAGGCCCACGCTCACCATCAGGCTCGAAAAGAAAGCTCCGCCGCCGATCCGAGTATCCGGGACGATGGTATAGAAACCCCCCAGGAAGATCAGGGCGACCCCGAATGACTGCAGCAGCCGCGAGGCGAAGAGGCTGAAGCTACGTACGACCTGCAGATCGTAGAGGTCGTTGTAGTAAAACGCGACGATACAGCAGGCCGAAATGGCGGCCGCCTGCCAGACCATCGTCGCCACATCGATCCAGTCCACGAACAGCAGATGGCCCCAAGCGAAGATGCTGCCGCACACGGCCAGGAACAACACTAGCCCTTCGAGCGCGGCCAGGCTCACCGGACCCGGTCCCGGGAGCGTCTTTCGGTTGCGCGGTCGCCGCGACCCAAAAGCGAGCCAACCCCTTTGGAGATCTTGCGGAGGGCCCCGGCCCCGTGGCCGGGTGTCGACGGAGGCGCGTAGTAGGCCGAGTAGTAGCGATGATACCGGTTCGACAGCAAGTGATCGTATCCGTTGAAGACGAGTCCCACGACTTTCGAAGGGTCGAGAACATCGAGAGCCGCCTCGAGGAGCGGTCGCGGGGTACGGCTGGCCGCGACCACGACCACGACGCCGTCTACCCAGCGGGCGACGACCCGGCAGTCCTGCACCGCCACCAGTGGGGTCGTGTCCATGACCACGTAATCGTACTGTCGGCGGGCTTCCTCCAGCAGCGTTCCCAGACGCGGAGACTTGAGCACCTCGTAGGGACTTGGCGGCGTTTGACCGGCGGTCACCACGCTCAAATTGTACGGCGGCCGCGGCTGCACGATGTCGGCCAGGCTGAGCTTGTTGTCGAGAATGGCGTCGACCAGTCCCAATCGCGCGGTGTCTCCGAATCCGAGCAGGCGGCCGATCGCCGGCTGACGCAGGTCGGCCTCGACCAGCAGCACCGAGGCGTCCGCCCCCTGCGCCAGCGCTCCGGCCAGGTTGATGGCGGTGGTCGTCTTTCCGTCGCCGACACCGGGACTGGATACCGCGATGACCGAGAGGTTATCGCTTCTTCGCCGCTGCTCCACTATGTGCCGAAGCGCCCGATACTGTTCGGCCTCGAGGCCGGCGGGTGCCACCAGGCTCACCAGGTGATCGTCGACCTCGCTCGATGCCCCGCCCAACGTGCGACGAAGCGGGGCGCGAACGGCGCGGCTCGGCGCGGCAGATGGCGAACTCGCGGCGGCGCTCGGCGGTGTGAAGGGAGTCGGCGCCGGCGGCGGAGGCGGTGGAGCGGGCGGAGCTGGAGTCGTGCTTGTCGGCGCGAGCGGAGTGGGCGGCGGCGCGGGCGGCTGGGTCCGCAGTGCACGGTCCCGCTGCGCTTGCTCGAGTGCCTTGGTGAACTTGCTCATCGTGCCATCAAGGTCCGGACCGCACGAGCCACGTCCGAGATGTAGGTGGTGGACAGATCCATGGCGTGGGGCAGCAAAGAGGGATGCGCGACGAAGGTCATGGCGACTCCGGCAACCAAAGCCGCAGAGGTGCCCAGCAAGCCCCACCGGAGCGGAGTCATCCGCGAAGGCCGCGCGCGGCCATGGCCGGTCCGGACGCGCGTTCTGGCCCGCCGCGGCACCGTTCCGGCCTCGAGATAGCCGATCGCCTGCTCCACGATGTCGCGGTCCACTCTCCTGGTCTGGTCGGCGTAGCCGATCAGCAGGCAATGGTCGGACAGAGTATTCACGATCCGTGGGACGCCGTCCGCATAGTCCGTAATGCGGGCTACCGCGTCCTCGGTGAAAATTCCCGCGTCATTGGCCCCGGCCAGGCGGAGGCGGGTCCGGATGTAGTTGCGAGTTGCGTTGCGGGTCATGCGCGGGATGGAGCAGAGCATGCCGATGCGCTGCTTGAGCTGCCGAAGCTCCGGCAGCTCCAGCCGCGCGAGCAGCTCGGGCTGGCCGACCAATACGATCTGGAGAATCTTCTCCTTGGTGGTCTCGAAGTTCGACAGTAGGCGGATCTGCTCGAGTGTCTGGGGATAGAGGTTCTGGGCCTCGTCGAGAATCAGCACGGTGTTCTGACCGGTCCGGTGTCGCTCGAGCAGGAAGTTCTGCAAGGTCACCAGCCGCTGGGCGTGCGACTCCCCGGGCTTCTGGATCTCGAAATCCTCGAGCATATATTCGAGCAGGCCCTGGAAGGGCAACATCGAGTTTGAGACGTACGCGACAGCGGTCGTACTATCGAGCTCGCGGCGAAGGGCCTGGAGCAGGGTCGTCTTGCCCATGCCGACTTCCGCGGTGACCAGGATGAAACCCTTGCGCTCCTGGATTCCATAGAGCAACTGGGCGAGCGCCTCTCGATGCCCCGGGGTCATGAAGAGGAACTCCGGGTCAGGCGTGACCCCGAATGGATCCCGCTCCAGTCCGTAGAACGGTAGGTAGATGGCCACGACGCTCAGGTCTTAGGGGTGGAGGGTCTGGACAGCATCTGGGCGAGCTGTTCGTTTCCGTGGGCGAAGAAGTAGGCCGAACCGCACAGCACGAATATGCTCAGCACGACGCCGGTTGCCACGAATCGAAAGCGCCAGCGCTGCCGCCTCACGTCATGATCCGTGAGAATCCTCGGTATGCTCACCAGCAGCGGGATCCCGACGTGTGCGCGCAGGTCCGACGGGGAGTGAAACGAGGTGTCGAGCACCTCGGCCAGTACCATCGCCCCGGCGCCGAGCACTAATGACATCACGATGCTCACGAGCAATAGGCGATCGCGGCGCGGCGCGGCGGGGCTATTGGCGGGCACCGCCGAGTCGATTATCTTGAACTGCTCCCCCTTCTGCCGCTGTTCCATGCTCTCGGAGAGCTGCGCCTCCTCGAACCGCTTGGTGAGATTCTGGTACAGCTCCTTCGTGGTCTCGTAGTTCCGAGTCAGCTCCTGAAACTGCTGCTCGTTCTTGGGCGTCTCGTCCACGCGCGCCTGGTAGGTATCGATCGCCTTGCGGAGTCGCTGCTCTTCCGCCTTGGCCAGCGTGAGCTCGGTCTCGGCGGACTTGAGCATGCCCTGCAGTCGCAGGATCTCCGGCGTCGCCGGGATCTCGGGGACCGAAGGCTTCAACTTCGGATCGGCGATCTGCCTTTCGAGGCGTGCGATCTCGTCCTTGACCTGGACGATTTCCGGCCAAAGATCCGTATATTTCATACGAAGCACGACCAGCTGCTGACGCATCCGGGCCAGCCGCACGTCGTCGGGCTCCGGGCCGCCCGCGTCTATCTTGGCCTGCGCGAGCTGGCTCGCCAGTTGATCCCGGCGCTCGCCAAGGCGGACCTGATTGTCCACGCTGCTCCGGAGCCGGGCATTCATCGACTCGAGCGCACTGAGATTGGCGGCCATCTGCTGGGGCAGCGCACCCATGTTCCGCTGGCGGAACGCACTCACTTTCGCCTCTTGCTCGTCCAGCCGCCTCTGGGCGTCACCCAACTGGACCCGCAGGAATTCGGCGGTGCCGGTGGCCTGGCGCTCGCGCGCCTTCAGATTCTCCTCGATGTAGAACGAGGCGAGCGTGTTCGTGACCTGGGCCACCGTCTGGGGATCGGCTCCCCGATACGACAGGGCGAACGCGGTCGTGGTTCCGGGTCTCTTCGGGTCGTTTCCCCTCAGTTCGATCTGGATATCGCGCCGCATCTGGTCAGCCGCTTCTTCGCTCGACGCGCGACTGCGGAGATTGGGATAGAGCCCGAACCGGGTAATGAGACTCTCGAGCCGCGACCGGCTCAGGATCTCCTGGCTGATGGTCTGCAGCCGGATCTCGAGCTGGCTGGTAACGGTAGGGCGCACGAAGGCTTCCGGCACTTGCTGACGCTCGACCAGGACCAGGGCGGTGGATTGATACAGATCCGGCAGCGCCATGATGGCGGTGAGGGTGGCGGTCAGCGGCAGGAGGCACACGACGACGCCGAGCCACCTCCGGCGCTTCCAGGCCGCGGAGATGCGCTCGACCCCCGCGCCTCCCTGGGGGCGATCGTCGACATCGTCGAAGCTTTGGGCTGACGGGCTCACGGCCGATGGGCTCCTCGCCGTTCACGATCCAGTCCGCTGTCCTTGATCTTGTAGAGCAGGGCTCGATAGGAGATTTCCAGGAGCTTCGCCGCCCGAACACGATTCCACTGGGTCTGCTCGAGAGCTTGCAAGATCGCCTCTCGCTCCGCGACCTGAGCCGCCTTGCGCGCAATGTCCTTCAGCGAAAGGCTCGCCGCCTTGGCCGGACGGGCGGTGCCGTTTTCCTCGGTCGAAGCGGGAGGGCCGGGCAGGGGACTACGCCGGAGCAGCGGATCGCCCAACACGATCATGCGCTTGATCATGTTTTCGAGCTCGCGGACGTTGCCGGGGAACCGGTGGTGCATAAGGCGCTGAAGCGTCTCGGACGGCAGCCGCAGCCCCTCCCGCCGGAACACCTGGGAGTATCGCTGCATGAAGTACTCGGCCAGGACCGGGATCTCCTCGGGGCGCTCGCGCAACGGTGGGACCATCACCTGAATGACGTTCAGGCGGTAGTAGAGATCCTCCCGGAACCGGCCGGCCGCCACCGCCTGCTCCAGGTCCTGATTCGTCGCCGCGAGCACGCGCACGTCCACCTTGACGGTAGAGCGGCCGCCCACGCGAGAGAACTGGCCGTCCTGCAGCACATGCAGGAGCTTGCCCTGCAGAGCCGGGTGGAGATCGCCGATTTCGTCGAGAAAGATCGTGCCACGATCGGCCGATTCAAACTTTCCAATCTTGAGCTGATGTGCACCGGTGAAGGCACCGCGCTCGTGACCGAAGAGCTCGCTCTCGAGTAGCTCGCGGGGCACGGCAGCGCAGTTGACTTTGATGAACGGGCCGGCTTCCCTCACGGAGGCATCGTGGATGGCGCGCGCCACCACGTCTTTGCCCGCACCCGTCTCACCGCAGATGAGGACGGTCACGTCCACACGGGCGGCCTGCTCGATGATCTCGCGGACCTCGCTCATCTTCGGGCTGCGCCAGAGGGCGACTTCCTCTCGCAGCCGCTTGCGGGCCTCATCGTCCACCGTCCGCTCCCAGGTCCGGCGGGGCCGGGCCAAGGCGCTCTTGATCACGTTCTCGAGATCGTCGGACGAGTAGGGCTTCTGGAGAAAATCGTCCGCGCCGAGCGCGGTGGCTTCCACTGCACGTTCGCTGGTATCGGCGTCAGCGATCACCACGATGGCTCCAGGAGCCCCCCCTTGATTCTTCAAGCGACGCAAGAGGTCGATGACGCTCTCGCCGAGGTCCAGCAAGCTCACCAGGAAGCGCCGTTGGGCCATCTCCAGTAGGGCCGCCTCCATCGAGGCAGCACATACCGGCTCGTAGCCCCATTCGCTGAGGGTGCCGGCCAGGTGCTGCTGGGCGCTCGGCTCCGGAGCAGCGACGAGCACGACTCTGTTCTTCATCGCATCGTTCTTTCGTCCAGGGGTTCAGGCGGTCTCTGTGAACGCGTGACCATATGCTTGCGACTCAGCACGGAAAAGCAAAACAGGTGCCAGCACCAACCCGGGCTCCAGCTCCCAAATACTTGATCTATCGTACCAGAATGGATTCCAGACCCGGCACTCTCATTCACTTAATGGGAAACCGACTTCCCTTCTGACGCCCTGGGCAATGGAGGTGACGACGCACCAGATCCCGTAAATAATTTATCTATATAATCAATGATTTACGTATTGTCTTGGCGGTGTTCAGTCGCCCGCACCTGTTGCGCGGAGTGCGAACAAATGTGCTATGGCGTTCATGCTGACGCCAGCTTCACTGTGGCTGGGCACATCTTAAACCTCAAAGCCGCCGGCGGCTTTGAAAATTAGAATTGTATTTCAATGCCTTGAGCCGACATTTGTCCCTGGCTTGGTTGCGGCGGCCGCTTAGGGCCAAAGCCGAGGTCCAAGTATCGGGTCGACTATGCACCAGCGATTTGCACATATCACCGTGAAGAATCGCATTGGAGTTCTTGACGGTGAACAGGGGAGGAAGTTACTCAAACCGGGTACGGCGTGTTCCACGCCACGGGGCGGCGGCCTTCGGAGAGGCAGAAGAAGTTACCGTCAATGAGTGTAAGTCTTACACCGGCCGACTTTCGGACTAACCTGCTTCGGATTCAATCTCAGGAAGCGCATTGCGCCGAAGGAGCCGGTCAGCGGTTCGCTGGCCAAGGCGATCGTCTCGGCGCGATCACCCTCCAGCGCGTACAAGCGGTGCCTAAGCGTAAATCTGCTGACTTCCCCGTCCAGGGTCGGCTTCCGCGCCTACAGGTGCTGGATCTGTTCCAGCAGCTCGAGACCCGTCGCGAAGAACGGTTGACTATCGGACAGCCATCGGGCCAAGTCGGAGGACATGTCACGGTCGGGGTAGTCGCACTTCGCTGTCGGGAGAAGTCCAGAGCCTCGGCGATTCTGGAGTACGGGGCGGCCGCGGACATGTGTGCCTTGCCTGACCAGCTCGGCGCTGTCTGCACCGAAGAGATCGACTGCCGATCGTCCGCTCACATAGCGGCGCTGCGCCGTGGCGGTTGCGCTGGCCCAGAGCTACAGGTAAGCCGTCACAATGTCCCGCTGATCACACGCGATCGCTCGGGAGCGGAGGTTCGGTGAGGTCGCGCTCGACGACGAACAAAGTCAGCCGCGTCTGGTACGAAATCCTAGCCGAGTCGTTTCCTCCACGCAATACTTGCACCCGTCCCCTCACCGTATCGCGTGTCGCATGCGCTCTGGTAAGTTCACGCTTGTGTGGAGCGAATGCGCTCATCTATCCTCGGAGGTGAGCTTCACTGGAGGATGACATGAGCAGACACCTGATTGACCTCCCCCCTGCAGAACGAGACCAATTCTCCTTTCGTCCGCTCGTGAGTAAGCACCGCATCCATGATCTCAATCTCACCGGCGACGACGAGTTGATCGCTCTGCTGGATGCATATCCGCGCGAGCGGCTGCAAGCCTTCACGATGGGCACGGATCGGTGTCGGCGCGACGACTGGCACTACGTCGACGCCTCCGTGGCCTCGGGCAAGGAGATCTTCGAGGCAGTGATGCGCGGCCGCCTGTGGCTCAACCTACTCCGGGTCGACCTGGTCGATCGGCGCTTCGGTGACGTGATCCGACAGATCACCAGCGATCTGCAGGAGCAGTGCAAGCGACTCGGCCTCCTGTCGATCAACTTTGGTACTCTGCTGATTTCGTCCCCGAAGGCGATGGTCTACTATCACTTCGACGCGAATCACCAGTCCCTGTGGCACCTGCGCGGATCGAAGCGGATCTGGCTCTATCCGGCGTGTGACGAGCGCTTCGCTTCGCGCGAGATCATGGAAGAGATCTTCAGTGGCACCTACGACTACGATGAGGAGATCCCGTACGCGCCCGAGTTCGACGAGCACGCCGCCGTGTATCAACTAGAGCCAGGAGACGTCGTGTCCTGGCCCCAGAATGCGCCCCATCGGATCGAGAATCTGGACACGCTGAACGTGTCGCTCTCGACCGGATTCGTCACCGAGGCGGCCGATCGCCGTCACCTCATCTACTCGGCGAATCATCTCTTCCGGAGCCGCTTCGGACTTCCGACCGTGTCGACCCGCGAGACCGGAATTTCTGCGTCGGCGAAGTGTGCCGCGTATCGGTTGTTCCGGCGGGCCGGCTGGCTGCCGAAAGGGAAAGGCGGGACCCGTAACTACCCGAGGGACTTGCGCGTCGATCCGGTGGCCCCGCTGGGCTTTAGCCCGGTGGCACGCTGACCGCCTTCGGGTTATTCCAGCAGTCGGGCCGCGGCATGGGCCAGCAGCGCATCGTCACTGGTGCCGTCGGTTGGGAAGCACGCGAAACCGAGACGAAGATCCACCGATGAGCCCGCACTCCGGGCGCCGGCAGTGCCAGCCGCGACGAGCATCTTCCGGATGCTCTCTCGAATGCGGTCGGCGATGAGGGACGTGTCACTTTCCGGTGTGTGGACGAGCAGAACCGCGACGTCCCCGCCGATGCTGCCGACAAAGTCGCTAGCCCGAAGCATATCGGCCACATGCCGGCGGATGCTGGACTCGAGGTCGGCGCTCTCAATTCCGGAACCGCTGGCCCTGATGAGACAGAGAGACAGGAAGTCCTGGTAGCGGGTACAGCGCAGCACCTCCAACGTGAGCAAGTGACGGAACTCCGCCTCGCTGAACGTCCGAGGAGCGCTCTCGGCTTCAGTCATTGTTCACCTCGCGCCCGGCGGAAAGGTCCCCATAGGGCGCCGAGTCTAACACGCTCCATCCCACTGCCGCGGCAGCGTGCGGGACGTCCTCTCTTCGATGAGAATGCGCCATGACCGCCGAGCGTCTTTCACTCCGTGAATAGCATCAGAAGTGGGCCTCGGGCAAGGCACCTTGGCGAGAGGATTGGGCGGCGAGGGAGCGGCCAGGCCAGCCTAGCGGCCCTGATTCTGACGCTGCTGGTATCGGGCCTCATCGTGGCATCCGTCGCGACGGCCGCCGAGATTGGGCCCGGAAGCGATCTGTGCGCGGCCATCAATGCGCTACAGCCCGGCGAGGAGCTAGTGCTGGCCCCCGGCGACTACTCCGGGCCCTGTACGATCCAGCGGGGCGGGCGAGCCGCCGCGCCGATTGTCATTCGTGCCGCCGATCCGGGGCAACGACCTCATATCGTCTACCGCGGGGCGTCGGCCAACGTCCTGGACATCAAGGCCGACCATGTGACTGTCCGGGGGCTGGCCTTCGGTCCGACCGCTCCCGGCGTCGACGGTATCCGTGTCTTCTCGCGGGCCGGAGTGGAAATCACGGACTGCGAGTTCGACGGGCTGGGCGGCATCGCGGTCGCGGTCAACCACTTCAGCATCACCGGGCTGGCCGTGCTCCGTAACGTCGTCACCAACTCCGGCTCGACCGGAATGTACTTCGGCTGTCACGAAGGCATCGAGTGCGCGGTGTCCGGACTACGGGTGGAGGACAACTTCATCGAGCACATCAACGCCATCGACCCGGAGGTCGGTTACGGGCTACAGGTCAAGCTGAACTCGGCTGGCGTCATTCGCAACAACGTGATCTTGGACACCAAGGGCCCCGGGATCATGGTGTACGGAGCTCGGGATGGGCTCCGGAGCAACATCGTGGAGCGCAACGTGGTCATGGGCTCTCGAACCAGCTCCGGCATCGTCATCGGCGGAGGGCCCGCGATCGTTCGCAACAACGTCGTGCTGCTCAACCGCGACGCCGGCATCGGGCTCGAGGACTACGGAGGCCGGGGACTGCTGCGATCGATCATCGTGGCCCACAACTCCGTGTACAAGAACACCGGGGCCGGTATCCAGGTCCCGGAGGGCCGACCGCTGAGGGATGTCGTGATCAGGGGCAATGCCGTTCAGGCGCGGGTCGGCACCACGGCCGTGCCCGGAGCGCGACCCGACATCGAAGTGATGGGCAACGTGGATTGCACCTGGGCACCCTGTTTCGTTGACCCCGATCGCCTGGACTTCTCACCGCTGATGGGCTCGCTACTTTCGACGCCGGGCTCGATGCGCCCCGGCCCCTGGCTGCCTACCGACGATTTTTTCGGAGTGCCGCGCGGGCCGCTGCCCACCGTCGGTGCCGTGGAGCGGAAGGCCAGACCGATACGGATCACTCCGTGAGCAATGGCTCGTACGATCGAAAACGCTGGATGACGACCAGCCGCCCACCGGCGTTGTGGGTCGCGACGGCATTCTTCGTGGTGCTCCTGTCGCTGGGGGCCTGGCTCGGAGCCGAGGGCGCCCCGGACGTTCTCGACCGGCTGA
>AR_comb_assmDRAFT_10096178_pt1 | contig 12122 bp, 6 predicted proteins | sample ArasoioldDNA_FD_10543 | JGI IMG/M metagenome (IMG submission 10543) | reverse complement strand
TGCCGGCGCGTCGGGACCGTCGAAGATCGGACCGTTCATCACGATCATCCGGTTCTTGTCCTTGAGCACGATGTCGCGCGTGAAGTCCTCGAGTCCGGCCCACAGTTGTTTGCCCTGATTGAACGCCCAGAACTGCGGCGTGCTGTTGGTGAAATGAAACGAATCGTCGCCGTGCGCCTTGGCGAGCGCGACCGTCGTCCCCCACGTCGCATCCAGGCGGCGCACCAGATGTCCGCGATCGAACGGGTTCTTGCTCCTGTCGGCTTCGAGCGTCGCCTGCTTGCGATAGAACTCGTCACCAATCTGATCGGCCTCGTCGATGCGCGGATCCCTCAACCACGAATCGCCCTCTCGCTTGCCGACATCCTGCTGCCGCTTGCCGTCGATGTTGACCGCGCTGAAGAACGCGAGCTTTCGCTCGCGGTTCATGACGACGCTGTAGTTGAAGTACTTCAACTCGAACTGGTCGGGCCGATCCTTGAGCGCGGCCACTTTCGGCTGCAGCGATGCCGAAAGCTTCGGAAGCGGAACGGCGAGACCGCCAGAGCCCAGAAACGTCGGCTTGTAGCCGGGGCGCGTGCCGAGCGTGGTCTGGTCGATGTGAACAGCCTCGATGGGCAGGACGCCTTGCGGCATCGGCGGCAGCGAACGAGCCGCACGATCCGCGTTCCCATTCACGACCGCGCTTGCGCCGGCCGCCGCGAGAGCGGACAGCGCGCCTGGAACGAGATCGACAGGGATACGAAGTGGAACGACGAGCGAGGCGCGGTCGCCGTTCTGCTCGACCCAGAATCCGGTGGACGGCGGGAGCGGTGCACGAGGTGTCGTCCCAACCGTCGTGACCGGCGCCGGCGGCCGTGTGAAGAGCGCCGCCTGAATCAGCGGATGGTCGCCCATGCTCGCCTTGAGGTCCGACACGATCGAGCTGACCCGGACGCCCTCGTTCGCTTCCCAGGCAATCAGCGATTCGTCCATCGATTCGTCCCAGACCTTGCCGTCCTTCGTCAGGATCCGGCCCCGGCCGTCCTTCTTCGGAACTCCGCTGTGATGGAGCGCCGTCACCTGCCAGAACCGGTTGAACGCCGGCGAACCGCTCGACCCTGCGAGCGTGTCGGTCATGTACCAGACCGTGTCGGTGAGGTACTTGAGCAGCTTGTTCTCGCGAACGCAGACCTGTTTCAGTTCGCCCGCGGGGTGCTGGATGATCGTGAGGTACTCGCCGGGGTCCGCCTTGCCCGGCTCGCCGCTGAGAACGTGCCAGCCCCACTCGGCGACTTCGTGGCCGCCATCGATTGATCGGCTGGCCACCTTCACGACCGAATAGTCCAGCGTGGCACTTGAATAGAAGAGTTGATCGGGCTCGAACCTGAAATGCGCGGCCGCCCGCTCGTTGCCGTCGATGTCGAGCTCGTAGTCGAAATCGGCGATCGAGTTCCGGGCGTCGGGGGCCTCTCCGAAGACGTGATGATTGGTGAGGAGCACACCAGGACCGATCAGAAACCCCGTGGCATACCCCAGCAGGTTCGACGACAGATCCTTCAGTTGGATGCGGCAGACAGGCCGGGATGCCGACATGCCTTTGGCCAGATAGTTGACGCTGTCCAGATCGTTGCCGGCGATGATGCGCTCGAGACCGATCTCGGCCCGGGTCGCGTCACCTGACTGCGCCAGCAGCATCCGGAGCCGCTGCTTCTTCCTTTCAGGCGTCAGGACGATCGGTCCATCGCCGAGTTGCTTGTCGAGCCGGGCCGGCTGCACCTTGGCTTTCCTGAGCCGTGCCTCCGACGCCGCGATCAGATTGCGGGTGATGAGCATAGATTTCCCTGTTGAACCTGGTGATTCGAGCGGGTCAAACGTTACCAGAATGCGCCGGCCACGTAAGATAACCGGCGTGATCGAACTCGCCACCGCCGGTGACACGTTCGAGGATTTCGTCTTCTACGGTCTGGAACGCCTGCCTGCGGCCGGCCGGGAACTGAAGACCTCGTCGCTGGTCCGTTCGCCTGGCGGCGGGGCACTCATCACCGCGGTGGCCGCCGCCCGGTTGGGTGTCCGATGCATGGTTCTGAGCGCGCTCGACGCAAACATCGAGAGGGTGCTGCGCTCGGAACGGGTCGCCTTTCGCAATCTGCGACGAGCTGGCGAGCCGTCGGCGGTTACCGTCGCGCTGTCGACGCCACAGGATCGGCGCTTCGTCACCTTTGAGGGATCCAATCCGAAGCTGCCGTCGCGTATCCGAGGCTCGCTTGCGCGCATACGCGCGCGACACCTCCACTTCGCCTTCATCCCTCGGCCGTGCCGGCGGTGGATTGCAGTTGTACAAGGACTGCGGCGGCGTGGGATGACGACGTCATGGGATTTCGGGTGGGACGACCGCCTGGCGAAGGACCCGGACCTGTGGCGGCTGACCACCACCCTCGATTTGCTGTTCCTGAACGAGGACGAGGCCCGGTTCTACGCGCGCCGCGCGAGTTTGCGGTCCGCGATCGCGCGCTGGCGCGATGCGCCGAACCATGTCGTCGTCAAGCTTGGTGCGGCGGGAAGCCGTGTGATCGGCGGCGGCATCGACATGCAGGCACCGCCCGGAAGCGTCGTCCGTTCGATCGATTCGACCGGCGCGGGCGACGCGTTCGACGGCGGTGTCCTGGCGGCGCTTCTGCGCGGACGTTCGCTTCGCCAGGCCCTGGCGCTCGGCAACCGGATGGGCGCGTTGTCGACTCGGCGGCCCGGCGGCATTGCCGGCCTGCCGCGCGCACGCAGGCTCTCGTGAAGATCGCCATCATCGGCGGCGGAGGCGTCCGCACGCCGCTGCTCGTCAACGGCCTGGCACAATCGGATCTCCCGATTTCAGAAATTGCGCTCTTCGACATCGACGGAGCCCGGCTGGCCGCCATGGGCTCTCTCGCAGCCGCCTTCAGCCGCCACGTTCGAGTACATGACGATGCCCGTGCCTGTGTGGCGGGCGCGTCGTTCGTGCTGCTGAGCATTCGGGTCGGAGGAATCGCCGCGCGCGCGCGCGACGAAGCGATTGCGGTCGCGCACGGCGTCGCCGGACAGGAGACGGTCGGGCCGGGCGGATTCGCGATGGCGATGCGGACGATCCCGCACGCGATCGAGTATGCGCGGCTGGTCGAGCGCGAGTCGCCGGACGCCTGGATTGTCAGCTTCACCAACCCGGTCGGCATCGTGACGCAGGCGATGACGTCGGCCGCCGGCGCGCGCGTCATCGGAATCTGCGATACGCCGACCGAGCTCTTCGAGGACGTCGCGCACGTCCTGGGCGTGGAGTCGTCGCGGTGCTCGTTCGACTACTTCGGCCTGAACCATCTCGGCTGGCTTCGTGAAGCAGCTGTCGACGGCGAGCCGAGGCTCCACACCCTGTGGAGTGATGCCGATCGGCTTCGGCAAATCTATCGCGCACCGCTGTTCGAACCTGCGTTTCTCCGGGAGCTGCGGCTGCTCCCGACCGAATACCTTTATTACTACTACTTCCCCGAAAGAGCGCTCGCGAACGTTCAAAAAGCGGGTGTCACCCGTGGACAGGTGATTCAGGCACTGAACGACCGTCTGTTCGAAGATCTGGCGCGGTCCGACGCCGACCAGCGGGATGTTTACGGGCGCTATGTTGTAAGCCGCAATGCGGGGTACATGCAGATCGAATCCGGTCTGAGCGAACCGCTGACGCCATCGCCCTGGGCGGCGCTGACGGGGTACGACAAGATCGCGCTGAGCGTCTTGCAGGCTATCCACTTCGATACGAACGCGATCATCCCGCTGAACGTTCTCAACCGTGGCGCGATCCGCGAGATCGACGACCGCGATGTCGTCGAGGTGCCTTGCAGGGTAAACGCCGACGGGGCACGGCCGCTCGCCGCCGTCGACGTCCCAGCAAGCGTCCGAAGTCTTCTCACGCGCGTAAAGGAATACGAGCGGCTGACCGTGGGCGCTGCCGCCAGCGGCAAAGCCGCAGACGCCGAATGCGCGCTCGCCGCAAATCCGCTGGTCCGTGATGCCGAGCATGCGTCTCAACTAGTCGCCGCATTGGGCCCATGGTAGATACAGCGCGCGCGGCACCGCCGCAGCTCGACCGGGGCTTCGGCCTCCTCCACGCAACCGCCACGAACATCCTCGTGATGATCGGCGTCGGACCGTTCCTCACCATCCCGTTCATGCTCGCGTCGATGGGCGGTCCACACATTCTGTACGCGTGGCTCGCGGGGGCGGTTCTCGCGCTGTGTGACGGTCTGGTGTACGCGCAGTTCGGCGCGGCGCTTCCGGGCAGCGGCGGACCGTATCACTACGTGCGCGAGGCGTACCGACCCTTTGGCGTCGGCCGCCTGCTGGGATTCCTTTTCATCTTCCAGACGATGCTCGTGGCGCCGCTGTCGCTGGCGAGCGGAGCCGTCGGCTTCGCGAACTACCTGGGCTTTGCCTGGACCGGCATGTCAACGGCGGCGCATCACACGATCGCCGCACTCGTGCCGATTGTCATGACCGCGCTGCTCTACCGCAACATCCGGGACGTCGGACGATTGTCCGTCTGGATGCTCGCCGTGGTCGGCGTGACCGTGGCCTGGGTCGTTGGCGTCGGACTGTTGCAATTCTCGCCCGCACAGGCGTTCGCGTTTCCACCCGAAGCGTTCACGCTCGACCGCGCGCTCGTCATGCGCGTCGGTTCTGTCGCGCTGCTGGCGATGTACAACTACGGCGGCTACAACAACGTCTGCAACATCGCCGAGGAAGTCAGGCACCCCGAGCGCACGCTGCCCCGGGCGATCGTCTTCTCAATCCTCTTCGTCGTCGCGCTCTACATCACGATGAGCACTGTAATGATCGGCGTCATTCCGTGGACCGAGGCGCAGGGCCTGCAGACTATCGCGTCGACGTTCGTGGAGCGGACATTCGCCGACGCTGCCGCGGGACGCACGGCTGCGCTCGTGATGACGGCGCTGATCCTGTTCGTGACAGCCTCGTCGCTCTACGGGCTGATCCTTGGCTACTCGCGCGTGCCTTTCGCTGCCGCCCGTGACGGCCAGTTCTTTTCAATTTTCGCGCGCGTGCACCCGACCAAGCACTTTCCGCACGTATCGCTGGTGACAATGGGCGCGCTGACGATTCCGTTCTGCTTCTTCCCGCTCGGCGAAATCGTCAACTGGCTGATTCTCGTGCAGATCCTGTCGCAGATGATCTGGCAGTCCGCAGGGGTGATCCTGCTCCGCCGTTATCGCGCGGACATCCCGCAGCCGTTCGTGATGTGGTTGTATCCGGCCCCGGCTCTGGTAGCGCTGTTGATGTGGATCTACGTGTTCGTGTCGGCGCCGGTCAGCGGGCAGCTCTTTGCAGCGGGATTCGTTGGGCTCGGCGTCGTCACGTACGGCGCGTTTGCGCGCTCCAGTTCTGAGACCTGAGAGTTGAAAGTTACAAGTCTCAAGGCTCAACTCTCAGTGTCGTGAGCGAGCCTTGAGTATCAGCAGCTAAGGCACTTGTGGTTGTTCTTCGCGCCCAGGCTTTCGAGATACGCGATCGTGTCCGGCCAGGGCTGCACGCGCTGCACCGGGCCGTTGGCCATGTCGACGGTGGTCTGGCCCTCGCGGTTGACGGCCTTCACATCGGCGCCCTTGCTGACGAGGTACCGGATCATCTCGGTGTCGCCGCGGGACGCGGCATGATGGACGGCCGTGTTGCCTTCATGATCGCGGGCGTTGACGTCCGCGCCACACTGCTCGACGAGGTACTGGACCGCCGCGAGCATCCCGATAGGCGCATGGCGGTACGAATTCCCCGCAAAGCCTTCGCCGAAGCCGACGCCGGCGGCAGCCAAGAGCGGCGGCACACCGGGACCGCCGATCGGAACCAGCGGCCGGCCTGAGATGTCGCGCGACTCGCGGCGGCCGGCGTCTCCCGTTTCGGGGCGCTGCGCGGGCTTGATCGTCGGAAGGTTCGGGTCGGCGCCGAACGAAACCAGCAGCTTCATGGCGTCGACGTCCGCGCCGTACGCCGCCCGCCAGAACGGCGTCGCGCCCACTTCGTCCACGCCGGACTGATCGAAGTTGTAGCCCGTGTACCACACCTTCTTGCTGACGCGCTGGTTCGGATCGGCACCCGCCTCGAGCAGGCGCTTCATGAAGGCGAGATAGTCGGTCTGCTGATTGACCTGGGCTCGCGGCTGCGGATACCCGGCGCGCGGCGCCCACATCAGGTTGATGGTCGCGTACAGCGGTGCCACTCCGTTCTCCGCGACGAGGTTCGGATTGGCTCCGCGATCGAGCAGCATCGCGGCGAGGTCGAACTGCCCGTTGACCGTGGCGACCATCAGTGCCGACGCCGCGTCGCCGCCCTTGAGCTGATTCACGGGAACACCCGCGTCGAGCAGCGCGCGCGCGATGTCGATGTAACCCTGACGTGCCGCGTACAGGAGCGGCGTCATTCCACCTTGCCAGGCCACCTGCTCGTTGAACATGTGCTGCCGCTCGACGCCGGGGATGAGCACGCGCGGCGGCGCCCGCCGCGCCTCGGGCTTCACGGCGAGATTCCGGCCGTCCGGGTTTTCGCCGTTCCGGCTGAGGGCCGACAGGTCGGTCAGCTTCGTCGTGCCGTTGACGTCCGCACCCTTCGCGATGAGCAGCTTGACGACGTCGAGGCGGTTGTTGGCGGCCGCGAAGATGAGCGGTGTCTGCCAGCGATCTGATTCTTTCGCATTCACGTTCGCGCCCGCGTCGAGGAGCGCCCCGACGGACGCCGTATCGCCTGCGCCGGCCGCGAACATGAGCGCGGTGGCGCCAGTACTCGTTGGTGCGTCCACTGGTGCGCCCGCGGCCAGCAGCGCTTTCACGATGGGCGCCGACCCGCGTTCGGCCGCCAGGTGCAGCGGCGTGTACGCACCGAAACGCGTCTCGGCTTTCGCGTTCGCGCGCGCGGCCACCAGCATCGCCGCCAGCTCGACGTCGCCGTGGCGTGCGGCCCAGTGCAGCGCGGTGACGCCGTCGCCCTGCGGCGCGTTGACGTCCACGCCTTGCTTGATGAGCGCCTGCACGTCGGCGCGATCGCCGCGCATGGCGGCGTCGGCAATCGACAGCGGTCCTGCGTCGCCGTGAACGACGGTGCTGGACACCGCCAATGCGGCCAACGAAGTCAACAACCAGCTTGTTCGAACCATAGTCAACTTTTTTCCAATGCGCGTGGGGCCCCACCCCCACGCGATACTTCCGCTGATGCCTCACTCAGGCTCAAGACCGTAGCCTTCGTTCAGCATGGCCGCAGGCGCTCTTGTCCTTCCCGCCCGTCCTGCCCTTCCGGCCCTATCCCACCTTGTTGAGGTCGAATTCCCCGGTCGAATCGCCGAACGACGACATGTCCGTCATCCCGAGCATGTGCGCCATCGAGAGGAACACGTTCGCCATCGGCGTGCCGTCCGGCGCCTTGATGTGCAGCCCGCCCTTCAGCTGACCGCCGGCCTTGCCGGCCACGAACAGCGGACACCGCTTGTGATTGTGAACGTTCGGGTTGCCCATGGGCGACCCGTACACCATCAGCGTGTTGTCGAGCAGTGTGCCGTCGCCGTCCGGCGTGCGCTTCAGTCGCTCGAGGAAGTACGGCACGAGACTCACGTGATACGTGTTGATCTTCGCGAAATCCAGGATGCGCTCGGGCCGCTCGTTGTGATGCGACGCGTTGTGGAATCCAGTCGTGACGCCCGTCGACGGGAACACGCGGCCTGAGACGTCGCGCGAGAGCTTGAACGCGAAGACGCGCGTCACCTCGGATGCGAATGCGACCGCCTGGAGATCGAACATCAGCTTGATGTGCTCGTCGAAGGAATCGGGCACGCCCATCGGTGCGTCCGGCAGGGCGCGCGTCTCGCCGCTCCGGTTGGCCGCCTCGACGTTCTGGATCCGCCGCTCGATCTCGCGCACATCGTCCAGATAGTCGTTCAGCCGCGCGGCGTCGGCCGCGCCGAGCTGGCGCTTCATGCGGTCGATGGACGCGACGATGTTGTCGAGGACGCTTTTGTCCTCGCGCCGGCGGCGCGCGCGCTCCTCGGGCGTGGCGCCGGCGCCGAACATGGCGTCGAATACCGCGCGCGGATCGCGCAGCATCGGCAGCGGTTCGCTGGGCGATGCCCAACTGATGGCGTCGGTGTAGGCACACGAGTAGTTGTATTCGCAGCCGCCGGAATGATCGACCGCCTCGATGCAGAGCTGCATCGACGGAATGGCCGTGTCCTGACCGAACTTCCCGGCGTAGATCTGATCGAACGAGGTCCCGACGTACAGATCCGATCCCATCGTCTGCTTGGGATGCGCCTGCGTCAGGAACACGGAGCTCGCGCGGAAATGATCGCCGCCGATCTCGGGCGTCGTGAACGCCTCGGCCATCCGACAATCCGTGTTGCTGACGATCGTGATGGCGTCGCGGAACGGCTCGAGCGGCGCCAGCGACGTCGGCGAGAGGTCGAAATCGCGGCCGACGGCGGCCGGCGACCACAGATGCTTCTCGGCCCCGTAGGCCGTGCTTCCGGCGGCGCCATGCACCATCTCGAGAGCGACGAACTTGATCCGCCCTTTGGCGGCCGTCGCCGCGAGCGGCGTCGCTGCCGGCGCCATCGCGTCCAGGAACGGCAGGGCCATGGAGACGCCCATGCCTTTCAGCACGGCGCGGCGGGAAAGATGGCGCTTCGCGATGATCATCCTCGTCTCCGTCAATCGGGCCTGGCCTGGCCCGCCGTAGTCTCCACCGGCGCGCGACGGCTCATCTGAAATGCCTGGCTTCGCGTGATGCCGGCGATGAATGCGCCGATCTGATCGTTCTTGGCCGACGCCTCGCGCGCGATCGCGCGGAGCGCGGGCATGTCGGCCGCCTCGACGCGACGGCCGAGCGCGTACGTCATCAGGTTCTCGGCGAACGTCATGATGAACGCCTCGCGATGCTTGAGGAGCGCGGCCCGGAGGCCGTCCGCACCGCTCATCGCGGTACCGTCATACAGCGTCCCGGTCGAGTCGACGGGAACGCCGTTGTCCTTGATGCGATAGCGGCCGACCACGTCGTAATGCTCGAGGGCGAGACCAATCGGATCGATGACGCGATGGCACGATGTGCACGCCGGGTTCGACCGGTGCTGCTCCATGCGCTCGCGAACGGACAGGAACCGTCCGTCGGCCGATCCCTTGGTGTCCTCGAGCGCCGGAACATTCGGCGGCGGGGGCGGCGGCGGCGACCCGAGCAGCACCTGCAGCACCCATTTGCCGCGCTGCACGGGCGACGTCCGGTCGGCCACGGACGTCAGAAGGAGGACACTGCCCTGCGTCAGCAGCCCGCGCCTTGAATCGGGCAGCCCGGTGACTCGCCGGAATTCCGGGCCGGTCACGTTGGGAATGCCGTAGTGCCGCGCGAGCCGCTCGTTGACGAACGTGTAGTCCGCCGTAATCAGGTCGAGCACGCTGCGGTTTTCGCGCACGAGGCTGTCGAAGAAGAGCTCGGTTTCCCGCACGAAGGCGTCGGTGAGGGAGCCGTCCCAGTTGGGGAACAGGAGTCCGTCTGGCCGGACCTTGTCCACGTCCTGGAGGCGGAGCCACTGCGCGGCAAAGCGCGTTGAAAGCGCGCGCGAACGCGGATCGGCAATCATCCGCGCCACCTGTCGATCGAACACCGCTGAATTCCGGAGCGTGCCGTCCGTCGCGGCCTTCAGCAGATCCTGATCGGGCAGCGTGCCCCACAGGAAGTACGAGAGTCGCGAAGCGAGATCGACGTCGCTCAGGCGATACGTGTCGGTGGCGGTGGGCGGCGCGGCTTCCATGCGAAACATGAAGCGCGGGTTCGCAAGAATGCCCTGGATGCCGAACCGGATGCCCTCTTCGAAATCACCGCCCTCCTTGCGAGCCTGCGTGTAAAACCCGAGCAGGTCGTTCAGGTCGTCTCGCACGGGACCGCGATACGCCTGTGTGGCGAGGCGGCGGAGGATGTCGGTCGCGCACGCACGTTCCTGCGCCGGCGTTGCGGGGTGACAGCTGAAGATCCGCCGGCGGCTCGGCGTGTCGGAAACACCCGTCACCTTTATCGGCCCGGCAATCGCCAGTTCCTGCAGGTGCGGCGCCATCGTGACGCCGTAACCCGTGCCGATGCGCGTGTCGATGAGCGTCTGGTCGATCGGCGCGAGCAAGTCGTCAACGGGACCGACCGAGCGCGGAACGAAGGCGGCCGCGATCCGCTGCGGGCCCGCCTTGATGGCTATCGGCGGTGTTTCGAGCGTCAGCCCTTTCTCGCCCGCGTCGTTCATGCCCTTGTCGACCTCGAGGACGGCGACACGATCGCCGTTCACCGAGATCTCGAGCAGCTCGTTCCTCCCGGCCATGTGCACAGCGGTATTCCCGAAGAGCTCGCCGCTGACCGTCCGCACGAGCGTCGCGTGGAACTTGTAGACGCCGTCGGCCGGGAACGTGTGAACGAACGCGGTGCCGCCGCGCGATCCGAACGGCGCGCCCTCGACGTACTGCATCTGGTTTTCCGTCGCGAGCACACGGTAGGTGGCGGTCGTCGGAGACGCGGCGCGATCGCCGACCGCGATGCGGCTGATCTGGCTCGCGGCGCGCAGGTAACCCTGCGGAAGCGCCGGCGAAAACGTTTGCGTGTCGGCGATATTGTCGAAGCCCTGACTCATCGTGTCCGGCGGCAGGTACGCCGTCACGTCCACGTCCACGTCGAGCAGATCTTTCACCGACTGCGCGTACTCGGCGCGCGTCATCCTCTGGAACGGACGCCAGCCCGGGTTCGGATTCGCCGCTGCCCACTCGTCCATGCGCGTTTCGAGCGAACGGCGCAAGTGGTCGAGCCCGGGCGACTCGGGGCGCCGGGCACCGGCCGGCGGCATCATGCCGGCGCGCAGCTTGCGGATCATCTTTTCGGAGACGTCCACGTGTGCGCTGGCACGCGCGACGTCGAAGTCGGCCAGCGACAGACCGCCTGCCTTGGCGCGCTCGCTGTGGCAGCCGGCGCAGTACTGCTTGATCGTCTGAGTCGCCGCTTCGTCGGCGGCGCCCGCGGCCGGCCGCGCCGCAGATTGCGCGGTCATGGGGGCGGATCCCCACGAGGCTACCAGACACAACCCGACCGCGGCGGAGGCCACCAGTGCCTTCGGCATCCTGAAAAGTATAGGCGGGGACGCGATCCCCCGGCGATGAAAGTGCGGGCTATCTCGGCAGCCCCGCCGGGGCGGAAGGCATCGTTTTGCCCAGCGACAGCACGTTGGCCAGCAGGCGGTACGCGCCGGGCACGCCATACGGCAGCTGACGATGGAAGGCGTACGCGAAGTAGGTGTATTGACCCGTGCCGTACCGCGCCCACAGCCATCCGCCACGCTGCGGACTCTGATCGCGGTCGTGCGTCTCGATCATGGCCGAGTAGGCGTCATCCCACTCGCTCCAGAACTTCGAGCCGCGCTGCTCGACCCATCCGTCGAAGTCCGCCGTCGTGATCCTGTTCGGTGCCGTGAAGACCGGGTGCGCGGCCTGCAGAATCCGGACCGGCGAGTCTTCTTCGGACACTTCTTCAGCGCGCGCGGTCAGCTGTCCGGGGAACGGCGCAAATGTCGCGGGCGCATATTCCTGTGTGTTGTAAAGCACGATCAGGTTGCCGCCGTTCTTCGCATATTCCAGCAAGCGCGCATTGTACGTCCGCAGATCGTCGCGCACCGCGTACGCGCGCGTGCCGGTCACGATCGCGTCGAACTGCCGCAGGTCTCCGTTCGCCAGATCCGTCTCCGACAACAGGCGAACTTTCGCGCCGAGCTGCGCGATCGCCCCGGGCACCTCGTCGCCGATCCCCATCACATAGCCGATCGACAGGTTCGGCATAACCTTGACGTCGACGCCGCGAATCAGGCTCACCGCATCCCTGAACAGGTAGCGCGTCTCGAGATCGCGGTGCTGGATGACGTCGTAGCCCTCGCTGTACGATTTCGCGCCTGCGATGGCCACGGCTCGAATCGGATAGTCGCGGCCGTCGAGCGCCGGTATTGCCACCGAGAATTGATAGTGCGCGCGTTCGCCGGCGCGCGCGAAGGCGAACGCGGCGTCGGGCGGCGTCGCGTTCCAGCCGGATGGAGTCTCGAGCTTCAGCCGCCCGGTAGA
>AR_comb_assmDRAFT_10445985_pt1 | contig 12123 bp, 12 predicted proteins | sample ArasoioldDNA_FD_10543 | JGI IMG/M metagenome (IMG submission 10543) | reverse complement strand
CCCGTCAGGCTTGCGACTTCCGAGTCGGTGAAGATTTTCTGGCTCGACTTTACGGTAACCATGTCTTGCTCCTGGAACCGCGCTTCGCTGCCTCTTGCATCGCTACTTATCTAACACTTCGGTTCGATGCTAGTTGCAGATTAGACGCTGCACTTTTTCTGAGCAATAGTCGTTCCGTTCTCTTCGCCGCAAAACTCCGGCTCTAGTACTTTTCCCGCACGCGACCGGAAGACCCTCAGTTTTCCGGCCTTATCTCGGGCTTCGGGCGGTACTAGCAGCGAAAAACTACAGGCATTCTTTTATCGCTGAATTTTTGCTAACTCTTCTGCTTCCGCGCACTTGCTACATCTTTTGGTAGATTTTGCCCAATTTCCCACATTTGCTTGCTGTGGCGCACCTGGTGCGCGGCGATAAAGGCGAACCAAGTGTAAAAATTCAGACACCCGAGAAACGGATGTCGCCAAAAGTACTTACTAAGCTCCCGCCCGCGTGTCTTTTCGAGGAACGACAGTGTCTTTTCGCGGACACCCCGCAGCTCGGCGAGCATCACCTCTTTGCCGACAAAATCGTCTGGAGGCACCACGATCGCAGGCGAGCTGCGCTTCACCAGGCGCGATTCGACCAGCGCGAGAGGCAGGTGCAAGCGTCGATAAAAGGGCAGGGGCCTCGGCCGCTCTTGAATCAGCCGGTCGGCATAGAGAAGGACGCCACGTTCGACCAGGCACAAATGAGTGACCAGTTGGCCTGCCGACCAGCAATGCGGGCGAGGCTTTGCAGGCCAGTTCGGCGCGGAGATACCGGCCGCGGCTCGCAGAAAGGTCTCCTGCGCGACGTAGAGTTTCTGGATGACCGGCTGGACCTGCACTGGAGTTCCCGCGAGTTTAGCAAGGTTTCGGACCGCGCCGCAGCCCCTTGTCGCGGTCTAGCCGGCAGTTTCAAAGATCCGCGCCGCCGGCTTGTTCAAAGGCGTGGGCCAACCGCAGAATGCGGGATTCGCCAAAGGCCGGACCGAAGAGCTGGAGGCCGACGGGCAAAGTGCCGCAGACCCTGCCACACGGAACTGAGATTCCCGGGACGCCGGCGAGAGATCCGGTTACGGTATAGATGTCGGCCAAATACATTTGCAGGGGATCGCCCGTCTTCTCTCCAAGTTTGAATGCCGGTATGGGAGAAGTCGGCGTTACGATCGCGTCCACTTTCTGAAACGCATCTTGAAAGTCCTGCGCGATCAGCGCACGCACTTTCTGGCCTTTCAGGTAGTAGGCGTTGTAATAGCCGGCCGACAAAACATAGGTTCCCAGGACGATACGGCGTTTAACTTCCGGGCCAAAACCGGCACCGCGCGTTTTGCGGTACATGCCTAGGAGTGTGGGATCGTCTACGCGCAGACCATAGCGCACCCCGTCATAGCGGGCCAGGTTTGAGCTGGCTTCGGCCGTCGCGATGATGTAATAGGTGGCGATAGCGTAATCGGTGTGCGGCATGCGAATCTCGACCGGTTCGCAGCCGAGTTTTTTGAGCAGCTCAATACCTTTTTCGATTTTGTCCCGAACGCCGCTGTCCATGCCCTCGGCGAAGTAGTCGCGCGGAATTCCGATGCGCGTGCCTCTTACCGGTTTATGGATTTCGTCCGCATAGTTTGGCACTGGCGCGGTGGTGGAAGTCGAGTCGTTAGGATCGCGGCCGGCAATGGCCTGGAGGACTGCCGCAACATCTTTGACGTTGTTAGCGAAAGGGCCGACTCGGTCGAGCGAAGAAGCAAAGGCAATCAGGCCATAGCGCGAGACGCGGCCGTAGCTGCCCATCATGGCGGGGATGCCGCATAGGGCGCCCGGTTGGCGAATAGAGCCGCCGGTATCCGTGCCCAACGAGGCAACCGCTAGCCCGGCCGCTACCGCAGCCGCCGAGCCGCCGCTGGAGCCGCCGGGAACCCGGTCCAGCGCCACCGGATTCTTAACCGCTCCATACGCCGAATTTTCGTTGGAGCTGCCCATGGCAAACTCGTCGCAATTGGTTTTGCCAAGGATGATCGCGCCGGCCTCTTCGAGCCGCGCCACCGCTGTGGCGTCATAGGGCGGAATGTAATTCTGTAAGATCTTGGAGCCGCAGGTGGTGGTGATGCCCCGGGTGGAGAGTACGTCCTTAATCGCCACGGGCACGCCACCGAGCGGTGGCAGCGGCTTCCCGCCCGCAATCAGCGCGTCAATCTTATCCGCTTGCGCGTAGGCGCGTTCGGGCGAGAGTTCGAGGTAAGCGTTCAGCTCCGGATTGCGCGTGTTGATTTTCCTGTAGAAATCCGTGGTCAGCTCGCGCGAGGTGAGCCGCTTCGCCGTCAGCTCGTGTTTTATACCGTCAATCGTCCAGTTCTTCTTCATCTAAGGGGCCTAATCTGGCGCGTCATCCCGAGCGGAGTCCTCGGATCGATGCCGAGATTCCATCTCCGGTCGCAAGGAATCTCTCTTCTATCTCTCAATCACCTTCGGCACGCGGAAAAAGGGCGGCTCGGGGTCGGGCGCCAGTTTCAAGACTTCGGCGGCAATTCCACACGGCACAGCCACATCATCGCGCAGCGTGGCGTCCGCAGCCTGGTCGTCAGTCAGGACTTGAGCCATTGGCTCGACATTGGTGGTATCCAGTTCATTCAACTTGCCGATGTATTCCAGAATTTCGTCCACCTGCGCGCGGTATGTCTCCAGCTCCGTCTCGCTCAAGTCGAGATACGCCAGCTCCGCCACCCGCACCACGTCTTCCCGCGAAATCTTCATGTCCGCGAGTTTAGCACGTCCGCCCGCTTCGCATTTGGCATGGGCGATGGGGAGGGCCTTGCAGTCTGTTCCCGTTTGCGCTGTGCATGCCGGCCGCAGCGAGAGCGCTCCCAGAGCAGCCCGTCCCGCAACTTGAAACGGCAGATCCCGCTAACAGGAGCGGTGTTGTTTAGGTCTGGCGCGACAGTACAGCGGCGGCCCTGCGTGGGTACTTCGTGGAGACGTAGTTGTCGACTAGGGCCTGGAAGGCGGCGGCGAGTTCGCTGTAGGTACCTTCGAGCGTGACATCTTTTCTGCCGTCAATGTAGACGGGGCAGCGCGGAGCTTCCCCGGTGCCAGGCAGTGAAATTCCGATGTTGGCGGCCTTCGATTCTCCGGGGCCATTCACGATGCAGCCCATCACGGCCAATGTCATCGTTTCGACGCCTTGGTATTGCGTTTTCCAGACCGGCATCATTTCGCGGATGTAGTCCTGGGTACGCTCAGCCAATTCCTGAAATGTCGAGCTCGTCGTGCGGCCGCAGCCGGGGCAGGCCGTAACGCTCGGCGAAAACGACCGCAGTCCGAGCGACTGGAGCAATTCGCAGGCAGCGTAAACTTCTTCGCGGCGGTCACCGCCAGGGCGAGGCGTGAGCGAAATGCGAATGGTATCGCCGATGCCGTCATACAGCAGTACGCCCAGCGACGCGGCCGACCAGACCAGCCCCTTCATGCCCATGCCGGCTTCGGTCAATCCGAGATGCAAAGGCTGCTCAGTTTTGCTGGCCAAGTCGCGGTATACCGTAATCAAATCCCGCGGCCGCGAAGTCTTGCAGGAAATAATAATCTGGTCGTGGCGCATACCGGTTTCCAGCGCCAGCTCGGTAGACTGCACCGCGGACAGCACCATGCATTGATTGATGATCTCTTCGGATTCCAGGCCAAGATTTTTGTCGGTGTTCTCCTGCATTTTGGCCATCACCAGCTCTTGATTCAAAGAGCCGCCGTTGACGCCGATGCGTACCGGCTTGCCGTTGTCGCGCGCCACTTTGCAGATGGTGGAAAACTGTTCATCGCGTCGCTGCCCCGCACCGACGTTGCCGGGGTTAATCCGATACTTATCGAGCGACTTCGCGCACTCGGGATATTTCGCCAGCAGCACATGCCCGTTGTAGTGAAAGTCCCCGATGATGGGCACGTTGCAACCTGCGGCCAGCAACCGCTTCTTGATCTCCGGGACGGCCGCCGCCGCTTCCGGCACATTCACCGTCCAGCGAACGATTTCCGAGCCCGCCTCGGCGAGTTCGAGAGTCTGTTTCAGCGTGGACTCTACGTTGGCAGTGTCCGTATTGGTCATGGACTGGACGACGATCGGCCGGCCGCCACCCACCTGCACCTCGCCGACCTGCACGCCATAAGTCTTCCGCCGCGCGTGCCGTGTGCCTGTAGCGTCAAATCCTGCGATTTGGGTTAGCGAAGCCATGGCTCCTAGTTTAACAAATTCTTCGATATTCGCGTGTTTCTGCGGGAGCGGCGTGTCTAGCCGCTGCCCGACTCGCGGTCGATCTGGCGTTGGTATTCGCCTGCGTCGAAATGGCCCTGCGATTGGGCGATCAAGCCGTCTTGGCCAACCTTCCATTCCTCAAATCCGCTGACTCGCACGCGGTTCCCCGTGCCGCCGGGGCCGCTGTTGCGGCCCTCCAATGTCCAGTGATACTCCACGTGGTCGCCGCGGATTACCAGACTATTCATGGTCACGCGCAGGTCCGGGAGCACGGCCATGAAGCTGCGCGCTGCTTCGGCAATGGCTGCTCGGCCGACCGCCGGCGCACCGCCGTTGATCGCCAGCGATCCCTCGGGCTGGAAAAATGCAGCGACCGATACTGGGTTATGGCTACACCACGCCGCCGTGTATCGCGAAGCGAACTCGCTGAGCTGTGAAGCGTTTGTCATGCTGAGCTAAACCGCGCGCCGGACCTTGCGCACCGAATCATGGGGAGATTGGGAGGGATGCCCAAGTATTTCGTGGCCCAATGACATCGTTCGCTCCGGCCTTTCCCTTTGCCGCTCAGAACGTAGAACGGGCAGCCAAAGTTGTTCTTGTGATTTCCGTTTCCATGGGCTTTCATGGCGGGCTCCGGCTTTTCCGATCCGCTTTCCGGGCGAGCCTACCGAAATGTGCGTACTTCCGGCGGGCAATGCATAGTTATAGCATTTCGTCAGCGGGCGAAGCTCGAAAAACGCCTCGCTCGAAAATTCAGCAACGGCAAGGAGCACGGCATGCTTTTGATCACGGGGGCGAGCGGAAGCGTCGGAAAAGAGGTCTTGCGGGCGGTGGCCAAGACCGGTGCCAAGCATCGCGCGATGTATCGTTCGGCAGTGGAAGCGGCGAAAGCGCCGCCGGGCACCGAGACCGTAGTCGCGGATTACTCGAAAAAAGAAACACTGGGTCCGGCTCTGCGTGGTGTGAGTCAGGTGTACCTGGTCTGCTCGCCGCTTCCCAACCTCGTGGAACTGGAAAGCAGCGTGATCGAGGCTTGTGTGGAAGCGGGCGTGAAACATGTAGTGCTGAACTCTGCGCTCGGTGCCGGCGACTACGACAAGTCGTTTCCGAGCTGGCATCGCAAGGTGGAAGACCGGCTTCGCAGGACAAAACTGTCCTGGACGATCCTGCGGCCCAACAGTTTCCACCAGAATACGGTGATGTACTACGCGCCGAGCATTCGCGCGCAGGGCGCCTTTTATGGCTCCGTGGGTGACGCGCGCATGAGCTACCTCGATGTGCGCGATGTGGGAGAAGTCGGCGCAAATGCGCTGCAAGGAGGACAGCACGCCGAGAAAATTTACGAGCTGAACGGGCCGGAGGCGCTGACCTCCAGCGAAATCGCGGACAAAATTGCGAAGCATTCGGGCCGGCCCGTGAAATACGTGGACATCCCCGTGGAAGCACAACGCAAGGCCATGCTCGATCAAGGCATGCCGCACTGGCAGGTGACGGCGTTGCTGGAGCTCCAGCAATATTACGTCCAGGGGCGTGGCGGAGAAATGGATCGCGTGCTGCAAGATCTCCTTGGCCGGCCACCGATCACCATGGATACCTTTCTGGCCGAGAACACGGCGGCATTTCGCGAACAGGCGGCAAACGCATAGGTTTATCTGGGCAAGAGAATGATCCGCGTCCGCACGGTTCGAAGAGACAAAGTTTTTACAAACAAGCAAATCTCACAGGACCTGCCATGACTTGTGAGATCGGCACGCCTATTTTCGTCCGGAATCGTCCCTAGCTATCCTGGGCATTGCCTGTATCTCTTGCAGCATCAGCAGCTTCCAGTGAAACCGCGACCTGCGCGGCTTGTTCGAGTTCGTCGCGAAACTCCCTCCATTTCTTGCCCAGGCTGGCCAGATAGCGCGCCTGAGCCTCGCGCCACAGGGGTACAGCCACGGCTAGCGCTTTCTCCGCTTTTAACGTCAAAGTGAGTAAGCGTTGACGCCGTGCTCCTCGGGGAGCGATCTCAATCAGACCGTTTTTCTGCAACAGGCGCAGGCTTCGGGTCATGGTGGCCGCATCAATTACCAGAATTTCACCGATGCGTGACATGGATACGGGTTGCAGTTTGGCAATAGCAGTTAAAATTGCAAATTGTGTGGAGCGAATTCCGGAAGGGGCAATGGCGGCGTCGTAAAGGCGGGCCACGGCGCGAGAAGTACGACGGAATTGATACGCAGCACAGCCCGAGGTGCCGGCGAGGTCAGGGAGGGGGGACAAAGCGGAATTCGACTTGACTTGCATATACAAGTCAAGTATAAGTTGGTCTTAAGAGTTGGTCAAGCTGTTGGTCTGTCTTCGCGAGTGATTGATTCGCTGGTCAAAATTCTGGTTCTATTGTCTGGCGGATGCAAACGGTCGGTGGGTGCCCGGGGGACCCATGAGTATTCCTATGACCGCGAGTTCGGCGCTAAATGCGCGAGCACGGGAAAGTGAAGCCGCAACTACGCCAGGCAGCCGTTATCTTTGCTTTGGCGGGTTCCAGTTGGACACACAACGGGAACTGCTATTTAAAGACGGCGGCAAGGTACGCCTGCCGGGTAAGGTGTTCCAGACGCTCGTGGCCCTGCTGGATCGGCCAGGCGAAGTGGTGACGCGCGAAGCGCTGCGCGAAAAATTGTGGCCGGAGGGAACGTTCGTCAACTACGACGCCAACGTCAATACCACGGTCAACAAGCTGCGCCTAGTGCTGGGGGACTCTTCCGATCAGCCGGCGTACATTGAAACTATTCCGCGCCTGGGCTATTGCTTTGTGGGCAGCGTCGAGCGGAGAAGCGAGCTACCCAGGATGGCTGTGCAACCGGCTGCAGCGCCTCGCGCGGCTGAAACCGCTCCGGTTCCCGTGCTGCCTTTGCTGGTGGAGTCTCAAGCGGCGTTGAATGGGCCGATGGCGGCCGCAAAAGCCGCTCCGACCAATGCTGGCAATTTTTGGTCGAGCGGACGCAACAAGGCCTGGGCAGCGATCGTACTGTTGTGCGGCATGCTGATCGGTATGGGCATCGTTGTGCTGGCCCATCGAATTTCTTAACACCACACGCCACGAGCTCAGCTCAGCGCCAGGCGGGTTTCGCTCAAGTCGAGTTCGTGTTCGAGTTTGCGCAACACTTCGTCATTGATGCGGCCATCGTTGCGCAATTGCACCGCGGTCTTTCGTTCCAGGCGCAACAACTCGCTCAACAATCCGCGATAGTGCGCTAGCTGTTTTCCCGAAAGGGCGTCGTTGTCGCCGCTCTCTTTACTGAGCGAAGCCAAGCGCCGCGCGTAGCGATGAGAAATGTCGTCATAGACCGCCGCGAATTCCGGGGTGTCGTTCCCACGCAAGCCTTCCAGGTAAGCAAGCGCGGTGCTGGTGATCGCGCGTCGCGCCTCGTCTTCTTCGTCCTTGAGGTCAGCCCCGGCGCCGCACAGGCCCAGCGCGCGAATTAAAGGCGGCAGCGTGAGTCCCTGCAAGACCAGAGTGACCAGAATCACGCTGAACGTGAGAAAGACGATCAGGTTGCGTTGCGGAAAAGGCTGGCCATTCGCCAGCACTTCCGGCAGTGCCAGGGCAGCGGCTAACGCGACAACGCCGCGCATGCCAGTCCAGCCGACAATGAACATCTGGCGACCGCTCGGCAACGGATAGTTTTGCTGGAACAAACGAGTTCGGACGAAGTAGGCGAAGTGCGTGCCGGGATAGATCCAGAGCAGGCGAAGGACGATGACAATGGCGCTGAACAGTGCGCCGTAAAGTAATAACTGCCGCAGGCTGTATTCGTGAATCCCGGCCAAAACGTAAGGCAATTGCAGGCCGATCATGACGAACGTGAGTCCGTTGATGACGAAGGTGAGCGAGTCCCACACCGCCCAGGCCTGCAGGCGAACGCTGGCGGAGAAGAATTGCGAGCTCTGGCGGCTCAAATAAAGTCCGCAGGCGACCACGGCCAACACGCCGGAAGCGCGCACGGATTCGGCGGCGAGGTAAGCGGAATAGGGGGTCAGAATACTGATGACGATTTCGATGGGGCCGTCGTCGAGATATTTCTCAAACCATTCCACCAACAGTCCGACCAGAAGCCCGATGGCGATGCCAACGGCAATTAAATAGAGAAGCCGTAGCGAAGCCGCGGCAGGGGTGGGAGTCCGGCCGGTGACCACGATGCCGATGGCGACTTCGAGAGCGAGCAAACCGGTGGCGTCGTTGACCAGGCTTTCGCCTTCCAGGACGTCCACGATGCGCTGCGGAAGGGAGAGGCGCTTGGCAATGGAGGTGGCGGCGATGGCGTCGGTGGTGGCCACAACAGCGCCGAGGACGAGTCCGAGACGCCAGTCGAAGCCGGGAAAAACCCAGTGTGCGGTTTTTGCCACCCCGAAGACCGTGAAACCGACCAGGCCGAAGGCAAGGAGCAGGATGCTGACGAGGTTGGATTTGAAATCGCGCCAGGAGGTGAGCCAAGCGGCAGAGTACAACAGCGGGGGAAGGACGGCGAGAAAGACAACGTCAGGATTGAGAGCGATTTTGGGAATACCGGGAACAAAGCTGAGGAGCAGGCCTGCGACAACGAGGACGATCGGATAGGGCGTGCCGAGTTTGCGAGCCAGTGCAGCGAACAGGACCACAAAGAGCAGCAGGATCAGGAGGACGATTTCGACGGAGTGGAGCTGGCCGGCTACCATGAAGGAGATGATAGCCGAGGAATGGCTGAGGCGTGCCGACCGAAGAGTGTTTGCGCTGAGCGGCCTCGGGTTATCTTCAGACAAGTTTCGCGATCGCCCGTCAACGTGCGCTCGCTTACACACAGCCGGTTGTCACCAATGTCTGCTCAAGCCAACATTCCAGCCCTTGTTTCTTCTCGGTGCCCGACAGGTTCAAATAGTTGCGGGGGCAGGAGTGCGGGACCTTCGACGGTGCCGGAGGGCCGGTTTTGGCTACTGCAATGGATTCCCGCTCCCGATCGATCCGCAGAGAATGGTCGCGAAGTTGGGCGTGCAGTCGCTTGCGGCTCCCTGGCACAAGGTTTCGCTGGGCACACGAATCATCAGCAGATTGTGGACGCGCTGGTACGCTTCCAGGCTGAAAAACGTTCTTTCCATCGGGAAGCTTGCAAGCCGGAGGACGTGTGACGGGTAACGTCCGCTTCGGTGCTCGGGATCTCTTGGTACGATGTTGCGGCGAGACCGAACATGAGCACTTCATTGGCGCTTCCTTTAGGGGACGCCAGGCAGCGGCGGCCACAAACTGCCCGGCGCTACACATTTGACGATTTGCTAGAGAGGCGGATACGGCCTCGTCTGAACAAATTAGACGCGCATCCGGCGCAAAATCTTGTGCCGATCGAGTCGGTGGCGGCGGGCGATCAGCAGGTGCTCGCAGCGTGTGAACCGAACAAGCATGATCAACCAATAATTGATCTGGATGTGCTGGCGGATCTTCCTTCCGTAGAGTCGGTTATGGTGTCCACGAAGATCCGGGTAACCCGCGACCTGCCGCAGGTTTGCGAACTGCTGTTTTCTTCGGTGGCGCCGATGCCGGATGCGGCGACCCTGAGGCACTTGCCCAATCTGAAAAGCGTGTTCGCATTGCCGGTGACGGGGAGTGGAAAGCTCGATCTGGCGGCGTTGCCGGCCGGAAAGCTGCGCGATCTGGCATTTTCTCACTGGTTTGCCGTGAATCCTTTGGCGCTGGAGGATATGACCGGCGTGCGGCAGCTTTACGCCGATCTGTTTCGCGAATCTCTGGATGGAATTGCCAGGATGACGGAGCTGCGGCGGCTGCACATCAAAGGGCCCGCCAAGGGCTGGGCGAAGCTGCGAGAATGCAAGCTGCTGGAAGAAGCGCATTTGATTGACGTGCAGATCGCGAATCTGCGGCGCTGGAACAGCTGGAAGCTGCTGCGGAGTCTGGTCCTTAGCGGCCGCGGCGTGAAGTCTCTGGCGGGTCTGGAGGAGTGCGAAAACCTCGAAGACCTGACGTTGCTCAATCTTGCGATGAATGATCTTTCTCCCCTGATCCAACTTTCGCGGTTGCACACGCTGACGCTGCGCATGGTGGCGAAATCGGCCGACCTGGTTTCGGTGGGCGCGATTAAGAATCTGCGGTCGCTGACCATCGAACATCCGGCGGTGGGCGATTGCTTGGAACTGCCGACGCTACAGCCATTGGTTGAGGCACAGAAACTCGAAGAGCTAACAATACTGTACAGCGCGATTGGAGACGGAAGCCTGCTGGCGATTCGAGAATTGCCAAAGCTGCGTAAAGTGCGATTGGGCCCCGAGATCGCAGCGGATGTGGAAGGGCTGCGAGCCGCTCGGCCTGATCTGGAAATTATCTACACGCGGCCTGATCCGAACTGGGAGACACGGCGGGAGAAACTCGGTGCGGTCACGATTCAGAAACCGGGCGCAGGTTTCGAGCAGTGGTCCATTTTCCAGAGCTTTGCCGGAGCGCTAGGCAAAACGAATTATGAAGCGGAAGGAAGAATCAAGGGAGAAGTCCGGCGACGCGATGCGGCGTTGGCGCGGCGATTGGAATGGGACACGGAAGCGGACCGGGTGGGAATTTATAGCGATTCGGAAGCGGATATTCGAGCGGTCGCGGCGCTCGTGAACCAGATGCTCGCGCAGGGTTCGGGGCAGACCTGAAACTTCGCCGCATGAAGAATGTGGTGCGTCCGGACGTGCCTTCGCACGCGGCGCCGTTAGGAAGCGGATTGGGCGGCGGGCAGATTGCCGCGGAGGCCGAGGGCTTGGGCGTTTTCGCGCATGGCCTGGATGCAGAAGGCGATGTGGTCTTCGATGGGAATGCCGAGCTCGGCGGCGCCGTTTTTCACATCATCGCGGTTGACGCCTTTGGCGAAGGCTTTGTCTTTCAGTTTTTTTGTGACGGAGGCGGTTTCGAGATCGAGGATACTTTTGGAGGGGCGAACGTAGCAGCAGGCGGTGAGGAAACCGGCGAGTTCGTCGCACGCGAAAAGCGTGTGTTCGAGCGGAGTCTGCCGCGGCGTGTTGCAGTAGTCGGCGTGGGACAGGATGGCGCGGATAATTTCATCGGAGTAGCCGCGCTCGCGAAGGATTTTCGCGCCTTCGGCGGGGTGCTCCTTGTCGGGAGCGTGGTCGTTGTTGGGCCAGCGCTCGTAATCGAAATCGTGGAGGAGAGCGGCGATGCCCCAGAGTTCTTCATCGGCGCCGGATTTGCGGGCGTACGCGCGGACACAGGTTTCTACTGCCAGCATGTGTTTGCGCAGCGATTCCGAAGGGGTGTATTCGCAGACAAGTTTCCAGGCATCTTCACGGGTCGGCATGAGCCCTCCAAGTAGCCAATGATTTGAGAATAGCATTGGAGCATAGGACGGTAACCCGAGTGAAACCTGTCGGCGCTGTCGGGCCGGCTTCGTAAAAACCAGAGCTGCGGACGTCAGCGCGGCCCCTCTATCGGTGCGCCCTGCGTAGTGGGCGAGCCAAGGGCCGCTGTAGGCGCACGTCGATGTGGTCGGAAACCATCCACGAATTCCGACACCGCCCGCAGCGCGCTCGCAGGCCGCAACGTGGCACATTGGGCACACCATGCAAACGGCGCCTGCTTCCTGCGGACCGCGAGGGATGTGGTGGCTGCGGTCACCATACACAAGGAATAGTGAGCTCCCGGAGTTGCCGAGAAAAGCTAGAAGAAACAAGGCGAAAATCAGGCGTAAACCGGGTGCTAGTCCTCGCGGAAAAATTGGAGATTCGAAAAAATAATCTTGACAGTTACAGCAGAGCTAGTAGAAACTCCTCCTCGCGCCAGTATCTGCCTTCCCCCAAGAACGTTCCGACGTTCCTCTCCTATCCGCACGCCGGACAAAAGTCAGCGAGGAG
>AR_comb_assmDRAFT_10366088_pt1 | contig 12124 bp, 10 predicted proteins | sample ArasoioldDNA_FD_10543 | JGI IMG/M metagenome (IMG submission 10543) | reverse complement strand
CCGAACCAACAGATTATGAGTCTGCTGCTCTAACCGTTGAGCTACAGGGGCACATCAGAAGCCGGTGAGCATTCTACTGTGGCACGGCGTGCGGGTGAAGTAGCGATCAGTTTTCCGTTATCGCCTTCTCAGATTTCTTGACCGGGGAGTTGCCGTTGGGTTTCTTTGATTTTTCCAGCAGCCGGGCGATCGTCCGAAGCAATTCGGCGGGCTCGACTGGTTTGGAAATGTGCGCATTGAAACCGGCATCGAGGGCCATGCGCGTGTCCTTTTGCGAAACGTAGCCGCTCAAGGCAATTGCGGGCACCTCAGTCATGGTAGGAAGTTGCCGCAGCTCTTTCATCATCTCGAACCCATCCATGTGCGGCATGCCGATGTCCGAGAGAATTAAATCGACTGAATTCGCGGGCGCAATCTCAAGAGCTTCCTGCGCCGACTGGCAAGTGGTCACGCGAAAGCCTTTTGTCCTGAACGTCGACTGCAGAAGTTCCAGTGTGTCTTCGTCGTCTTCCACGATCAGAATGTGCGCCTGAGAGGGTTTTGTTTCCGCCGGTGCGCCCCCGGTCGTAGTCGCGGCCGCTTGCGCGAGGGCTTTTCGCCGAGGCAGGCGAACGGTGAAGCGGCTGCCGTGACCAATGCCACCGCTTTGCGCTTCGATCGTGCCGTGATGCGCTTCAGTGAAACTCTTGACCAGCGCGAGTCCCAGACCCAGGCCGCCATGCGCGCGCGTTTTGGAGCCATCGGCCTGGACAAATTTCTCGAAGACACGCGGAAGAAACTCCGGAGTGATGCCACAACCTTTGTCCTGGAAAGTGACGACCACTTCGTCCCCTGCCGTGGCGCAGGTAATGTGTACGTGGCCCCCGGCCAAAGAAAACTTAATTGCATTGTGCAGCAGGTTTCCAAATACTTGGCCCAGCCGCGTCGAATCACCGGTCACAATTTCGTCGTGCCAATCGCGAAAAGTAACTTCGAGATGGACCTCACGGGAATCCGCAAACGGCCGTGCAGTTTCGATCGCTTCATTGACGACACGCGTGAGGTGTACGGGCAATTCTTCCATCCGCATTTTGCCGCTCAGAATGGCGGTCATATCGAGCAAGTCATTGATAAGCCGCTTCAGGGCATGCGCATTTTTTTCAATCACAGCCAAACCGTGATCGATTTCCTTGGGCGGCAACATTCCCGTGCGGACCATATGCACCCAGCCAATCACGGGCGTCAAAGGTGTGCGCAACTCATGCGAGAGTGTCGTCAGGAATTCGTCCTTCGCGCGATTCGCTGCTTCAGCTTCCTGGCGCGCGGCACGTTCTTCTTCAAACAATCGGGCGTTGTCGATAGCCAGGGCCACGCGAAACGCCACCAGTTGCAGCAGCCGCGTATCGTCCGGAGTAAACGGACGCGGCGAACGCCTGCCGACGTGAATCACGCCCAGCACACGGCCCTCCAGCAGCAGCGGCACTCCGAGGAGTGTCTTCACCCCATGCTCACGAAGAAACGGTGTGTACAGCTCGGCGGTTTCAATGTCGTCAATTACCAACGGCGCCTTCTGTTCGGCGATGCGCCCGGCGAAGCCGGAGCCAACCGGAACGTGAATGTGAAGATCCAGATCCAGTCCCTTCGTGGCCCACGCCACCAGCGTATCGCCTTCTTCGAGTAGCAGGATGGTGACGGTGTCAACGTCCATCGCGTCGCGCACTCGGTCAAGTAACTCTGCCAGTAAATTATCGAGTGAGAGATGCGACAAGGCCACCTCTGTCACGGCCTGAACTTGCCGCATGCGATTCATAGCGGTTTCAAGTTCCAGCCGCGCCCGCTGCTCGCGCGCGAACAGTTCAGCAAGCTCGTGCTGCGCGCGTTTGCGTTCGATGAACTGTCCGATTTGATTGCCAATCGCCGTCATCACCGCCCGCAGTGATTCGTCAGGTGCCTGTGTCTCCTGAGCAAAAAATTCCATTACCGCTGAGACTTCCTCACCGAGCTTAATCGCAAAACCGACTGCTGATTGCAGATCAGACCTGGCGGCTAACTCACTGCGCGGGAAAATGCCTTTGGCGTAATCGGTTATCCACTGAGAAGTACCTTCTGCCCAAATGTGACCCGGAAACCCAACGCCCCGGGCAAAATGACGGCCGCGACTCGCGGTCTCAAATTCCGACGGTTCGGCCGTATCGCTGTAACTTGCAATCCAACGCAGGAGATCAGCGTCGCGATCGACCACCCACATTTGTCCGAGATTCCAGCCGAGGTTTTGACAGATCGCGCGTAAGACTTTGGGGGCGGCGGCTTCCAACGAATCGGATTCGGCGAGAATCCGTGCCGCTTGGTATTGCACAGTCAAACGTGTCTCAAGCCTTTTGTTGTCCGTGGCGTCGCGCACTATCCCGGTGAAGTAGTGCACGCCATTTTCACTGAACTCGCCGAAAGAGATCTCCAGCGAAAGGTTGCGTCCGTTCTTATGCAGACCCGGCATCTCAACGGAATTCCACGTAATGTGACGCGTTCCACCCGTGAGATACCTGGTAACCGCCTCGCGATGCAGAGACCGCAAATAATCCGGCATCAACATCGTCAGCCGCTGCCCGATCAGTTCGTCCTGCGAATAGCCAAAGATTTTTTCGGTCGCACGATTGGCAAAAACGATCGTGCTGTCCTGGTTGATCGTTATGATTGCGTCGGACGTAGTTTCCGCAATAACGCGCAAGAACTGATCGGGACCGCTGAATCGTTGGTTTGGCGCCATACGCAAGTTTTGATCGAAAGCTAATCCTTTTCTTTCACGTGCGTCAATTTGCCGTTCGGGCCGAGGCAGAGAATACCTGAGAACCAGCTCAACTCGCGGCTCTTTGACAATCGAAAATCGGCAATCAAAAATTGGAAATCTTCATATGTATCCCGCGGGCAATCTGTTTATTCCGGCCTCACATGGGCAGCTGGAAGCAATTTTGAAAGAGTCGCACACCGGCGATGTTCGCGGCGCCGCCCTCGTGCTGCACCCGCATCCGCTGGGCGGGGGCACGATGCACAACAAAGTAGTATTTCGCGCGGCCGCCGCTTTGAATGATGCGGGGCTGGTTACATTACGAATAAATTTTCGCGGTGTAGGCCAAAGTACCGGCACTCATGACGAAGGTGATGGTGAACGTGAAGATGTTCGCGCCGGGCTGGATTACCTGGCGCAGAACTACGCAAACCAGGAAATCACGCTGTGCGGCTTTTCATTCGGGGCGCGAGTCGGTTTGGAAGTTGGTTTGTCAGACGCGCGGGTCGTCAGGCTAATCAGTATCGGTACGCCCGTCGATAAGTACGACTTCAGCTTTCTTGAGCAATGCCGTAAGCCGATTCTCTTCGTGCACGGCGACCACGATGAGTATGGAAATGTGGATCGCTTGCGCGAGCTTGTTGCCGAGATCGCTGCACACGCGCCAGCTGAACTCCGGGTGATCGAGGGCGCGGGTCACTTCTTTGATACTCAGTTGGATGAATTGAAGCGAGTGATTACAGAGTGGGCAGGAGCGCAGGCATCCTTGCCTGCGGGGCGGCGCCGTCCTGGCCGCGACAGCTAGTTGAGATACCCCTTCGCCACCAGCAACTCCGCATTCAAGATCGCGGCGCCGGCAGCACCGCGGATCGTATTGTGACCCAATGCGATGAATCGGTAATCAAGCACGTTGTCTTCGCTAATGCGTCCGACGGTGACGCTCATGCCATTGCCGGCGTCGCGATCGAGACGCGGTTGCGGTCGATCTATTTCATCGCGAACGATGACGGGTTGTGCCGGAGCAGAGTGGAGATTCAGTTCTTGCGGTAGCGCGCGAAACGACGACCACGCTTGATGGATTTCGGCGGTCGAAGTCTTCTTCGCAAACGCTACTCTGATTGACGCCATGTGTCCGTCAGTCACATTCACGCGATTGCATTGGGCGCTGACCTTCATATCGGCGTCGAGGATTTCTCCCTGACTGACCGTGCCCAGAATCTTGCGCGTCTCGGCTTCGACTTTTTCTTCTTCGCCGCCGATGAACGGAATCACATTATCGGTCGCGTCAAGCGAGGCGACCCCGGGATAGCCCGCACCTGACAGTGCCTGCATCGTCGTGACCACACATGACGTGACGCCGAACTTGCGGTGCAGCGGCGCCAGGGCCAGCACGACGGCAATCGCCGAGCAATTCGGATTTGTAACAATAAAGCCTTTGTTGTAGTCGCGGTTCGTGCGCTGCGCGTCGATCAATTCAAGATGCTCTGGATTCGCTTCCGGAATCAACAGAGGCACGTCCGCTCCCATGCGATGCGGTGAAGAATTGCTGATCACGGGATAGCCGGCGCGTGCAAAATCCTCTTCCGCCTGTTTCGCCACGTCAGTCGGCAGACTGGAGAAGACAAAGTCACAATCGAGCGGTGGCTGTGGAGCCTGCACAACGATTTCTCTGACTGCTCGTGGCATGTCTCCTGGAAGACGCCACGTGCATGCCTGTGCGTAGGATTTGCCCTGCGAACGATCCGATGCGGCGAGCGAGGTGATTTCAAACTGCGGGTGGTTCTGGAGCAGTTGGATAAAGCGCTGACCGACTACGCCCGTCGCGCCGAGGATGCCTACGCGGAATTTTTTCGTCATCTAAGGAAGAATTTACCACAGAGGACACACAGGAAAACTTTGAGGTACAACAGAGGCGCAAAGCGGGCGCGACGTTCTGTGCTTTGTTAGATCTCCTTCTTCTCAGTGTCCTCTGTGGTTAAGATTTGATCGATTTGAGAGCTTCTCCCAACCTGCGCACACCTTCGCTCAACCGTTCTTCATCCGCGCAAAATGAAATGCGGAGAAAGCCCCTGCTTTCTTCTCCAAACGCCGCCGCGGGAATGGTCACCACGCCATGTTCAAGTCCCGCTTCGGCGACACGGAGTTCGTCGCCGTACTGACTGACATCAACCATCGTGTAGAACGCACCTTCTGGTGTCACGCAACGCAGCCCGAGCCCGTCGCGCAGCGAAGCCAGGAGATGATCTCGCCGGCGATGAAAGATCGTCCGGTACTCTGCGCGTGCGGCGGCCGCTTCCTCTGTCCATGCGGCAAGTGCGGCTTTCTGCGAAATGCTCGAGGCACAGGTCACCGTGTATCCGTGCAACACGAGCGCGGCCTTCATCACCTCGGTGTCGCCGGCAAGCCACCCGATTCGCCAACCCGTCATCCGCATCGATTTGGATAGTCCACTGACGATGATAGTGCGTGGATAGAATTCCGAGATCGATGCCGGCCGCTGCGGCGTGTAGTAGAGTTCGCGATAGATTTCATCGCTGATGATGAATGCGTTTGAGCCGCTCGAGGTCACGGCATCACACATCGCTTGCAGATCGTTTCGCGATAATGCGCGGCCAGTTGGATTCGACGGGCTGATGCAGATTACTACTTTTGTTCGCTCGCTAAGTTTGCTTTTGAAATCTTCAAGGTTAAAGCCGAAATCGTTCGCCGCCGGCAATCGATAGCGAATCTCTTTGCCGCCCACCATCTTTGTGATCATTGGGTACGCGATGAAGCCCGGATCGGGCATCAACACTTCGTCACCTTCTTCGACCAGCGTGCGGAGAATCAAATAAAGCGACTCCTGCGATCCGGCGGTAACGACGATCTGGTCAATATCCAGATTCATGTACGGGTAATCTCCCGCAATTTTCTCGCGCAGTGCCGGAATACCGGCTTGCAATGTATAACCGCTCTTTTCTTCCTGAATAACGCGAATCGCCTCACGCCGGACGACTTCAGGTGTGGGCAGATCCGGCTCTCCGAGTCCGAGGCTGATGCTGCCGGGCTTCGCCCGATCCGAAATTTTTCGGATCATGCTCTTCTCGATACCGCGAAGAAAGGGTGGTGGTTGGAATTGATTCAACGCAGCGCCTCCTCCAATTGCGTGGCTGCGTCAGTTTTCTCGTCGCGATACTTCACGATGATCGGCGCGTAGAGTGATAAGCCCCATTCGCGTGCTTTGTCTGAGTTAATGGCGCGCGAGCCGGGAATGACGACGGCGCCGGCGGGAATCTCCAGCGGCGCGTCCGCGGTGCGCCGATAAATCTGTTCTCGGACAAGATCGAAAACGGGCGTCGAACCGGTGATAATTGTTCCTGACGCCAACACCGCCCGTTCACGAACGATCGCGCCTTCATAGACACCGCAGTTTCCACCCACGATCACGTCGTCTTCGATAATTACCGGCATCGCTCCCGCGGGTTCAAGCACGCCGCCGATCTGCGCTGCCGCGGAGATGTGCACGCGCTTTCCGATCTGCGCGCACGAACCAACCAGGGCGTGGCTATCTATCATTGTCCCGTCGTCCACGTAAGCGCCGGCGTTCACGAACATCGGCGGCATGCAGACAACGCCCGGTGCAATGTAGGCGCCGTCGCGAATACTCGATCCGCCCGGCACAATGCGCACGCGATCTCCAGGCGTGAATCGTTGAATCGGGTAAGTGTTCTTGTCGAGGAATTGCAGACTGTGATCCGGCGGCGACATATCGACAATTCCGCCCATCCGAAAGCCCACCAGAATGCCGCGTTTTACCCAGGCGTTCGTTTGCCAGTTGCCGCTCGCGTCGCGTTCAGCCGCGCGAATCTCGCCGCGATTGAGCGCTGCTTTGAATTCGTTGAAGAGGGCGAAGTCAGCGTCAGAGAAATTACCGCCCTCGCGCGCCGCCAGAGTGTCGATTTGTTCGCGCAATGTCATGAAGTCAGAACCGCCTGCGTCAGCGGGCGGGTATTGCTAAACTTTAATCGAAGTCAGGCAACTCTTCGCCCTGGCCGCTCACAACATACTCAGTAGCAACCGCGACACTCCGCTCATTCCAAAGATGCCTTTTACTGCCTTTGTCTACCCAAGGACTCAAGCTTGAGTGCCAACAACCATTCTCGGCATCAAGTATTACAGGTTCACGTTTGAGTTGGCTCTCGTTGTAACGCCGCCAAAGCTCATTGGTTGGAATTCGCGGTGCTCCGTATTGATGGTGAAAACGATCGACAGAGGTTCGTTCGTCGCCATGGAGCGAAGTGCCATAACCGCGAAACGTGATGAAGTAAGCCAAAGGAATGTCGGTATCGTTCCACATTGAATGCAAACTTACCCGCCCGCTGACGCAGGCGGTTCTGACCTCATCCTGCGACGCCTGCACGATGTAAAAGTCCGAGGTCGTTAATGACTTCACGAATCTTCGTGCGACTCTTTTCGGTAATCGGTACGAGCGGGAGCCGGAAGTTTTCATCGAGTAATCCCATCAGGGCCATCGCGGCTTTGACGGGTCCGGGGCTTGATTCGATGAAGTTAATTTCCAGCAACGGCAGCAAACGGTAGTGAAGCACGCGCGCTTCGTCCCATTTTCCTGCAAGCGCAAGATTAGTCATCTGCGACATCAAATCGGGAACTTCATTCGAAGCGACGCTGACGATTCCCTCGGCACCCAGCGCGATTAATGGCAACGTCACAGCGTCGTCGCCCGATAACACCGAAAAGCCGGCGGGCCGCTCGTGGAGAATCTCCATAATCTGAGAAAGATTTCCAGAAGCTTCTTTGACCGCAACGATGTTTTCGCAATCGCGCGCGAGCCGGACTGTAGTTTGCGCCGCGATGTTCGACGAGGTGCGGCCCGGCACGTTGTAAAGCATGATGGGCACGTCCGGAACGGCTTCGGCAATGGCGCGAAAGTGTGCGTACAAGCCTTCCTGTGTCGGCTTGTTGTACCAGGGCGCGACCTGGAGTAAAGCGTCCGCGCCGAGGTCGCGAGCGCGTTGCGAATATTCGATCGCTGCGGCAGTCGAATTGCTTCCCGCCCCGGCGATCACTTTTGCCCGACCACGAGCGACGTCGATCGTCATGGCGATGACACGAGCGTCTTCCTCTTCGGTCATCGTCGCGCTTTCGCCGGTAGTGCCACAGGGCACGAGCAGTTTCACGCCACCGTTGATTTGGCGATCGACCAGTGCACGCATTCGTGCTTCGTCAATCGATCCATTCGACTTGAACGGCGTTACCAGGGCCGTGGCGCAACCGCGCATCCAATCAAGTTGCATTGTCATGACTTAATCCTCGTTTAGGGCGGCGGACTTTTCCGCCACCTGAATAGCCGGACAAGTCCGGCTTCAAACAATTCACTGACTCTGTGGCTGTGTGGCCAATATCTCGTCGAACGCGTCCGAAAACTCATAGAGACCCTTACGATCAACGATCCACTGCGCCGCCATCAGCGCGCCCTCGGCAAAGCCTTCGCGCGAACGCGCCACGTGCTCGAGCGTAATGTGATCGGCCGGTGAGTCAAAACCGACGCGGTGCGTTCCCGGAATGTGGCCGGCGCGCGTCGAGGTAATCGGCACATCACGACCGAGATGGTTCGCGACGATATCACCGAGCTTAATTGCTGTGCCTGAAGGTGCGTCTGCCTTCCGTTTATGATGAGCCTCTTCAATGAACACATCATATGACTCGAGGTTCTGAAACAATTCAGCCGCGCGGCCGGCAATGCGAAAGAATAGCTGCGCGCCGATGGAGAAGTTGGCTCCGTATATCAACGCCCCGTCAGATTCTTCGACGGTGCGGGCAAGCTCATTGTGGTTAACGCGCCATCCGGTCGTGCCCTCGACCAAAGGAATTCCGGCAAGCATGCACAGTTCAATATTCCTGGGAACCGCAGCCGCGATCGAAAAATCGATCGCCACTTCGCATTGGCTGAGTTCGGCCGATAGATCTTCTGTCGGCCGAACGGCGTCGGACTGATCGAGAGCTAGTACGACTTCGTGATTGCGCTCACTCGCCAGCTTTTCTACGAGCTGACCCATCGCGCCGTGTCCTATCAATGCGATCTTCATTGCCTCAACAAACTCTTTGCCAGATTTGCATACAAGTCTACCGCGTTTATCAGCTCAGGCTTACTCACTTTTTCGTCGTCAGTGTGTGCCACCAGGATCGATCCGGGCCCAATCAAGAGCGCGCGACCCCAGTTTGAGAGATATGGAATGTCCGTGGTAAATCGCGCCACCATCTGCTCAAAACCGTCGAGCGTCAACAGACGAATCGGATCGTGAACGGACTTGTAATCGATTGCCGCGCGTCCGGCAACCGCATATTCCAGATGTTCTTTGATCGCGAGTCCCGAATCGGCAACTCGAATTTGAACGGTTGCCTGCGCATTATCCGGAATCACGTTCGCGCGTGTTCCGCCTGAGACGATACCGATATTACATGTCGTCTCGCCGAATACGTCGTTGCCTGGCCAGTCTATTCCACGAATATCATTCAGCACATCCAGCAGTTTTTCGATCGCTGATTCGCCTTGTTCGGGATAAGCGGAATGCGCGGCACGGCCGGTGGTGGAAATCGTTGCCTGCAGCGATCCCTTGGTGCCAATTGCAAGGCGATTGTCGGTCGGTTCGCCATTGATCAGAAATTCGCTCGACTCAGCTGCCGGATGATCGTTGGCAATCCTGGCGCCAGCGCTCGTTACCTCTTCATCGACCGTAAAGAGCAGGCCAATTTCGTTAATTCCCTCACCGCGCAAAAGCTCAGCCGCGGCGATTTGAGCAGCGATGATACCTTTGGCGTCACACGCGCCACGCCCGTAGATGAATTCATCGTTTTCACTCGAGCCGATGAAGGGTGGCACAGTGTCCATGTGCGTCGACAGGACCACGCGTGGTTTAGCTTGAGTGGTCGCGATGATGTTCGACCGCTCAGGCGAGACGTCCTGCAACTCGACGTGATAGCCGTGCCGCAACAGCAGCTCACCGAGGGCTGTTCCGATCTGAAATTCTTCGCCACTGACCGATGGAATATCGATCAGCTCGCGCGTCAGGCGAAGAACGTCAATCACGTGACGTCCTCCTGTCCTCAGCAGTCATCGGCGCAGTCGCGCGACGACTAGGAAGCCCGCCAGTCGTTAAGGTACTCGCGCTTCTCGCTTCAGTTGCGCCGAAACATACGCGATGCAGACGCGTAATTGCTTCGGCTGCGTGTTCTTCATCAACCATGAACGTTAGGTTCACGCTCGACGCACCAACCGAGATCATCGAAACGTTAATGTCGCTAATGACTGAGAACACTCGCGCGGCGATGCCCGGTGTATTACGCAAACCTTCGCCCACTACCGAAATGATCGTACGGTTTTCTTCGACTTGGACCGTTCCGAGTTGTTCAAGATCTGGAATCAGATCCGTCATGGTGCGCGCGTCGTCAATCGATAAAGACACACTCACCTCTGAAGTCGTTACTACGTCGACCGCCGTCTTGTGTCTATCAAATATTTCGAACAACGCGCGCAAAAAGCCGTAAGCACCGAGCATCCGCGCTGAAGTAACTTGCACAGTGGTAATTCCATTTTTATGCGCGATCGCTTTGATTGTCTGGGGCGTACTTTCGGACTCAGCCACGATCAACGTGCCGGCATCGCGTGGTGCGCGCGAATTGCAGACGCGCACAGGAATCGCTCTGTCGATTGCCGGTTGAATTGTTTTCGGATGCAGGACCTTCGCGCCGAAGTAAGCGAGCTCAGCCGCTTCCTGATACGACAGCACTGGAATCGTTCTGGCGTCCGGCACGACGCGTGGATCTGCGGTTAAGACCCCGCTCACATCCGTCCAGATTTGAATCTCGCGCGCATCCAGCGCTGCGCCGACGATCGCGGCCGTGTAGTCCGATCCGCCGCGCCCGAGCGTCGTCGTCACTCCCCGCGCCGTGCTGCCGATGAATCCGCCGAGCACCGGGACCTTCTTCGAATCAACCAGGAATTTCGCCTCTGCTTTCACGGCCGCGGCAGTTTCAGGTTGCGGGGTTGCGTTCCCATAATTGTCATCAGTCTTGATGCAACGGCGCGCGTCGATGTGCAGAGCCGAAATGCCCTGCTCGCACAATACCGCGGTGATTAATTGCGAAGACAAGTGCTCGCCATACGCGACGATTTCATCCTGCAGCGGCGGACTGGTGACTGGATGCGCAGCAATGATTTTGTGCAGCTGCCGAATCTTTGCGCGCGCGTCTGCAGCCGCGGAAACATACGCCGCACGGCGGTCGCCCTGGAGAAGCTCGCCGGCAATGGCAAGATGTCGTTCAAATTCCGATTCAAGAGATTTGCTGGCAGTACGAGCATCACCAGCCACCGCTTTGTCGACACTCGCGATTAGTGAATTAGTAAAGCCCGCAATCGCGGAAACGACTACGAGGGGTCGAGAGCCGATCGACGACTTAACGACATCCGCGACACCGCGGATCGCTTCGGCATCGGCGACCGATGTGCCGCCGAATTTCATGATCGTGGGATTGATGCTCACGAAAGCTCTGTGATTAACGGAGAGCTAGTCAATCACAGCGCACTCAGAGGATCAAGGTAACGACGCTTGCAGAAATGATTTTTGTAATCCTCGATTCTTACAGAGCGTCATGGTGAAATTCTGAGAATGGCTGTATTACTCGTCATGCCTCGCAGTGTAATAGCCATTGGTAAATCACCGGTGGGTAAGCCTTCGGGAAGTCTCACGACGATGTAAGATCCATCGAGGCCGTTCACTCCCGGAAATGGTCCAACGCCTTCCACAGTCAGATTGAAACCGGCGGCTTGCACTGTGAGTACTGAAGGATCAGGTTGATTTAAACCAAGATTGGAAGTAAGCAAGACTACCCGCGTGCGATGATCGGCGCTGAAGTTGTGGTCCGTGCTAAGCGGCAGTGGGTCGCGAACAAACGTGACTGAATCAAGGACCACCGCGCGGTTGCTGGCGCCTTCTTCCATAAACAGAATGGGCGGAGCCTTGGTTAGCACGATGTCGTTGCCATCCCCACCAATGTAGCTGATCCGAAACGGAACACCCTTGATCATTAGAGTTGCGCCTTCCGGTAAATTCTTGAAGTTACCTTGTACCGCGCCGGCACTGGTCTTGTTGATCACAATGAAATTGTCGCCCGATGGTTGCGAGGCGAATAGGGCTTTAACGTCGAGAACGCTGTTGCCAAGAGTCACAGCGCCACCCACATTCAGCCTGTCTATCCCCGAAAGGGGGAAGAAATCCGGCTGGTAAGTAACGTTGGAATTCAGGGTCAAATTTCCGGTGATGGTAGGCGAAGTATCCACTAGAAGGAAGAGCCCGCCTGTGGCAG
>AR_comb_assmDRAFT_10323242_pt1 | contig 12126 bp, 8 predicted proteins | sample ArasoioldDNA_FD_10543 | JGI IMG/M metagenome (IMG submission 10543) | reverse complement strand
CTGACCCCTGACCTCTGACCCCTGACCTCTGACCCCTGATAAAAAATCAAAGCGGCCCGAAACTTCCAGGCCGCCGGACAGCCGAGGCGGCTGTCCCTACACAGGTTTTACCGGCCACTGGCAACTGGCCACTGGCAACTGCAGTTACGTTCCTTCCGACCACCCCGCCAGATACTCTTCCTGCTCCGGCGTGAGCTTGTCGATCTTGATGGCCATCGACTCCAGCTTCAGTTTGGCCACGCGTTTGTCGAGCTCGTCGGGAACTTTGTAAACCTTCGGCTCGAGCTTCTTCGCGTTCTTCACCATGTACTCGACGCTCAAGGCCTGGTCGGCGAAGCTCATATCCATCACCGATGCCGGATGTCCCTCGGCGCTCGCCAGGTTGATCAGGCGTCCTTCGCCCAGCAGGTTGATCTTGCGTCCGTCTTTCAGCGAGTACTCGTCGACGAAATTGCGCGTGGTCCGCTTCGACGACGACATCTTCTCCAGCGCCGGGATATCGATCTCGACATTGAAGTGTCCCGAGTTCGAAATGATCGCGCCGTCTTTCATCACGTCGAAGTGCTCTTTCGTGAGCACGCTCTTGTTGCCGGTGACGGTGCAGAACACATCGCCCAGCTTCGCCGCTTCGGGCATGCTCATCACGCGGAATCCGTCCATCACTGCTTCGAGCGCCTTGGTCGGATCCACTTCCGTCACGATGACTTCCGCTCCCGCTCCGCGAGCGCGCGAAGCGAGACCTCGGCCGCACCATCCGTAGCCGGCGATCACGAACTTCGAGCCGGCGAGCAGGAAATTCGTCGCGCGGATAATGCCATCGAGCGTTGACTGTCCCGTGCCGTATCGGTTATCGAACAGATGCTTGGTGTCAGCGTCGTTGACCGCGACGATGGGATACTTCAGCACGCCCTCGTTCGACATCGCGCGCAGGCGGATCACACCGGTGGTCGTTTCTTCCGTTCCGCCAATCACGGTCGCGAGCACGTCGGTGCGCTTGGTGTGCAGGATGCCGACCAGGTCGGCGCCGTCGTCCATCGTGATCTGCGGCTTGTGATCGATCGCCGCCAGAATGTGGTTGTAGTAGGTGTCATTGTCCTCGCCCTTGATGGCGAACACCGGAATGTTGTGGTCGCGCACCAGCGACGCGGCAACGTCGTCCTGCGTCGAGAGCGGGTTCGAGGCGCAAAGCACGACTTCGGCTCCGCCATCGCGTAGGCAGATCCCGAGGTTCGCGGTCTCGGCCGTGACGTGCAGGCAGGCTGAAATCCGTATGCCCTTCAGTGGCTGGTTCTTGATGAATTCTTTGCGAATAATCTGGAGCACTTTCATCGACTGGTTCGCCCACTCGATGCGCTTCTTTCCCAGATCGGCCAGTTCAATATTTTTGATGTCGCAATTAATAGCGGCGGTTGACATGCATCTCCTCGTTTTTAGTTTCTAGCTGGTAGCTCTCAGCTGCTAATTTATGGCGCGCTTCGCGGCGCCTAAAGATGAAACATTGATTTCGTGATGATCAGAGCCCACATCTATTTTCGCAGAATCGTCGAATTTCCGGAACCGACACGGCGGAAAAAGCTTGAACCACGAAGGGCACGAAGTGTCACGAGGGGAAACGCTTTTCCTTAGTGTTCCTTCGTGTCCTTAGTGGTGAATGATCTTACTTCCGAGCGCCCGCGGGCTCCCGCAATCCGGCATCACTGGCCAGCTTCGCAGCCTTGTCCGTCAACTCCCAGGTGAAGTCGGAATCGTTGCGTCCGAAGTGTCCGTACGCAGCCGTCTTCTTATAGATGGGACGACGCAGGTCCAGCGACTCGATGATCCCGCGCGGTGTCAGCTTGAAGTGCGCGCGAATGATATCCGGGATCGTCGCCGGATCCACCTTCTCCGTGCCGAACGTCTCCACCAGAACGCTGACGGGATCGGCCACGCCGATCGCATACGCAAGCTGCACTTCGCACTTGTCCGCGAGTCCGCCAGCCACCACGTTCTTCGCGATGTGCCGCGCCATGTAAGCTGCGGAGCGGTCTACCTTGGTCGGATCTTTTCCGCTGAATGCACCACCGCCGTGACGGCCCATGCCGCCGTAAGTGTCGACGATGATCTTGCGTCCGGTGAGTCCGGTATCGCCCATCGGGCCGCCGATGACGAACCGTCCCGTCGGATTGATGTGATACTTCGTGTATTCATCCAGCAACTGCGGAGGAATCACGGCCTGAATCACATGCTTCAGGATGCCGGAGCGCAGCTCGTCATTGGCAACAGTCTCGGCATGCTGCGTCGAGATGACGACGGCATCCACACGGAGCACCTTGCCGTTCGCATCGTATTCCACAGTAACTTGGGATTTTCCATCGGGCCGGAGGAAGGGAAGAGTTCCATTCTTGCGCACCTGCGAAAGCCGCTGTGTAAGCTTGTGCGCGAGAGAGATGGGAGTCGGCATAAAATCCGAATTCTCATTCACCGCATACCCAAACATCATTCCCTGGTCGCCGGCGCCGCCGGTGTCTACTCCCATGGCGATGTCGCCGGATTGTTTGTTGATGCTGGAGATGACGGCGCAGGTGTTGCAGTCGAAGCCGTGGAGGGCGTTGTCGTATCCGATGGACTGGACGGTGCCGCGCACGACCTGCTGGAAGTCGACGTAAGCTTTGGTGGTGATTTCTCCGGCGATCATGACGAGGCCGGTGGCGGTGAGAGTTTCGCAGGCGACGCGGCTGACGGGGTCGTCGGTGAGGCAAGCGTCGAGGATGGCGTCAGAAATCTGATCGGCGATCTTATCGGGATGGCCTTCGGTCACCGATTCCGAGGTAAATAGGTAGCGATTCTTGGATGGCAATGGTTTATCTCCTTAAGATTGCACTGGGCCGAGGGCCACAGGGCAAGTCGTTACGCGCCTGGTTGCAACGATCGACTTCCACTGCGTTGGCTGGACGTCATTGGGTCGGGGCGTTGATGAACCAGCGGAAATCCTGACTGGCCGCGAAGCGGCACACTGGGAGGAAGTCCTTGTAAAAGGCTAACAGAGCCCACGCAGTGCCGCAACGAGTTTGGCCCTAAGGGGCAGAGCGCCAGTTAAACAGCCGAAAATCGGTGCTGGGTGGAGCCTGCCCAATTTCTATGCCGCCAGACGGATTCCCGATCCTTGATCCGAGAGACGATTCTTCAATCGGCGCGCAGCGAGGTGAAGCATGAGACGCGTTGTGCCGGTCATGATCATACTGATGCCGACCAACGTTCCAATTACCCATCCGGAACTCGAGGGCCAGTGTCTCCAGACGAGGATGCCGAGGAATAATGTGACGACGCCGTCAAACAGAATCCAGCCTGCGCCAGCGGCGCTGCGGTTCTGGAAGTAGGCGACGAGGTCGAGGACACCTTCGGCTACGAAGAACAAAGCCAGTGCGAGGGTGAACGAGGCCACGCCCATCAGAGGGTGAAAGACGAAGTAGAGTCCAGCGATCAGGTAAGCGGCCGCGACGAACAGTTTCCAGGCGATATTGCCGGCACCTTGCGACTGGAATGCGTGAATGAGTTGCGTGGCTCCGCTGAAGACGACGAGCCACGACACGATCGCGACCACGCCGAGCGATGTTCCGAGTGGAAGAGCAACAGCCAGAACGCCGAAAAGGATGAGCACGACTGCCCATGCGATTGAGCGTCCGGAGCCGTGGGTTGCGAGAGTGCCGAGTGCCATGAGGTGCCGCCTTCCATCGCAACTGCGCGATTGGATAGTTGTTGATCGAAGCGTTTCAGCGGTGGGTGGAGGCGTCTACTGTCAGATGTGGCAGAGGGTTTTCATTGAGTGCTTTCGCGGACGTGGCAGAGGCATTCATTGCGCGCTTCGCGCGCAACCCCGGGCGAGGCGCCCGGGGCTACACGTTCGTCTATGCTTTCGACGGTTGGGGCACCCTTTACTTATTTCTATTACCTCTTTCTATCAGCGGCGGACTTGGGTGACGAATTTTACTGTTTCTAGTTTGGCCAGGCCGGTCAGTTTGTCGAGCGATAGGCGTCCGATGATCAGCTTATCTTTGGATCGGACTTGCGTGACGTTGAGGCCTAGGGCTTTGAGTTTTTCCAGTTGGGCTAACGGATCTTGCGTGAGGAGCAACTGGATTTCGATGGTGCCGTTGGGAGCCAATTTGCAGTCTGCGGCTTGCTTCTTCCAGCAATCGAATTGCTTGAGGATTGCGGGGCTTAGTTTCGATTCGAGGAGAGTGCGCTCGCTCGCAATTTTTGTGAAGGAAGGCTGAGAAGGTTCCTTCTCGAGTGCCTTGTCCGCGAAACTATAGGCTGTGCCGGGTCCCGTTCCTGCTCCGGATCCGGAACCAACTCCTCCACCCGTACCTGAACTAATTCCTGGAACGGGCGGAGGCGGAGGTGACGCGGCCGCTCCGTGCATCACGGGACCACCGATCGTACGTCCATTAGTCGCGACGCCGGAACGAGTCACAACGCTTGGCGCCGCACTCAAGCTATAAAACGAAGTAAGGCGATCGAACTGCAGACTCTGTGTGTCGGCTCCGAGGCGTTCGATTCCCTCGTAGCTCATGCCTTCAGGCATTTCGACTGGGACGTCGACGCGTTCCGGTTTGCCGTTCGTGGTGACTACGCGCTCTTCGACGGCGACGAAGGATGTGAACTGGGTCATCAGCCTGTAGTTGAGGCCGAGTTGGGTGATGTATTCCCGCACTGCGGGTTTGACGGTGCCAGATTGCAGGCCATCCCAATCCTGAGACATGAGGTCATCAATTTTTCGGCGCGCCCAGAAACTGGAGAGCGTGTTGTCGGCGGATGCCGTGTTGTTGAGATGCACCGGAATTTCACGGGTGAAATCTTCGCCGGCGCGTTTGCCGTGGACGATGATCGATCCATCGGTGGCGGCGCTGTATCTTCCGCTCACAACTAACGGCTTACCGGTGAAAAGGTCAGGGAGTTTCCTGGGGAACACCTCGTCGACGGGCAGGCCGTGCCAATCGATGGAGACGTCGGTGAGAACCGGAGAGCGCAGTCGCTGATACAGGCGATGAGCGGCGGCGTCTGCCTTGTCGCTGAGGGTGACGACTTCGGAGTCGCCGCGTCCGGCCTTGGCCATTGAAGTAATCAGGAAGCGATTGACGGAGTTGCCGATGCCGTAAGCGAAGACGCGCGCATTGGGATGCTTCTGGATTTCGCCGATGATGCCGAGATCGTTGCCAACTTCTCCGTCGGTGACGAAGCAGACGACACGCAGATGATCCTGGGAATCGGAGGGGACTAAAGCGGCGCGGATGGCGGCCATCATCTCGGTGCCGCCGGATCCTTGCTGGGAGTTGAGAACCTCGCGGGCTTTGCGAATGTTTTCGGCGGTGGGGTACACCGGTTGGGGAAAGAGAATGCGCGTGTCGCCCGAGAAGGTGATGAGGTTGAAGGTGTCTCCGGGATAGAGTTCGTCGAGCGCGCGGTTGATGAGTCGTTTTGCCTTCTCGATGGGGAATCCCATCATGGAGCCCGAGGTGTCGAGAACGAAGACAAGTTCTTTGGGAGTGATGTCGGATTCGGGCAGCGCGGCGGGTGGCTGCAAGATCAGCGTGAAATATCCGCCTGCAGCGCCCTTGGCTCGGGAGACGGTTTTAGATTCGCCTTGAGAGAGAACCGCGTCGGCGATCTGCTCGCCGGCGACCTGGTATTTCAGCACGAAATCTTTGTTGGGAATCTCGGCGAGATTCTTGAGTTTCACCGTGGCGGAACTGGCGCCGGTGCGATTGATGTCGATTTTGTGGGAAACAGAATTCAGTTGCAGCAGCGGAACGCCGGAATCGAGCGCGAGTTCGATGGAAATATCGTGGCCGGTGCGCGTGCCTTTCGGAGTGATCGGCGGAGTGATCTTGGATGCGTCAGGAACCTGATCGGTGTCGGGCTCGCGGCCGCCGGCTTGCTTGCTGACGGCGTTGCCGGGAATGTAGCGCGGGGCGACGACCATGGGAAATACGAACTGGTAGGAGCCGGCTTCGTATTCAAGCGTCTGCAGATAGCTGATGGTGACGGTGACCTGTTCGCCGGGCAGAATGTTGGCGACCGACTGCGTGAAGACGTTGGGACGCTCCTGGTCGAGCAGGGCGGCGACGTGTCCGGTTTGTTTCGCGTGCTCGTAGATGGCGCGAGCGTCCTCGCGTTTGCGGATAACTCCGCGTACGGTGCGGGATCCGACCTGGATGGTCATGTCGTCGACTGCGGCATCTTCCGGCAGCGGAAACGCGTAGACGGCTTCTATCTGTTGTGCCGCAGCGTTCTCGAATGCTTGCGTGACGGTGACGCGAGTGAGGAATCCGCTGATGGCCGCGCGGACTTCGGTGTGGCGAAGAGGGCAGGTGCCTTGGACGGATCCGTCTTTGCCGAGGATGCCGAGCGATCCGGCGGTTTCATTGGTGGCGGCAGAGACGGAGTGTGCCGGCCACAGAACGATGGTGGAAAAAGTTACGAGCGACAGACACACGACAACTGAAAGGGCCCGCAGACGACGGCGTTGCATAGTTGCCTCCGCGAACAAGCGATTGGAACTTTTGAGTTCGTGAAACGTTGCCTCGGCCTCGGAAAATTTTCGCAGCGCTTGCTTTCATAGACTGATTTCGGGCGGCGAATGTTCCCTAGCGGGGACGAAGTAGGAACGGAGGAGGGGAGGATTCTTGCGAGGAGTTTCGTGGGGGCACTGCGATGTATACTCCGACGCAGGCAGGGTGCGTACCACGGCACTAAGCAGAAACAAGAGAGCGAATGAGTCTCAGGGGCCTAACAATCGTGGTCTCTATCGGCGCGACGCACTGGTTTGTTCTTGAGTCGATGTGGAGTAAGGCAAAACTAAGAGCAGGTTACAGAGTCTACGGAGCGCCAAGGGGGCTCAGGGCTTTGTACTTCCTGGCCGTGCCCCTTTTTGTATACGGGGCGGCTGTGAATTATCGCGATAACCCCGGCGAGAGATGGGTATCTGGGATATTGCTGCTGTTCGCATTCCTGTGCATATACTTTTTTCCGGCCACCATTCTGCTCTCGCGAGAGAAGCTTGTTTCAGTGCGTTGGTTGGGGGCTCGAAGAACAGAAATGACATGGACTGACGTCAACTGTGTTTATACAGATCCCGTGCAGAATTCGGTCATCGTTCAGGACAAGATCCAAAACCGCATCGTCCACACGATACTGAATGTTGATAGAGATGGTTTTTTGGAACAAATCCGAGGCCTTTCTTCGGATTTGTTGTCACGAATAACGCTGCAACTGTAACCTCGAACTTATGATATCGGCCGCACCGTAGCCCGCCCCTTCGGCAAGCTCAGGGCAAGCTCTTGCTAAGAACGCAAGGACGGGGTACCTGCCAGGTCTCCCATTGCGCGCTTTGCGCGCAACCCCGGGCGGGGCGCCCGGGGCTACACATTCTTGACAGTTCTCATTTCTGCGATTGGCACATCCTGCCTCTGCCATGCCCATCGATAGCTTTGCCAATTGCTCACTAGTCCTCTTCGCACCGGGTTTTGCAGAACGTAAGTCACCTTCGCGTCGAGGCTCTCTGATGAACGCAACACGTGATCAAACGATTCTTCCTGCCACACCCGTCCTTGCCGGTTCATTCGCCGGTTGATCCGATGTGCGGACACACTTTTGATCGTTTGCGTAATGTCAACCAGCGAGTGAATCGATCGTGTTTCTTCGTCGACAAGTGGAGTGAGAATCAGATGCACATGGTCGGGCATGACGACAGCAACATACAGTTCATATCTGCGTCGATGATCGTGCAGAGATGAAGAGAGAACGATATCGCGAGCCAAAGGAGACAGAATCCAGCGGAACTTCGTGACGAAGGTGATGAAGTGCGGGTTGAAATCTTTTTGGATGTGCGGCAGATTGCGACGGTAGAACTGCATACTTCGATTTTGGCAGGTGAGAGCGGGAGTCCGTCGGCAACTCGCGAGGAAATGGCGATCTATTCCCACAACGGGAAATAGAAGACCTTGTGTCCGGGCGGACGCTTCGTGCCCTTGAGTTGCTCAGCTACGAATGTTCGGGCGTCAATTGCACCCGGCTTTTGCCACGGTATCAACTGCGTCATTGCGCGCTTTGCGCGCAACCCCGGGCGGGGCGCCCGGGGCTACACATTCTCTCGGTGCTACACATGCTTGGTAGAATTCCGGCGTGAAAAACCGGAGGGATTTTCTGGCATCGGCGTCGGTGGGCGGAGTTGGTCTCTACGCCAATGCCCGAGGATGGCTTTTCAGCCGCAGTGGTGCTTCCAGCGAGCAGATTGAAAATCAGTTTCTCACCGCGCGTTTCGATACTGACTCAGGAAAAATTCAGGTCGAGCGAAAGGATGGGACGGCGCTGCTGCGCAATGCGGTGGCACGGGTTGTTCTTGCCGACTCGGACCGCGCTACTTCCGAGCGTTTTACTTCAGATCTGGAGTATCAGCGATCGTGCTCCGTACGGCCGTGCCGGGATTCTCTCGGTAGTGGGCGGCAGATTTCGGCGAAGTGTGTTGACCGGCGGCGTCAGCTTGATTTCGAAGTCTTGATCACCCTTTACGACGGCCGAGATGCGGCTGTCGTGGAAGTTGCGTGCCGGAATGCTTCCAACAAAGATGCGCGAGTGTTGCGCATTGAACCGGTTCGCGCCGTTCTGGACGAGGGTGGCCATTGTGGCTGGTCCGACGCCAGCAAGGTGCTCACGAATGGGTATATCTATTCCGATCCCGGACGTGTCGAAGAGATCGGTGTGGGCAACCGGCATTCCGTGTCGAGCATGTGGAACATGGGTTTCTACCGCGGAGAGCGGGACGAGAGCCTGGTCATCGGCTATCTGGAAAATGACGTCGCGACCGGGCGCATCTCGGCGCTGTACGACCACACGGTGATGCCTTCGCAATCGCAGGGCGGGTTGTCGCTGATTACGGAGTCCATTTACAACGTGGGCTTTGTCGTGCGCCCGGGCGCAACGGTGAGTTCAGGGAAGCTCATCTTCAACATCGCTCGCGATCCTTTCACAGCACTTGAGACGTACGCGCAGAGCGTTGCGGATGTGCACCGGGTCCGCTTGAATCCGATTATTAATGGATGGTGCAGCTGGTACTACACGCATGAATACATCAGTGAGGATGAGGTTTTGCGAAATGCGGACTTCGCCGCGCGACATTTGAAGCAGTATGGCCTGGAATTTATTCAGATCGATGCCGGATGGTTTCGCACGTATGGAGATTGGGAGGGGAATGAGAATTTCGCGCACAGGATGAAGTGGCTGGCGGAGAAGATTCGCGAGCGCGGTTTACGCGCCGGAATCTGGATGGCGCCTTACTGCATTGCGGAGGGGACGGAGACATTCGGAAAGCATCAGGACTGGCTTCTGACCGATCGCGACGGGAAGGTCAAACAGTGCGGCGGTGGATTGTCGGAACCGCAGCAAGGGCCCTATGGAATTCCGAGCCTGATGAAGAAGGTGTACGGACTGGATATTACGCATCCGGGCGCGGCCAACTGGCTGCGGGACCTCATGAAGAGAATCCGAAATGAGTGGGGCTACGAATTCCTAAAGATTGACTTCGTCGAGTGGACGTTGCTCAGCGCGGAGCGCTATCACGATGCGGGTGTGAGCCAAGCTGCCGCGTACCGCAGGGGAGCGCAGATCATTCGCGAGGGCATTGGTCTTGATTGTCATCTGCTCGATTGCGGGCCGATGAATCACACGGTGGGAGTGTTGGATAGTGCGCGCATCGAGCAGGATCTTCCACGCCTGACCTGGGAACAGTACACGGGGAACTCGAACAGCAATGGTCCGGCGATGGCCAAGCGGTATTACTTCAACGGTAAAACATGGATCAATGATGCCGATCATCTTGGGCTGGCGTTGTTGAGCCTGCCGCAATCACGGGCAGCGGCGTCGATTATTGGGTTGTCGGGTGGAACGATGATCTCAGGCGACCGGCTCGTGGACCTTGATTCCGATCGTCTGGAGATTTTGCGGAAAGTGTATCCGTCGTTCGGAGTGGCGGCGCGTCCGGTGGATTTGTTTGACGCGGATCATCCGGAAATTTTCGAGCTTCCGATCAAGACTAAGTTCGCGGAATGGTCGGTCGTGGCTTTGTTTAATTATGCGAAGGCGTCGATGCAAAAGAGCGTTTCTCTGGATCGATTGCGTCTTCCGAAGGCGGAGTCTTACGTGGCTTTCGAATTCTGGAGCCAGAGTTGGGTGGGCGAGTTCAAGGGGACACTGCAGGTCGAGGTCGCGGCCGAGTCGGTGGCGCTGGTGAGTGTTCATCCGAAGCCGGAGGTTCCGCGGGTGATCTCGACGTCTCGGCACTTCACGCAGGGAGCGTTGGAATTGCGGGACGCTGCGTGGGACGCGTCTTCCATGATGTTGCAGGGAACTTCGCTTGGCGCGGCGGAAACAGCTCACGATGTCACCGTTTACGTTCCGGCTGCGTTTCGCTGGGATACTGCGCAGCCGGATTACTTTCATGAGTTCGGGGGATATTCCATCCGGCAAGACAGCGGGCTTCTGCGGGTGCGTGTGCGCTTTGACGGTAACGGCGCTACTTTGTGGCAGGTTCAGTTTGGGTGCGCAAAGTGAAAGTCGCGTTCCCACGCGGTAGCATCAACGAGTGATCTTCATCGCGCGCTTTGCGCGCGACCCCGGGCGAGGCGCCCGGGGCTACACATGCCTACCGGTTATACATTCTTACCGGGCTACAACTCCTAAATGTATTTGAGAAACCAGTCTTGGCGCTTTGCTTTTACTTCTGCGAACCAGCGGCAGGCTGCGTAGAGAATCACGATTGCGATCGCCCAGACCACATATAGAAGAGGAAGGCTCCAGGTGTATCCGTCGGGCGGTTCGGGATTGCCCATGGGGTGATTCGCGAAGAGCCATGGGCTGACTTCGCCTAGACGGATCTTGGAGACGATCAGCGCCAGCGTGTGAATCAGCGGAATGTGGAGGACATAGAAGAAGAAGGGAACACGTCCGAAGAGAACGAGCGCGCGGGCAATGGGTCCGCGCGCGGTTTCGACGAGTGGGATCAGCGCGATGATCGGGCTGAGCGTCATGAGAAGGAAGCCGAGCGAGGCGGGATATTTTGTGCAGTTGAGAAATGAGAGAAGGCCGGGCATCGTGGGGGTACCGTCTGACGCGATCACGGAACGGTGCCAGGGACGCGGATCGCCGTAGAGGTTGAATCCGCGGAGGACGAGGAAGAGCGCGATGGCGCCGAGGCCGATCCAGAGGCAGAGTCGCTTGCGGCGCGCGGGATCGAGGGTGACGATCTGGCCGAAGGCGTATCCGGCGGCCATGACGCCGATCCAGGGAATGATCGAGTAAAGGACGATGAGGTTGGGACCGTCCGCGCCGAAGCGAACTGGTCCGGCGTAGAAACCGATGTAGAGGATCTTCCAGAGGCCGGAGAATTTGCTGGCGTTGAGGCCTTCGACGATTTGCCAGAGGCGTGAGTCGATCAGGTTGTGGGCGGCAATGATGATGATGCCGATTACGCCGGTGACTGGGAGCGGCAGCTTCACGAGGCCTGCCATCAGGATCATGGAGCAGCCGATTACCCAGAGCACGCCCGCCATTTCGTAGTGGGCGAAGTCGAAGTTGAACGTCCAGGAAAGGCGGAGCACCGTGAGTTCGAGCGCGATGAGCCAGAGTCCGCGGATCAGGAGGAAGTGGGATGTGTCGGCGTGTTTGCGCGCATAGAAGAAGATGCTGGTACCGGCGAGGAAAATGAAGGCGGGGGCGCAGAAATGGGTGATCCAGCGAGTGAAGAAGATGGCGGGGGTGGGGCCTCCGGCGGGGAGTCCGGAGAAGACGCGCACGTGATCGATGGCCATGAGGACCATGACGGCGCCGCGAATGAGGTCGATGGATGTGATGCGGGAAGTGGCTGGAGTTGAGACGGGAGTTGTCTGCATGGTGGTGCTCATGAGTTCTCCATCAAGCGTTGTGTAAGGTCCTCAGGCGGATCGCGGGAACATCGGAACACAAGTTCGACGGGATGGGAATGAAAAGGTTTGGGATCGATCGGAGCTTCGCTAAACCCATTCACCACTAAGGACATTAAGGTTCACGAAGGAAGACGTTAATTCGATGTGGATTCGTGCATGCCTTGGGATG
>AR_comb_assmDRAFT_10231787_pt1 | contig 12126 bp, 13 predicted proteins | sample ArasoioldDNA_FD_10543 | JGI IMG/M metagenome (IMG submission 10543) | reverse complement strand
GAGATTCAAAAAGAAAGAATATCTGAAGTCAGGAAGACATTACCTTTATTAAAAAATCGAAGGAGTGATATTTATAATATTAAGATTTTAAATTAATTTTTTAAATTAATTTTGTAGGGCATTTAATATTTGTACAAAAGTTTTTACTGTATCTTCTGGTTGGATAAAACACATTTAGTATTGGCCAATTGCAATCTTTACAGATTTTATTTAAATTCTTTATTGAACCATGTTGTGGAATTGGGGCAGAAGTAGTGCAACTGTTAGAAAAGTAACCAGAGCAGGCAATAAATCGTTTTTTGGTTTTTTTAGATCGTATAATTTGAAACTTTCCTTTTTGACAAATAGGACAAGTTCCTATCAACATAAAATTATTGCTCCTAACCATTGGATGTTCAATTGGCGATATGCATTCTATTTTTTGAATATGATACATAGAATCGATTAGATCCGTAATTATACTATTTAGTATAAATATTCTATCTGTAATTCCTCCTTCAATATCCGCTAAATAATGTTCTAAAGCTCTAGTCAAATCAGTCGAAATTATTTTTGGAAGGTTTTTTTCCATAAAATCTATTAAAAAGATTCCAAGATCAGTTGATTTAATATTCTTATAATTATGTACAGTTACATAGTTTCTTCGTATTAACAATTCTATAATACTTCCTCTTGTAGATTTTGTGCCTATTTCTTCTTGTTCCATTTTAGATAATAAAGAGGAATAATCGAAATAGACTGGTGTGTCGGTGAATTTTGAATCTTTAGTAATATCTATATTAGTCAATATATCTCCTATTTGAAGATCGGAGGAGTAGTCAATAGAGTTCTCGCGATAATTAAAAAATGAATTATAAAATTCAATCCAGCCTTTTAAAAGTATATTTTTTTCTTCTTTTTTAAATAAAAAATTATCATCTACCAGCATGTCAATTTTAGTTTTTTTAAAAACTGCAGTTTCCCCAAATGATGTAAAAAACCTTTTTACTATAAGATCATAAATTTTTAATTCGGCAGAATTTAGATTTAGCGGTTTTATTCCAGTAGGATAGATAGCCGGGTGAGCTGGATCAATTTTTATACCATTATTTGGATAAAGATTATTCTGATTTAACAATATTGTAACATATCTTTGGTATTCTTCTGAAATTTTTTCTAAATTATATAATATTTTCCGATAGTTAATTGAAACTGGGAGAATTTGACTGTTAGTCCTAGGATATGAAATCAATGCTTTTAGGTAAAGACTTTCAGCTATTGAGAGTGTATAGATTGGAGAATATTTAAATAATCTAAATGATTCCTTTTGAAGATCTCCTATGTTAAAGGGATGTAATGGTTTTTGATATTCTTTGTAAATATTTATACTATTTACAATGCCATTTTTACCATTACACTGATTTATAATATAATTTGCTTGTTTTAAGGTGTCTATTCTTTTTTTTTCAAAGAAAAAAACGAAAACTTCATCATCTTTTTTAAAATGAGATTTTATGCTCCAAAAAGGAATTGGTATAAAGTAATTTATTTGCAGATCTCTATCTACTATAAATTTTAGAGTAGGAGTTTGAACTCTTCCAACAGTTAGATGAGAATATCTATTTTTTATTTTTATCGCACGTGAAATAGCCATAGAAAAATTTATTCCATAAATATAATCTAATAAGTGTCTAAACATACCAGCGTAAGCCATATTCCTATTAGTTTTTTCTAATGTAATAAAAGATTTATTTATATCATCAGTCGTTAAGGTTGACAATTTTGCTCTATGAGAATTACCATAAGCTTTTTCGCATATCAATTCTAATATATTATATCCAATTAATTCACCTTCTTGATCATAATCGCAGGCATGAATAAAATTATCAGTATCCTTGGCAAATCCCCTTATTAATTCTATGACATTTTTTGAATTTTTATTGTGGGCATTGGATATCGGTGCCCAATATATATCAAAAATAGGAAAGATCTTCCCTCTCTGCTTAGTATTTTTTAGACCATACAGATGACCTTTAGAGGATAGAATTATGTAACGTCTGTTTTCTTTGGTAAGTACATCAAAAACTATATTTCCTTTTATTTTTGTTTTTTTAATCTCAGATGTTCCTAAAGCAATAGCAATTCGATTAGCAACATTTGGTTTTTCACATATTACAAGGGAATATTTTTTATCTTTTGAATTGACATTCAAATTCTGGATTTTGATATATTTCATTCATTTTCTGATATTTAACGTTTCTAATCAAAAACATAGGTTCAAACGCAATAAATGAACTCATTTTTAACTGATTAAAAATAAAATACATAGCAGAAAAGATATAAACAATATTTAATCCAATCAAATTATGCATATAACGGTTTCAGCAATAAAAGCAGATATAGGTGCAATTGGAGGGCATACTAGACCTAGTGATGAATTACTTAATGTTGTTAAAAACTATATTAAAAAAATGGGAAACGAACTTCTCATAGACCATTATATTGGTTACAGCGGAGATGATATTCACATTGTAATGACTCATAAATTAGGACTAGATAATGAAAAAATTCATAAATTAGCATGGGATGCATTTAGTGAAGGAACTAAAACAGCTAAAAACCAAGGCTTGTATGGAGCTGGACAAGATTTGTTAAAAGATTCATTTTCTGGAAATGTTAGAGGGATGGGTCCTGGAGTTGCAGAAATAGAAATGGAAGAAAGACAAAGTGAAGTATTCTGTATTTTTGCTGCTGATAAAACAGAGCCTGGCGCATTTAATTTTCCATTTTGGAGAATGTTTGTAGATGCTGGAAGTAATACAGGGCTTTTAATAAATGAAAAATTGGCAGGTGGAGTTACCTTTAAGATTATGGATGTCATGACAGGAAATATTGCAGATTTAAAAATGTGGGAAGATAAACCCGAGTTAGAAGCTGCTTTGATGTTTCCTGGAAGATACGTTGTTCATTCAGTATATTCCTCAGCAGGAGAGCAAATTCTTTCTGCATCAACTGATAGATTACATAACATAGCTGGAACCTATGTTGGTAAGGATGATCCCATAGCAATAGTTAGGACACAAAAGGATTTTCCTGCAACCGAAGAAGTTGGTAGTGCTTTCAATAATCCACATTATGTATCAGGTAATACAAGAGGTAGTCATCATCTACCTTTAATGCCAGTAAAACTGAATTCACCAGCTAGTCTAAATTATTCAATACCAATTGTAGAATGCTTAGTATTTAGTATGCACGAAGGCAAACTAACTGGTCCACTTGATGGATTTGGAACAGCCGATTGGGACTTACAAAGAACATGGGCATCTGAAAGAGCAATGATTATGAGAAATCAAGGGTTTATTCATCCTGCAACTTTAGTACCGGATGAACTAGAATATAATAAAGGATACGAAGCAAGAATGGATAAATTGAATCAGAAATTTACATCAAGTATTAGCAATAAAGAAACTGAAAAATCCTCTAAAAGAGATTAACAAAAAATAAGCCTTATTACAAATGGAATAAAAATTTGAAAGGACTTATTATAATTAACTGTAAGAATTACCTAGAAGTGGCTGGAGAGAAAATCTTACAACTCTCGGAAATTGCAAAAGACATTTCCACTAGTAACAAAGTTCAAATAATGATAGCACCACCACAAAATTGTTTATTTTACTTATCACGATTCATTAAACTTCCTCTCATTTGTCAACATATAGACGACAAAAAAATTGGTGCAACTACTGGCTTTATTATCCCTGAATTAGCAAAATCTTATGGAGCAGTTGGTTCTTTGATAAATCATAGCGAACACAGAATTGAACATACGCATATTCAAAAACTTATAGAACGATTGAGACAATTAAATATGACTTCAATAGTTTGTGCGGCAACATCTAAGGAAGTTGGAGAATTGGCTAGATTAAATCCAAATATGATTGCTATTGAGCCGCCAGAACTAATAGGAACTGGAAAAGCAGTTAGTAAAGTCAACCCATCAATAATTACTCAATCTGTTAATGAAGCAAACAAACATTCTGAGAATATAAAGCTAATTTGTGGAGCGGGAATAGTAGATAAAGCGGATGTTCAAAGTGCCATAAATCTTGGATCAAAAGGTATACTGGTGGCAAGTGGATTAATAAAGTCAGGTACATGGCAAAATAAATTGAGAGAACTTTGTGAAGGTTTTGATTAATTTATATTTAAGAATTTTATTTTAATAAAGTTAAAAAAATTTAAGCACCGACTCTTTTCATTTTTGATCCACAGCGAGGACATGATACTTGGTTATGTTTAGCTCCACAATTCATACAATAATAATTTACAGAACTGTTACCAAACATAGTAGCACTCGATAATCCAAGTTTCTTAAACTGACGCTGTCTGATATAAAAGCTTAGCAGAAGGAAAACTCCAATTATAATGGGTAATGAGTATGGAAATGGTACTACAAGAGAAATAGCAATACTAATAGCTAGAGATATGCCTAGCCATAGCGCTTGGTTTAATATAAAATTTTTATTATTAAAATCACTCATCATTTAATTTATAGCCTCATGTTATTTATAAATTATTTTGATAATAGAATTAAATACATAAATTTTGGTACCCATCACGTTTAAATATTCCTAATAACCATAACAAGAATACATCGACCAAACCGAAGGGGAACAATTTCCATGGCCTAGGATATTGAGCAGATGTCCTAGGCCATATCATTTAACAATTAGATTTATTGTTGTTATTTTTGTAGTTTCTTTTCCCATAATAGGCTTGTGTATAACATTTCTGGTACCAATTTTTTAAATGGAACTCCTGAACCATCGTAAAATTTTGTAAACCACTCGTATAAATGAAGTCTTAATGCCTGAATATAGACTAGTAATCCTTCTATCATCATCACACCCAGATTTCCTAGTATTGCCACTACTATTCCAACTGGAAGGTTACCCGTGGAGAAAAAGAATTCTACTCCATTATTGGCTGTACCCATTAAAGCCACATGTACGAGTAACATTATTCCAATTCTAGTATAACTAATTGTATTAGCAAATAGTTCTACTAATCTAATTAACATAACTTCAATGACAGTCATAAATAATTCTTCATTTACATTTCCGTGAAGTTTCACTTTCCCAAGTTTAACTCCTAAAGGAACTGCGATAATCTGTATTACCATAGTTATCATAAGTATCAAGAACGAAATCTTTGTGACTATTTCCACAGTAACCCAATCACCCGCTATATTTGAGAAGAAGGGAGCAGGGTTTTGATTAGTATACATTTCGAGAACCTTGTAATTAGCACCTACAGCAGCTAACATAAGAGAAATAATTGCCAAATACATTATTAGGGTGGGCAGACGATTAGTAAGTACTTCGTATTTCTTGCCTTGTTTTATTCCTTTGTATATGAAAAATGCAAAAGCACTTACTAAGTGTGTAATACCTATATTGATTGAAAAAGTAAGAATGGTAAGGACAGTCTCTTCTGAAAAGTCTGCCGCATTCAAAATTCCTACGAATCCTAATGATCTCAGGTATTCGCCTCCTGGAACTTCAAAAATATGAAATCCAAAAGCCTCTCCTACTATCAAGCCTGCAATTACTGCAGATATTCCGGACGCAAGTATCAAAGTACCCCATTTTTTTAAGTTTCCTGTTCCCCTAATTCTAAATGTAGCACCAAGCAAAGCCAACAGTGCACCTTGTCCTGCATCTCCAAACATTAATCCATAAAAAATTGGAAAAATTAATGCAATCATGGGGGTGGGATCTATCTCATTGGATTTAGGTTGACCTTGGGTAAGTGTTATTGGTTCAAAAGATCTAAAATAACGACCATTGGCAAATAAAGTAGGTTCTTGATTTTCTTTTGATTGTTCAGGATCAGGGTGAAGATCATGATCTTTCTCTATTTGATGAAAATCATTATGTTTTTTATGTTCGAATATTGTTATCCATTTTTCATGTAGTTTCTTAAAGTTATCAGCCATAACAGTTGGGATGTATCCTTGAATAATAGCAAAGTTCTTTAACCCTGCAGGTTTTCTTAAAGTTTCCAAAACCTCTCGTACAACTTGAGATGATTCCCTCAAATAGAGAATTTTTGAATTGTTGTCTTTGCTTATCTTCAAAATATTAGAATCAATTTCTTTTTTCTTTGTAGTTAATTCTTTTATTTTTGTAGTTAAATATCGAAAAGCTTCACTTGGATTTTGAGAAAAAGTATTAGGTATTGTAATTTGTGAGATATCAAAACTGCGTATTGTTTTTCCTATTCTATCAGAGTCCTCATTCTTAGCGAAGATGAATAATGCAGAATAAGTATCATTTAATTTCAAAGTAAAAAGAGAGACATCTGGTAGAGAACGTTGAATCTCTGAGAATTCTTTAGTTTTTATAACATAAACCTTTTGATATAATAATTTACTATTCTCAAGTTTGGATATATCGACCTTTAAATTGGATACTGCACTTAGAGTATCTTTTAATGTTTTATATTCATCAAGTTGCCTACTTAAAGACTCTCTTTCATTAATGATTTTGGAGGTTTCTTTTACCAAAGTCTTTGAATCTTCCTCTAATTTCACTATTAACTGATCAATTTCTGAGATTTGTAATTCTTTTTTATTCTTGGGTTTACCCTTTATAAGAGCATCCATTATTCCAATTTCTGTTTTAATCTCTAACTCACGTACAACTTCATCAATACTTTGAAAAAGTTTTTGCGAGCGTAAATGTAGTTCATCTAAATTAGGATCAGAATATTCAGAGTTAGAACTGATTGGATGAAACCATTCAAATTGTGCGAGCCTACTAGCAACTTTTGATGATTCCATCCTAGGAAGAATTAAAGTAACCTTAGCAAGCTGCGCTAAGCCCATTTCAAGAATTTGGATAACAATAAGACTTAAAATCTTATCTATGAAATGTAGGAAATAACTGTTAATAATTTAGTTTGGAATAGAAACAATATCAATGAGGAATTAAAAAATACAAAGAATTTCTAATTCATCGTACTTTTCCTTTACAGCTAACAAAAAAAGAGTATCCTCATAAACCAGTACCCATTCTTTAACTCCTATCACTGGTAATTTTCTTATCATAATCATATTATCAATTGTTGTACGTACATATGCAATTTTAGGAATCTTCGTCAAATTAAAAAGTGAATCAGATATATCTATTCCTGGACGACCAGCCTGAATATTTACAATGAATGTATTATTTTTTTATTTTTTATCTTTGAAGTAACGTAACTTTGTCCTATTTCAAATTTTTCTAAATTCAACATTGCCTTTATGTAAGAATTTTTACTTTCGGGGATTTCATATGAGAAATATTTAGAAGTTTCATCATAATAAAAGCTCATCATCGGTTAAATGTCTCTAGATATTTAATTTTTTATTTTATTTTTAAGTTCGTACCATTTCTATACTAGTGATATAAAAAATTAAGTTCTTTACAAAATTTTTTTACTTTTTTATATTAAAAGTTATAATTATTACAAATTTTCTTTTTTATAATTACCAAACTAAAAATTTATTGTTTTATAAAACATAACTTTAAAAAAAAGTGCCTTCCAATATTATTTGATACTAGATTGTCAGAGAAAAATGGAACTGGAAAAAAATCTAATTCTCAATTGATACGAATTGAGGCTTTTATAAGAGAAGAAAAAGAAGATGACGTTTTAGCTGCTTTAAATCAACTTCGAGTACCTGCAACATTTTATGAATCAAAAGGTATAGGAAAAGGAGAAAAATATCAAATCAGATATGGTAGACGTGGAGATATCTCTACAATGCCCTATTCCAATAGAAGAACAGTAGAAACAATAGTTACAGAGGATAAAGTAGACGAAGTAGTGTCTGCAATAAAAGAAGCTGCAAAAATTGATAAAACAGGTGGAGCTGGAGGAATATTAGCAATTTCAAAAGTAGATGAAATTATAAATATCTAATATTGTAATATTTCATAATTATTTTTATTTTGTTATGGAATTAATTTGATTATATAAAGATAGCATCAGTACAGATGGTAACAAATTTTTACTTTTGATAACCAATAATTCAATAGCATAACGATAATAGTCGCAATAGTAATAATACATATATGAACTTCTCATTTCATATATCTGTTTTACTATTAAATAACTAAGAACATTATTTAAAATAAGTATTGGTTTTTAGAATAATTAAAAATAGTGATTAAGATGAAGTTTTTGTATCTAACAATTGAACAAAGTTATTGAATGAATTTTTAGGAATTACTGCTCCACAAGCTTTATCATGACCTCCTCCACTTCCTCCCAAAGTAGATGCAATCTCATTTACAATTCTACCTAAATGAACATTGCAATCTTTAGATCCCCTAATTGAAATAATGAAAACTTCTTTTTCTTCTTTATATTTATAAACTATAGCAATTTTTTTTCCTGATATTCCTAGAACAAAGTTTACTACTGTACTTGATGCCAGATCAAGGTTATTTTGTACTAAAGCAAGGTTATCTTTAGTTTTTATCTCATTGGAAATGGAACTAATAGCATTAGATATTTTTTTTGCATATTTCTCTGCTTCTATAAACCCGCCTTCTATTTCATGAGGAAATTTCATTGCAGATAGTACATTTACAATATGATACAGATACTCTTCATTATTTTGGTTAGAAGAAATCATATAAGACATTGCTGTTGATTCTAACATTAAAAATTGTCTGTCATATCTAGGTATTAGTGATGAAGCGACAGGTTTATTATCAAGATAATCAGTTAAGGCACCTGCAGCAGCAAAAAATGATGCATTAGCAGAAAGTTTTTTTTTATATTTATTATAAACATGGACACTTGTACATTCTTGAGTAGAGTGTATTAGATTCACTCCTATTTTTTTTATTTCTTTCTTTGCTTCGTTTTCAAGGTCATGATGATCAATATAAGTTACTTTGTATCCTAAAGTAACCATTTTATATAATAATGAAATGAATCTATCCTGATTTTTTTTGTTTAATCCAAGATCACAAATAAATATTCTATTATATCCTTTTGTTACTGGTAACAGATTTTTTAATAGTTTTTCAAGCTTATTTATTAGATTTGCATAATCAACTAATAATATAGACACTTTTTTTTTGAAAGCAGAATTTATCAATATAGCTGAAGAAAGTCCATCAACATCTTCTTTATGAGAAATACATATTGTAATAGTCATTTTATTATAATTAAATCTTAAATATTATTTTCAATTTTATCACTTTGGATTTTTTTCTTTCTAATTGTTAAAAGTGATGATAATAAGATTGTTGCAGAGAAAAACCCTGAAATAGCGATCATGACCATAAAAGGATCCACAATTTGTTCAGTTACCATATACAATATCCAAAAATCATTATATATATATCATTCAGATAGTATTTATTTAGATAATTAGGTTCCTCTCTTAAACCACGTTATTAAAACGTTTAAATATTATTAGAGTCAAATCGAATAATATGTCAAATGATCAAGATAGATCTGTTCCAAAGATAGTGGCATTGGAAGTTTTGGAAAAGAATGGCGTAGACGTTCAAAGATTAATAGAATTAATTAGAAAAGGTGTAGGTGCTGAGTTTACAACATATTATTATTATACAATCTTAAGGATGCACTGTACAGGTTTAGAAGGTGAAGGAATTAAGGAAATAGTAGAGGATGCAAGAATTGAAGATAGGAACCACTTTGAAGCAATGACTCCTAGATTGTATGAATTAGGTGGAAATCTCCCACGAGATATTAGAGAATTTGCTGACCAAGCTGGATGCCCAGATGCCTACTTACCCGATAACTGGCAAGATATTAATTCTATTTTAAAGGTGTTATTAGAGGCAGAACAATGTGCAATAAGGTCATGGGGAGAAGTATGCGATATGACCGCAGGTAAAGATCCACGAACATACGACATAGCACAAAAAATAATGCAAGAAGAAGTTGAACACGAGGCATGGTTTATTGAGCTTTTGTCAAAAAGACCATCCGGTCACTTTAGAAGAAAGTTTGTTGGACAATCCCCACATGTTAGTGAACAAGGCGGTCTAATCCACACATAATTTTTTTTTACCCCTTTATATTTTATTTTTATTTTTTATTGTAAACTTTAAGATCTATAATACTTATTAGGCCATTTTTTTATACTTATTGCTAGATGAGACGAAGAACAGCAGAAATGATTATGATAGGTTCAGGTATAGGAATAGCTGCAAGTGCAGGGGTTATGAATATTACTTATATGCTTTATGGGGGATTAGCAATCTTGGGGTTAGGTGTAATTTCAATATTTTGGAGATAATTTCTATAAAAAAGATATGCTAATTACAATGAGTTATCTAGAAATCAAATAGGTGTGTTTCTCTAAGAATTTTGGATCCTATTACAATTTTTGATAAAATAAAAGATGCCCAGTGCAAAAACAAATCGATTACAGTATTGCATGATTTTTTTATTGACAGGATAATCGAAATAAAGGATTTAGATGAGTTTTTTTTACGTATAAAAGAAAAAACAAAGTATAGAGGAGGAAGCATACGAGGAATTTCTACTACACAATTTGAAGGAGGAAATGCAGTAAATATTGCTTATTGTCTTGGAAAGCTTGGATTTGATGTAGATCTATTCACTATAACCGATGATTCAAGTAAGATGAATTTAAAATATTTTTTTAGTGATTTACCTAAAGTAAAATTGCATTTATCCTATGGAAAACCAGGCTACACAACGTCATTAGAAATCCATAACGCGATAGACTTTAATGATTCTAATATAATGATTAGTGATGTAGGGGACAATTCAGATTTTGGACCAGAAAAACTAAGTTGTCATGATAATAAAAAAATATTAAATAATTCTGACGCTGTTATTCTTGTAAATTGGGCTAGCAATTGGAAAGGAAATGACCTTTTAAAATATGTATTTCAAAACTCACCTAAATCATTACATTTTGTTGATCCTGCAGATATTCAAACGCGGAGTAATGAATTTTGTTCGTTATTAAGAGAGCAAAATAATATAATAGATATATTAAGTATTAATGAGAATGAATGTAATTCGTTACTTTTTGAATTAGATCTCACAGAGATTTCCTTATGTAATAAATATAATCACAATAATATACAACTAGCTGTTCAAGAGTTAGCCAAAAAATTTGGTGTATTTATAGACTTGCATACGAGATATGGTTGTGCTTGTTCTAACGGAAAAGAGGTTTATTTTGCATATAACCTAAAAAATATTGTTGTACGAAATTTAACTGGTGCTGGGGATTCATGGGATGCTGCTGATATTATAGGACATCTTATTGAATTACCTCCACATGAGAGATTATTTTTTTCTAATGTTTTTGCTGCATTGTATATATCCATAGAGAACAAGCAATTAATTTCACTAGATAAATTTTTTGAATATTACTCTAAGTTTTACAATAAATAGTGTATTTATACTATGAATACAATAACTATTATTTCTATTTTACATCAATCTTTAATTGTCAATGCTTTTAGGAACACCAAAACAACGACAAGAAGTTTTTGAAGAAGACCAAAACGAAAAATTTTCTTGGATAATAAAATTCATTAGAAGTATAAGTACAAGAAATCAAAACACTGCTAAACAATATCATGCACGTCTTCTACTATTTGAAAAATTTGTTGATAAAAAATATAAAGTATCTATGGATAATCTAATCCAACAGTTAAAAAATAAAGAATATGACCTATATTATGTTTTAAATGATTATTGTATATTTTTACAAAATAACTACAATTTTCCAAGTGTAACAATCAGAGATAAAAATAATCACTGTTAAGACTTTTCTTGAATATAATGATATAGAATTAAGTCCAAAAAAATTTAAATTAAAAGTAAGTTTCCAAAAACCATCAAAATGGTCTACTAAATTCTGAGGAATATAAAATCCATCTTGTCTACAATTCCTTTTTGTGTTACTATGAATCCACCCTGTAACTTGTTTAACTTCTTCAAGGTCAGAATCTCCTAGTGGAGTATTACTATATAGTATTAGCTCTTATTATTTGAAACTTATTTGGAATGGATGAAATAATATAGCATAAATCTAAGATTGACCTTTTATGTCTTATAAAATAAAATAAA
>AR_comb_assmDRAFT_10540986_pt1 | contig 12128 bp, 8 predicted proteins | sample ArasoioldDNA_FD_10543 | JGI IMG/M metagenome (IMG submission 10543) | reverse complement strand
TGCTCAATCACATCGAGCGCAGTCACTAAATCAAACGTGCCGGACTCATAAGGAAGTTCTTCTGCTGCGCCCAACTTAACGTTTGTCAGGCCGCGCTCGCGGCAAAAATCGATCGCGTCCTGCGATACATCAACTCCTTCTGCATCGCCAAACTCGGAAAGCGTTTTCAGATTAGCGCCAGTGCCACAACCCACGTCGAGAAGGCGCGGCCGCCGATCGGTGATTTGCGCGCAGATATCTTTTACAAAACTCACGATAATCCGCCGCCGGCCGACATACCACCAATGCGTCTCTTCCAGTTCGAAAAAAACCGGATAGACGTGCTGCATCATTTCACGCGGTAGTCCCGTTTCAGAGCCTTGCGGCGTGCTCATTTGTTTCGCAGTTGTCGCAGTCACACTTTTAATCCAGTAAAAAGCGAGTGCAACCGGTCCGATCCGCCGACCTGGCGGTTGCCGTTTTTGCGCCAGTCAACCGCGTAATCTGATCCGGCACTCCCCAGCGCAAATTGAATCCTGCCGCAATCTTAAGGAAAAGTGCAAAGAGCGGCCACCAGAGCGGTACCGGCAACGCTTTGTAACGCTGCGAAATTCTCGTTGCTAATTCGCGCGCATTTAGATCTTCCGGGCCACAGATTTCTATTGTCCTCGACGCTTTTGCCGGCTTCATAATCTCGTCCGCGACGATGCGGACGAAATCGTCAATGTGCAGCGGAGCGAATGTAATTTGTGAGTTACCAAACAGCCATGGCGTCAAATGCCAAAGCGCGGCCAGCCTGAACAGTTTGTCCACGCCTTCTTTTCCCTGCGCACCATAGATTTCGCTTGGCCGAACAATCAGCAAACTGTCCCAACTAAGTTTCTGCAAATCGTCTTCGGCCGCCAGCTTTGATTCACCATAAGCGCCTGAGCCGGCCGTTGCACAACGCGTACTAATGTACGCAAATCGCCGGCAGCCGCGAGCGCGCACGGCTTTGGCTAAACTCATCGTGCCTAGATGATTGATATTCCAATAGCCGTCGGGAGCGTGGGCATGACTAACACCGGCGAAGTGAATCGTCACATCAATTGCGTCAGGCAATAGATCCTCGGCGAAGGATTCAGCCAAGTTAAGATCGACGATGCGAACACGCGCATCGACGATATCTACTTTGCTGTGATGGCGCACGCACCAAAACTCTGCGTCCTCGCTCGATTGGAGTAGTCGTTCCAGGACGCGACGGCCTGTGACTGACGATGCTCCCGTAAAAAGAATTCGCATTCCGATATCGGTAGCTGCGATTGCAACTAAGGGCCTGGTATCTATACCATGCGCGCGTGGCCGAACCGTACTTCTCACTAGTAGTTCTCTGTTACCGCAGCGGCCGCAGCATCATCCCTTTTATCGAAAAACTTCGTGAAGCTCTGTCGCGCTGTAACTTTCCTTCAGAAATCGTCCTCGTCGGAAACTACGTAGAGGGCAGCGACGATGAAACACCCGAAGTCGTCAGGGAACTCGCGGACAAATACTCGAACGTGCGCGCTGTCGTTAAAGCGAAACAAGGCATGATGGGTTGGGACATGCGCACCGGTTTGGATGCGGCGCATGGAACCTATATCGGGGTGATCGATGGCGATGGCCAATTCCCGCCGGAATCGATCATTGCCTGTCTGATAAAGGCCGAGCTTGAAAATCTGGATCTAACTAAAACCTATCGCGTGTTGCGCGATGATGGGCTGCATCGACGGATCATCTCATGGATTTATAACGGGCTCTTCAAATTGCTGTTCGGGCTGGCGGTGCGTGACATCAATTCGAAGCCTAAAATTATTCGCGGCGATAAGTATCCGCTCTTACAGCTCAAATCGGATGACTGGTTTGCTGATGCCGAAATCATTATCCGGGCACGGGAACTTGGATTCACGATTGGAGAGACCCCCGTGCACTTTCGTTCGAATGACTTGCGCGGATCGTTCGTTAAGCCGGCTGCCCTTTGGGAGTTTACGGCTAACCTGTTCAGATATCGGTTTGGTAAGAGAAGCGAAAAGCAGCTTACTGAAAAGACCGAGCGCTCAATCGCGCCGGATCGTCGTTAGGCCGGACGCGGATCCACACGCGCCTGCTCCAAACTGGCAGCAGTGAAACTGTCACACCTGCAAAAATGATTAAGATCGCCTGCATCGGCAAACCGTAGCGAATCTCGGAGTGACCAATCGCCAAGGTCGCGAGATAGTAAGCCACGGTCGAAAGCAGCAACCATGTCGCGCCGCGATTCTGCTGAAACGCGAAACAAATCCCAAGCAACATCAGCGGCAGGGCAAGCCACCGCCAGATGCTTTGAATTGCACCGAGCGTGTTCACTGAGAATGCTAGAACTCCGGTTTGCCGATTCTCCGGCAGCGTCTTTGGCGCGGTCACATTAATGCCGGCGCTACCCACATTCGGTGCAGGCTTGCCCGCGAATTTCAGGTGACCCCAGGTGCGTCTCGCCATAACACCAGCAAACCAAACGGGATGACTTTTGATAATCGCCAGCGCGCGCCGCCCACGCTCACGATCGCGACGAATTCCATCCGGATACGTTAACGCGAGCGGCACGTCTGGCGGTAGATTCATCGCCACGCGATCTTGTTCAATCATCTTTTCGTCGCAACACGGCGCGCCAAATTCGGCACCGCGTTCAGTCTCGCCGATGCCGGCAAGCAGATTCCATCCAACATTCAAACCTGTGGGCGCGACTTCAGGATAAAAGACAACGAGGTTCCGCATGACGACAGGAGAGATGACGAGCAACGTAGCAAGAGCGACGCCGAGACCGATTGCCAACCTTTGACGCCGAATCGCTGGAACGATCAGGAACAAGGCGATGGCCCAGGGCACAAACAGAAGCAGCGGATTCACTCGCATCCACGATGCCAAACCCAGAAAGGCCCCAGCCGCCAGTGCGAAATAAATGCTTCGCTTCTTCGCAGCGATTACCAGAAACAAAACTCCCCCGAGAACCAGCCAACTTGTCGGTGCGTCAGCCATTGGAGTGATCCCGTTTAGCGCAAGCAACGGCGAAAGCGCCGCTAAGACGCCGGCGACCAGACCAACTCTCCAACCATAGGCGACGGCGCCGATACCGACGACAAGCAATACAGCGAGCGCATCCAACGCCGTGTGAACCAATAGGATTGAGACGGCGGATCGGTTGCCGGTTAGGCCGTAAATCGTCGCCAGCCATAAACGGAAACCCGGCGGATACTGCATGAGATCGGTTCGTGAAGAATCGGGAATCCAGAAGAAGGACTCTTTGCCGTCGAGAACGTTCTGCGCCTGGCGATCGAATACGGCGAACGAGCCCCACTGAAACCAACCGGCATCGCTCAAATGAGCGCGCATGAAATTTGCCGTCAGCGTGCGCACACTAAACGAGAGCGCGAGAATAAAGATCAATGCGAGCACGCGGCCTCTGAAGTGCCCCGCCAGAGCAACCGGGGTCCCCAGCGCGGCAGCGGCGCTTGGGGTGGTCATAGCGGCGACGGCCTTTTGATCGGAGGGTGGCAAACCATCACTATGTAATTCGAAAGACAATTTAACCAAAGCGCCGTCAAAGCCGGCGCACTCCAAATCACTTTCGCGCTGAGATGATTACATTCCAGCCGACTTTGCGGCCGACTACGTTCAGAAGGCTCCGCGGAATCAACCATCCGAGAAAATAGAAATCACCATTCGTCAGTTGCCGGACCTCAATCGTGACCTCGGTAAACATAGAGAACAGTTGACGGGCCTGGGCCCGGCTGTAAACCTTCACCAACGGCCGTCCTTCGCCTTCGTTGACTTCAACGTAGCGGCTCATGATGTCCTCAGCAGTTTCTCCGCGTAGTAAATGTCCACGTAACAGTCCACGATGCAGGAGGATTTCGAACCAATAGTTCCATGAATGGCGATGATAAAGCATCACGCGCGCCAGCCCGCCGGGTCGCAGCACGCGATGAACTTCGCGAACCGCGCGCACAGTGTCAGGCGTGTGGTGCAGCACGCCATTAGAGTAAATAACGTCGAAACTCTGGTCCGCGAAAGGAAGGTTCTCGGCATCGCTAAGCGCGAAGTCGCCAGACTGGCCATACAACTCGAGATGATGACGCGAAGTTTCGACCGAACGCGGCGTGAGATCGACGCCAGTGACTTTCGCGCCGCCGCGCGCAAACTGCAAGAGGTCCGTACCCATCCCGCAGCCAACTTCAAGCAAGCGTTTGCCGGCGAATTGATCGAAGCCCATTACTTCGCGCATCCACGGCGCGTACTCTTCGTAGCGGTGCCGCTCGACTTCATCGAAGAACTCGCGCGTGCCGAATTCATGCGCGCGGCCGTAAACTGCGCCCGCCGGGTCGTGCGTCCATTGATCGCGCGCACGCTGCTTTTCGTCATCACCTCCTGCTGGTTGACCGGTAATATTTGTCATATCAGCGGGCGTCAGAGTACCGACTTTTAGTCAGGCTCCAACGCTAACACCCGAACTAAAGTTGGTACTCTAACGCTCGATACTGGTCCAGCACTCTCTGCGCGTTATGTTTCCACGTGTGCCGCTCTACTGCAGCTCGACGCGCGGCGGCACCCAAACGTTTGCGCAGCTCCTTTGACGAGCTGAGTCGCACGATTGCGTCTGTCAGTTCATGGACATTTCCCGGTTCGACAAGCAGTGCGGTCTGTTCGTGGTCCAGCACTTCGCCGATTTGACCCAGGCGGCTCGCGACAATCCCCTTTCCCATTGCCATGTACTCGAATAGCTTCGTGGGTGAGCCGAAGAATTCTGCTCCCGCGTCGAGCGGAACGTGCGGCGAGACCAGCACATCGCAAGCGTCCAACAGGGTCGGCACCTCATCATGCGTCACCGCGCCCTGGAGAATTACACGATCGAGCACATTTGCTTCTCGCAGAATTTCTTCAACTCGCCCGCGCAAGGCTCCGCTGCCAATCAGCAGAAAACGGACCGCCGCATCGTCACGCATTTGTGTGATCGCCTGGGCCAGTACTTCAACTCCATGCCACGGGCCAAACGTGCCGACAAAGCCGACCAAAATTTCACCGGCTGCAACTCCGAGTGTTCGCCGTGCGGCATCACCGCCAATGTTTGGCTTGAAGACGTCGGCGTCGACGCCATTCGGGTTCACGACAATTCTCGCGGCGTCCACACGCGCGCCGAGTAGATTGCGCCGTTCGACTTCAGAGACGACAAAGATACGGGCGGCTGCTTTCAGGTTCAGACGTTCGTAACGCGCCAGCAAATCCAACCTGTTCACGCGATCCCAGTGCCGGCCCACCCAAACTTCGGAACCGTTGTACTCGAGAAACAGGGGCCGTTTCGTTCGCAAAGACGCCGCGACCCCAGCCCAACTAAAACGCGCATAGCGCTGATAGATAAAATCCGGATGCTGTTCCTCGACTTCGCGAATCGCCGCTTCGGTGAACTGTAGATTATTCGAGATGTCGAACGCGGCGCGAGATGACCCGATGGCGGCCGGCCAAATAACCTTCATTGGACAGATCGCGGGATCGATTCCGGCGATCTCATCGTTGCTGACGAGCGAAACGTGTGCGCCCAGTTCCCGGGCGGCCCCCACAAACCCCTTGATGTGACTGGCGGCGCCGCCCGCTTGTGTGCCGGGGCCGGGCGACGAACGCAGATATGTAAGCTTCGGATGCTCTGCCCGTTCAACGACCCATGTTTCCTCGTGCGCATCGACCGCGGCCTCGAGATTTCGCAACTGCTTCTCCGCGCGTCGCACCGCCGTTTTACTCGCGGCAAAATCCTTCGCCAGTCGCGCCGGCGCCTGCGCGATCGCGTGTACTTTTGCTTCTTCGCGCCAGCCCCCGTGCATGTCAAAGACAACGGAAATGACCGCGCCGGCCAGTGCACCCAACAGGAGAAAGGCATCCGGACTGCGCTGCCACACAAGACGCTCGGTGGATACGGCGAACACGTCCGGGTCCAGCACGCGCACCATGCGCACGCGCTGAGCGGGCGACGCGGATTGAAACCTGTCGCGACCAATCGTTTCGACTGTCGAATCCGGATATCGCCGTCGCAACTCTTCGAGGGCACGGTGCAGATCACCGCTCAACATCAGGAGGGCTATCTTCATGCAGTGGTTCGAGGCGAAGCGGCCCGCAACGATGCTCGCTTGAACTTCAAGAGGTCTTGCATCTCGTGGCCTCTCAGCAGAAAAGTGTCGGCCACTCCTCTCCCGGTCTTGACGCGAAAGTAAATTGCGACCAGCAAAAAGATCAGCGCATAGCTCAAAGTCGAATTCACCGCCGCTGCGCGCGCCCCGAATCGAGGAACGGTCAACAAGTTAAGAATTACATTAAATATCAGGGTAATTACCCAGAAGGCAGGAATTGACCACGGCAAACCCGTGCCCGTGAAGTGCTGCACCAGGACTGACTCGATCCCCATGAGAAAGATTCCCGGCAGCAGAATCAACAACTGCAAAGTCGCGTCACTGAAACGCGCGCCATAGATAAACGGCAGCAAGAACGACAATCCGGCGGTCACCAGGCAGGTAAGCAGCAGAATTAGAGTCGTGTGTCGAGTTACCCGGACAGCGAATTCGGCACGCTCGTCTTGCGAAGCCGCCACGCGCGGGAACAGAAGCGATGCGATTACTCCTGGCAGCATCAACAGCAGAAATGAAAACTGCGAGGCGATTCCGTAAATGCCGGCTTCCGCCGCGCCGCGAAAGTGATTCACGATGAGTAAGTCGGCCCTGAGAATCACTGCGAAAGCGAGGATCGAAATGCAAAACTTAAGACCATACGCCAACATCGCCTTCAGCAAATTAAAGTCCGGTCTGATCCGCGACGAACGCTTCGCAGCCACGCGAAATAGGTAAACTACCAACAGCAGACTAAGCAGAATGAACGCGGCGGTGTTTAAAGAGATGAAAATGCCCAGCCCGCGGTGCAGGACAATCAAAACAATGATCGCGTTCAGAAACACGCACAACGAAGATAAGCCGTCAAACAAATTCAACTGACGGATCTTGTCGAGCGCCAGCAAAATATTCAGACCGAGCAAGGTCAGCATTTGAAACGGAATTGAAACTGCCGCGATCAGAAGCAACTGCGCTGACACTTTTCCGAATAACGAAGGCCGCATCCAATCCACGATAAGTATGGCCGTAGCAAGCAAGGACCCGACCAATAACCCGAAAACAATTGCGTTCGCCGAAACTGGAGCGGCGACCGTTCGATCACGCGCGATGAAAAATGTGTTCGCTGAAGGAAGTCCGGCGCTGCCGATTTGTAAAGCCAGAAACACGGTAACATTCAGGACCGCGAAAATGCCGAATCCTTCTGGACCCAGCCAGCGCGCAACGATTAATCCCGACCCGAAGACTCCGGCCAGCATCATCAGCCGCGTGCCAAACGTCAGGGCTACACCAGAGACAAAACTGCCAAAAGCCGATTCGTCAATTGGCTCAGACAGCGTATCGATGTTCGGCGATTCGGACGTCACGGAATCCACCGGTCGTACCAAACACTCAGGTTCAGCAAGCACCAAAGATGGGCGCTCCAATCACGCTGCTCGCGCCGATGTTCGTCGACCAGGTGTTCGACGAATTTGTAGTCAAAGAAATTTCGCTCACGAATGCGAGAGTTCATAACGCGCGCTACCAACTCCTGGCCTCTTGGTCCGCGGAACCACTCGCGCGCCGGCGCACCAAATCCACGTTTTGGTTTGTATAGCAGATCACGCGGCAGCACTGATTCAAGCGCGCGCTTCAAAATGTGTTTGCCGGTCGCACCTTTCACTTTCAACTCGCGCGGCAACCCAATGGCATATTCAATCAGATGATGATCCAGAAATGGAACGCGCGCTTCGACTGAGGTGCTCATCGTGATCTTATCGACACGCATCAAAAGCAACTCCGGCAAACGGAGTTTCAATTCGAGATAGGTCATGCGCGCCGCGAAATCCGAGTCCGGCCGCGCAGTCGCGATCTTATCCAGGTGGCGCGCGACGACGTCATGTGTTGAAAGGCCGTTGTATCGCGAGCGGAGTTCGGCCGACAGAACTTTCGGCTTGGTCGCTTCGTCAAAGACGCTGACACCGCCCCAGAACAAAGATTGATCGGCCCCAAGGCGACGAATCAGTTCGCCGGCCTTCTGTTTTTTTAAAGCCTTCTGCGCTAATGGTACGCCGACCGCCGCCGCCGCGCGCCGAGCCGCCAACGGCGCCTTTTCTGCGTAGCGCCAAAATCGTTCTTCGATTCGCAGATAGGTACCGAACCAGTCGTACCCACCAAAGATTTCATCCGAACCCTCGCCAACCTGGACAACGATCGTGCCGGAGTCGCGCGCCAATTTTGAAACGTAATACAGCGGCACACAGACGGGATCGGCGATCGGTTCATCCTGATGAAAGACTAATTCGGGAAGGAACTTTTCCATGTCTTCCCGGCCGATGATGACTTCGTGGTGGTCGGTCTGATAACGCTGCGACAATGCGCGCGCGCCATCCAGCTCATTCAGATCAACCGCATCGTGAAAGCCAACGGTGAAGGTGCGCACCGGTTGCGTCATTAGTTCAGACATCAGCGCTACATTCGCCGATGAATCGACACCGCCGGAAAGAAAGACGCCAAACGGGACGTCCGCCATCATCCTCTTCTTGATAGAAGCACGAAGCAGTTCGAGGATCTTTTGTTGATGCTCTTCCTCGGTGACGTCATCATTCGCAGGTTTCGGCGGCAACGCGTCCCAGTATTGAGTGAGCCGCGGTTCGCCGCCGCGATCAATCACCAGCATGTGGCCCGCCGGAAGTTTTTGAATGCCGCGAAACAGTGTCTGCGGCGCCGGCGTCGTAAGAAATGTCAGGTAGTGATAAAGCGCCTCTTCATTGACTTCAGTGGGGACCTCAGGATGTTGCAGGATGGCTTTGATTTCTGACGCAAAGATGAAGCGACCATTCCCTTGATAAAAATAAAGCGGCTTCACGCCCGCGCGATCGCGCGCGAGTACCAGTCGTTCACGTTCGGCATCCCAAATGGCTATGGCAAAATCACCTTCAATATCGTGAACGAAATCGACGCCACGCTCTTCATAAAGATGCAGGATAGTTTCCGAATCGGTGTGCGACCTGTAAACGTGTCCGCGCTGCTCGAGCCCCGCGCGCAATTGCGCGTGGTTGTAAATCTCACCATTGAAGACCAGCCAAACTCGATCGGTACAACCATGCATAGGCTGATGGCCGGCTTGTGAAAGATCGATGATGGCTAAACGGCGGAATCCAAATCCGCCCCGCGCGTCGTCGAAGATCAATTCGCCCGCGTCGTCGGGTCCGCGATGCGTCATCACGTCGCGCATTGAAACGAGCAGCTCGCGCCGAATATTTCCGGCCGCTGCGCCGTATTCCCAGACTCCGCAGATGCCACACATAAAACGAGACGTCAGAGGTCAGATTTCAGACGTCACAGGTCAGACGTCAGATTGTTTTGCTCTGCTTTCCTCTTTAGCACAGGAACTTCCTGTATCAGCACGGAAATTTGCTCCCGCTCTCGGCTCGCAACGACGCAAGCAGTTTCGTCGCGCGGCTATCGTCTTCGTTTGCCGGTAACGGAATCAACGCCCAACATTTCCGCAGTGGAACCGTACCTCGCTCTAACCAACAAACAATGGTCGACGGTTCTTTCGCTCCGTAGTTCGTAGAAACAAAGCCCTCCTGCAATACCGGCGGCGAGGTCCGGGTTAACGCCGCAATCAACAAACGCGCGCCGCTGATTTTATCGCACAGTTCCACGTTTCCATCAGCAGTGACCCGAACGTCAATGAAGGGCGCGCAGTGAAAGCGGAATGCGAACTCTTGGGCGCCTTCCCCGGAAAAAGAATCCTCGATCAACCAATAGCGTGAGGCCTTTTCGAACCTGACCGCACGACGATGTGTTACCGGCTCGTGCAACCTTCGATAACCATTCTGCTCCGCGACAACGTAATCAAAGTCAGCATGCGTCTGCCAATCGAGTACCCGCGGATGCGCTTCGTCACCGATTACGAAAGGCATCGCTTCGTCGGTCGTATTTTGTTCGACTGCGTCGACTTGAACGGTCGAATGATAAGCCGTCGATCGAAACAGATGTCGCTCGCGCAAGTCGGCGGTGTAAACGTACGACCCCGGATCAACGATGAACGTCGCCCCGCATCCGGATACTTCAATGCTCAATGCATTGTTGTGCCCATGCGACCCACGACCGTTAAGACCGCAACCGCTCGCGTTGAAGAGCAAGTAGAGATCTTCATTGCGCAAAAGATAGATGCCTGCATCAGCAAAACCGCGCGAGGTGACAGGCAGCCCGACGGGCAGCGATTGGAAAATGCGCAGACCCCCTTCGCCAAACAGCCACAACAGTTCTTCACACGGTGCGGTCGAGATTTTAAGTGCGGACTCTTGCAACGCCACGGCAGCCAAACACAAGACATAGGCGTGATCATCACCGGCCCGCCTCACAATCGGCAGGACCTGCCCGCTATCCGAATCGCCGATCAATGGCGCCCGGCCATCCGGTCGTAAGTACGCGCGCGTGTACCCAGCCATCTCACGCAACTTGTGCCAGTGTGTTTTCTGGATCTCAATTCCGTTCTCGCGGCAGAGCGCGAACGAATAAAGCAGTAATTCAAGTTTCAAACGATGATAGCCGGTCGAACTTTCTGAGTCGGCCCCATCTGGAAGAATTTGTTTCTCGGTTTCATTCAGAAGCTCACGTAAGCCAAACTCGCGCCACTCAGCCGCGTCCTGAAGTTCAGGAAACATGACGCCAAGCCAAAGCAAACCAGCCACGTCACACATGTAATGATTGCTGGTGGCAATGTGCGAGTACTCAAGGTTGCGGCGAATGTGTGCGCCGTGCTGATCGAAAATCATCAGCAGTTCAGCGAATGCATCTTCATCGATGTGGGCAGATGGCAGAAACAGCAAAAACGCAGCGAGCAGATTCATTGCACGCAACGCTACTTCCATCGCGCACGCCCAATTGGCGCCGCGACCGACTGGATTTTGCGAACGCCAACCGCGGACCTGGTACAGAAACTGTTTCGTCCATGATTCGTCCTGAGTAAACGCATAGGCCTGACCCAACGTGATTAAGTGCGAGAGGCGATTCAATTCCCAGAGCACTCGAGCATCCGAGCCATCACCGCGAAACAAATTGATGTCCGCGTGATAATCAGACGGCCACTCGTAGCCGGACAAGGGATCGCGATTCCAATTAATTTCCTCTTGCCCGAAACATTTTTCGCCAAACCCCAGGAGCGGCCAGCAATGTGTTCTTGAGATCCGTGCGGCTAGAGAGAGCAGCGGCGTCGTTTCCTCTGGAAACATTTCGCGCTGCAGACGCACGGTGTTAGCCACATCAAGGAAACCGGGAAAGAATTTTGCTGATTGGCGCTCGCGGAAATGCTTCAGCAATTCAGCGCGTGACATTTGCGCGAATTCAGACGTCAATCGGGCGGGCTGTCGATTCAGTTGCTCCAGCTGCGCCCGTTCGCGCCGTCGCAACAGCGCGGAGTTCATGCGGCGCACCGCTTCAAGCGCGGCCGTGCTCGTACGCACCTCACCGCGCAGTGTTTTTCGAATTGAGGAGAAGCCTCCCATCAGACGTGAGGAAGTAGGTTAACAGGTCAGAACCACCTGCGGTAGGGAGGTCCCTGGGAGCGCATGCATCCTGCGTGCGGTACGCCGGCATCCTGCCGGCCATCAAAAACAACAGCGAGCAAACTGCTCGCGACCCGTAGGCAGGATGCGTGCGCTCCTACAGCCGGATAATCCGTGCGCGACTTCCGCGTCGCAAATCTCCGTTTAGCGCGTTACGCGTGTCGACAACCAGCGGCGCCTGCTCGATCACGCGCGCGTAGTCGATGCCGCTGTGATTGGTCACGATAACAATGCAGTCGGACGCGCGAATCTCGTCTTCGGTGAGGTCAACTGAGGACAGGGGTTCACCACCACTCTCCGCGTGCGCATCGTCAAATGTCACATTGCTCACGAAGGGATCGTGATAACGAACGTCACAGCCCTTTGAGCGCAGTCGATCGATGATCGAGAGCGCCGGGCTCTCGCGCACATCATCAATGTCTTTCTTGTAAGCGACACCGAGCAGGAGAATTCG
>AR_comb_assmDRAFT_10069240_pt1 | contig 12129 bp, 8 predicted proteins | sample ArasoioldDNA_FD_10543 | JGI IMG/M metagenome (IMG submission 10543) | reverse complement strand
ATGGTCATGCGGATCGATGGCGAGGAAGTCTGGAATGAAACAGGGCTGGAGTTGAATCACCACGGCGCGGGTTACCCGTATGCCTACCTGGGCCATATTGGCGGCAAAGGATGGTTATCTGGCCTGTTCGGATTGCGAGGAATGTTTCCATCGTGGCGTTATGACTACGACGACTTCTACATCGCCAGTAATGATGGGCAGGGTTTAACCGATCTGGTCGGCGATGTGAGGGTAGCTACCGTGCGTCCGTCCGCACCCGGCGCGTTGACGGAATGGCTCCCGTTTCCGCCTACCACGCCAAACTGGGCAACGGTGAACGACGTTGTCTACGACGACGACGCGACTAACGTAGAGGCTAATGTTGCGGGAGCTTCCGATACGTACGTGTTGGAAGCAGTAACAACGCCGGGGTCTATACTGGCGGTCCAATATACACTTCGAGCGCGTCGGTTCCAAACAAGCTTGTCTCAAATAGCTCCGATTATGCGCTTACCAAGTGGCGCTACCGGAATAGCCGACGCGCTGGAAGTTCCAGCGGATTGGAACTCCGTATCACTAACGTACGACATCAATCCAGTGACTGGGTTACCCTGGCAAATGGCCGATCTAGTTGACAACCAGCACGGTATGAGGGTTGTCCGATGACACTGAGGTTCACAACGAGTTTCGACAATTTGCAAGATTCCGACCGCGATGCAGTGTTCAGCAGCGCTGGTGCGTCGGGTACCAGCGCGCAACTCAACTTCAACAGCGCCTACAGCCGTTGGCCTACTGGCAAAGGCATGCGCTTCTTCGGGTCCATCGCTCCCCTGAACAGCTTCAACGTCTTCGCGCACCTGCAATTCGATTTGCAATCGGCCTGGTACTTCGGGATCGCACTTCGGCCGCCCACCTACCCGTTCGGCAACACGATTTACGAAATCTGCACGCTTCAGGATGGCGGCAGCAACGTGTTCGAGTTACGCATGGGTCCGGCGGGCGTGCTGTACGTCACGCGCAACGGCACCGTCGTGGACACGGGTTCCGCGCAACTGTCAACCGGACAGTTCTCATTTGTCGAGTTCGGCGTGGTTATTCACCCGACGGCCGGTTCGTACACCGTGCGCGTCAACGGTGCGAACTACCTGAATGCGTCTGGAGTGAACACTACGGGCACCGGAAATCCGCGCGCGAATCTCATACGCGTGGGTTTTTCGGGCAGTGTTGGTACTTCAGGCAGTGCTGGTGGGGAACTCTGGTTTGACGATTGGTACATCGCTGACGGGACCGGATCGGGCGTCAACGGATTGCTAGGCGATTGTCGGCCAATTGAACTGCTGCCCAACGCGAACGGTAGCTTCTCGGACTGGACGCAGACCGGTGGCACGGGCGGTAGCCCGTACACGGCAGTCAACGATACGCCGAACAACGGCGACACCTCATACCTGGCTTCGGGCACGCTCAACGCGCGCACGACGCTCCGATATCCCGCGATTCCAGCGGGCGTGCTCAAGGCGGTTGTGCTGTCGCCGTTCATTCGCAAAGACGACGCCAACAGTCATCGGATTGCGGTGCGGACCTACGAGAGCGGAGCCGAAAGCACCAGTACACAGCAGGTGCAGCCGGCGACCTCATATGGAATGCAGCAGATTGTTATGGAAACCGACCCGCTCGACGGGACCGCGTGGACCACGACGAAGGTCAACAACACGGAATTCGGCATTGTGTTGGCCACCTGATGACGCTGATCTTCACCGATGGGTTTGAGACGTACGCCAACATCAACGACATGGCCGCGCGCTACACCAATCGCGTAGCGTCGGCCGCCGGAAACGGTAGTACGCCGGTCGCATCGCTGACGTTCCCCGCTGGCCGGTTCGGTCTGGGCACGGCGTTGCGGCTGCAATCGTCCGCGAGTAGCACGTCTGGCGGCTGGAGCACCCAGATGACTGTGGATGCACCACTGCCGACTGACTACCAGACCTTGTTTGTCGGCTTCGCCTTCCAGCTTGGGAGCGTCGGGACATCGAACGCGGCGCAGGTTTGGCTGGTCGACGCGAACAACACAGTCAACATCGATGTGCGCTACACGAGTTCACCCACACTGTATCTCACGCGGGCCGGAACCACCCTGTGTACCGCACCCAAAGCGTTCAACACGGGCGCGTGGACGTACGTAGAGATTGCAGCCAATATCAGCAGCACGGCTGGTTGGTGTGAACTGTGGCAGGACGGGCTCAAGGTCGCGAGCTACTACGGCACGGGTAGTACGCGGGCGACGGCGAACGGCAATACGCAAAATGGCCTGGCGTCGGTGCGGACGATTCGCGTGGGCAACACGGCGAGCGGCGGCACGGGCACCAGCGGCAGTTTCGACACGTACTTCGATGATTTCTACGTGTGCAGCAGCGCAGGCGCGCGGAACAACGACGTCCTGGGCGACCTCCGGATTGCCACGCTGCTGCCCACCGGTGCCTCGACTGACGGCGCGGGCCACACCCAGTTCACACGCGGCGGCTCCAGCCCGGCAGCGACCAACTGGCAGTCGGTGGATGAGGCGACCTACAACCAAGATGTCGACTACGTAGCGGACAACACGATTGGCCACGTCGATACCTACGCGTACGCTGATCTGCCTGCCGCCGCGAACGTCGTCCTGGGCGTAGTCGCCCAGCCAGTGGCCAGGAAGGACGACGCTGGTATGCGCCAGATACAGGCAGTTGTCCGCCAGGGCGGGACTGACGCGTACAGCGCCGGGGTGCAGAACCTGACGGCCAACTACATCGCCGGACAACTGGTCATGGAAACGAATCCGGTCACCGGGTTGCCGTGGACGGTCAGCGACGTGAATGCTGATGAGTTTGGGGTCAGGATCAGCGCCTGATGCCTGTTATGCAGTTCAGCAACGGGCTGCTTCAAACCACGTCGACCAATGCCCAAACATCGAGCGACACGAGCTTCACGCCGTCGACAGTGACGGGCTTTCCAACCAGTCCGCAGTTCACCTTGCTCAACATCCGAACCGGTGAACTGGTACTGGTGACCGCGTTAGGTGGAACGTGGACGATCACCCGTGGCTATGGCGGATCGGCGGCGGCAGCCTTCAATGCAGGCGACGCGCTCCAATACAGCATCACCCGCGAGATGCTGATCGGCGGCATGATCGTCAAGTTGGAAGACATCCTGCTCGGCGGCAGCCAGGCCAACGTGACATTCCCGAGCGGCCTGGCTGGATCGATCAATTTCACCACCCTGGTGCCAGCCCCGCGCAGCCTGCTGATCCATGCGGTCGCGCGGTCGGACCGGGCTGGCAGCGGTGGCGACTTCATCCGCCTGCGTTTCAACGGCGACTCCGGCAACAACTACGGTGCGGCGCGTGGGTACACGACCGGAACATTTGGCGGCGATACCGCCTTCACGACGAGTGGTATACGCATCGCGGAAATCTCCGCCGCGACCGCGACGGCGAACGTGCCGGGCGCAGCGCAGATCACGATCTTCGACTGGGCGAGCACCGCCTGGACGAAAATGGTCGTCGCCCAGTCGGTCTACAACGTCAGTGAGGTGCCCGAATTCCTGGGTGGTTCCTGGCGTGTGACGACCGCGATCAACTCGATCCTGCTGTATCTGGAGACTGGTCCCAACTTCGTGGCCAATTCGCGGTTCACGCTGTACGGGATGCCCTGATGGCGCTGCTGTTCGTGGATGGCTTGGACCACTACTCCGAAACCTTCGTGAATAACAAGTGGACTGGCAGTTTGGTCTCTGGCTCGGGAACGATCCAACTGACTATCAATAACAGTTTCGGTCGTTTGGGGAGTGGTGGTGCGCGCTGTTTCCAGAACGTCAGCAGCAACAACGGGTCCGTTTACTTCTGGCGGACCTACATCAATCGGCAAACCGTCGTGGTGGGCTTCGCGTTCCGCGTCGAGAGTTGGACGAACAATTTCGACAACGCCTTCCTGGCGCTCTACGACTTGGCGACTGTCCAGTTAGACATTCGACTGGACACTTCGTTCCGACCGTATGTGACGCGCAACGGCACCACATTGTTCACTGCACCCACGGCGCTGGCCCTCGGTGTCTGGAATTTCATCGAACTGAAGGCGAATGTGCATTCCTCAAGCGGCTATACGGAACTGCGGCTCAATGGCAACGTGCAGGGCACCTTCAGTGGCAATACGAGCGGGTCGGGCAATGCGTACTCAAACTTGGCGCGGTTCGGGTTCAACTTTCCTGCCCTGGCGACGCGAATCGTTGATCTCCGGTTCGATGATGTCTATCTGCTCGAAGCCGACAGTGGCGTGGGCACGACGGACTTTCTGGGCGATTGCCGGGTTCAGACGCTCCTGCCGAGCGCTGCTGGCACCACGACCGGGATGACCAAGACTGGTGCGGCGGCAACGAACTGGCAATCAGTCAATGAGACGGTGCCGGACACAACCTCAACGGTGGCATCGAATACAGCAGGGGTCTATGACACCTACCAGTATCCCGATCTGGCGACGACGACGAACCGCGTGGTGGCCGTCGCGCAGAGCTTCGTGTGGCAAAAGGACGATGCGGGCGTCCGCACCGCGACCGCGCGGGTCCGCTCCGGGGCCACTGAAGCGGACTTCGCCACGCCAGTGATTCCGCTGACAGGCAGCTATACCGTCCTGCAACAGATTCAGGAGACGAACCCGGTGACGGGTCTGGCCTGGACCGTGTCTGACGTCAACGCTGCCGAAATCGGTCCGAAAGTGGCGACCTGATGCCGGCCACCATCGAGCAATTCGTCAACAACGCTCCGGTCAACACGGTTAGCACGGGCTACAGCGGCGCGGCAACGACCATTGTGATGAACGCGATCAGTGGTTACCCGGTCACGCCGCAATTCCGTCTGCTCAACCCGCGTACTGGTGAAGTGCTGCTGGTGACGGCTATCGCTGGCCTCACGCTGACGGTCACGCGTGGCGCTGAAGGCACGTCAGGCGTAGCAATCAATGCAGGTGATGCGCTCAGTCACATTCTGACAGCGGGTGCGTTGGTCAACCTGACCAGCGTCGTGCCCCAGCAACAGGTCACCGTGCCGGCCGGCTCGGCCACGTTCACCATCAGTGGGCTGGACCTGAATGCCGACGGTGCGTACGAGATCGAATTCAACGGTACCTGGGCGGGCACCGTGGCCAATAGCACCACGTGCGTGTTGTGGCCGAATGCGGTATCGCCAAGCAGTGTGACCGGCATCCAACACAGGGCCTTTACGACTAGCCAGGACATGGGCAGTACGCCGATCACAGTCATCGAGTTTTTCCGAGCCGATTTCGGCGTGAATGGTGGCATTGAGGTGTGGGCGCGCATGCGCTTGCGATTGAGCCCGACCAGTCGTAAGCACTTCGAGATCGACAATTTCTTCGTTGCGAATGCAACGCAGCAACTGTGGGCCAAGGAATTCATTGTCTGGCACGACACGACGACCAACGTCACGTCGCTCCAGATTCGGCCAGGCGCGGGAACGTTGGGCGGGACGATCAAGGTCAGGCTGGTGCGCTGATGCCAGAAGTGTTGTCCAACGGTGCGGCGAGCACGCTCAGCGGGGCAATTACCAACGTCCAGACGACGGTCCCGATCCAGAGCGCCGATGTGGCCGAATTCCCGGCCAGTGGCAACTATCGCATCGCAGTCAACGACGGGACCAACACCGAACTGATGCTGGTCACGGGCGGCCAGGGCACGGCCACCCTGACGGTGACGCGTGCGGTGGAAGCGTACGCCGGGTCAACTACCGCACGTGCGTTCGCTTCTGGCTCGACAGTCGCCCAGGTCATTACCAGCGCTGGCCTGGCGCAATTGATGAGCGGGCCGGTCGGGGACAAGCTGCTGCTGAACTGGTCCCCGACCAGTGATGTGAACGGAATGTCGGTTGCCTCAAGCGCGTGGACGGACTTGACTGGCACGTTGCAGACCTTCGTTGTGGACGATTCGAGCGCAATGATTGAGATCGAAGCCGTAGGTGTCGTCAAGATGAATCGCCCGAATCAGGGTGATATGGCGGCGCGCTTGGTCGTGGACAGTACCAACTACCCCATATCGGGTGTCGAGGGATTGACGAGTCAGTTTCCAAATGTCCTACAAGGTGCGGGTACGGTCCCGATCAATGGCCTGGCGACAGGGTCACATACCGTCAAACTACAGGTCTATTGTGGGGGCAATACGGCGGCGGCCTACTGCCTGGTGGCAAGTCAGCCAAATACCTACAACCTGGCTATTCGGGTCTGGCAGCGGCATCTTCAGACCGCCGCAGGGCCTGCCTACACGAATGGCGCGAAGATACTGTTGGATTATCAGGCTCCTGCCACGTCGGACCTGGCAAGCTCGGCTGCATTGAGCCAGGGGGTGTGGACTGATCTTCTGGCAAACCAGAATTTCGCGGTAGATGACCCGAACGCCAACATCCTTATCGAAGTTGGTGGGGCGGTCAATTCATTGGGTGCGACGAGTAGTTACATCGGCTCCCGGCTCAATTTAGATTCGGCGGGTGCGGCGACCACAAAACTGATCGGCGGTGGTTTCCACGTGGGGAGTAATGCCGCCAACTTTTTGGCTGGATCGGTTCCCATCAACTACGGGCTGTTGAGCGTCGGCGTCCACACCGTGAAGGTCCAACTGTACGCGCAGGACGCGGCGCTTACCTACAACTGCCGTACGAATACCCGCCCTAACCACGAAGGGCTGACCATTCGTGTCCTTCAACTGCCCCAGGCGCAGACCACGCCGGTCGGCGGCACGGCGGGCGACAAGCTGCTGCTGAGTTACGACGAGACGACCGACTACCACGTCGGCACGGCCTTCAGCGCCAACACCTGGACCAATGTAGGGCCGTCAAAGACGTTCGTCGTGGACGACCCGAGCGCAACGGTGGACCTGATCGCCAGTGGCAACGTCCTGGCTGGGCTGGTTTCAAATGCGGGCTCGCTCGCGGCGGCAGTCCTGATCGACGGCGCGACTCGCTATCGCATCGGTGGTGGGCATAACGCCACGAATACCAACCCTGTCCTGAATATGCTGGCTGGGGCGGGATCCCTACCCATTACTGGGCTTGCGGTCGGGTCGCATACGGTCCAGCTTCAACTGCGCAGCGAGTTCGGTGGGAGCATCTATCTTCGCGCTGCGACGAATAACGAAAGCCTCGCACTGCGCGTCTGGCAGCGGCCGACGGTCTACCGGGGCGGCAGCGTGCCGAGCGCACAGGTTCGCAAGACCTCGAACCAGTCATTGGCAAATGCCACTTGGACGGCGGTGACGTGGGATAGCGAAGCCTTCGACACCGACAGCATCCATGACACCAGTACAAACACGAGCCGTCTGACCTGTCGAACGCCGGGCAAGTATCTGCTGAGTGGCGTTGTCGAGTTCAGTGGCTTGACGAACCCGACGTATCTGTCCCTTCAGTTCGCGCTGAACGGCAACACGTCAGGGCGGGTCTACGGTCGGCAGGGACGCACTGATACGACCGTCACTCCCATCGTGTCTATCGCGGACGTGATCGACCTGTCAGTGGGCGACTACGTTGAGTTGTACGTCTTTACTGGCACCGGCACCGGCACGATTGTAGGAACGAATCCGAACGCCAGCTTCAGTGCGACGCGCATTGGCGACGTGGCGCTGGGCGGGCCGATCAAGTTTGCTGAGGTTGGACCGCTGACCGCAACGCAGGCCAGTGTCACGTTGCCGGTGTCGGGATCACTGCCGCAGAACTACCGGCACGCGCGCATCAAGTGGCAAGCCAGGTCTGACACGGCTGCAACGACAACCGAGTTTCGCATGCGCATGAACGGCGACACTGCCAATAGTTACGACGGTGCCTGGGTTGTGCTGCTGGGTGACGGGACCATGGCCGGTTCAGGTACGGCAGCGGCAGCGTACTGGGTCGTTTCGCCTTCCATTCCGGCTGCCAGCAACTTCCAGGGATCATCGCATTTCGGCAGTGGCACCATCGATCTGATCAACTACAGCGACACGACATCGAATAAGACGTTCGTCGCGACTGCCCAGTACCGCAACGTTTCTGGAGCAGGTGGGTTCAAAAGCGTCCAGTCGAGCGGCGAGTATGCATTGAACACGAACGCGATTACGTCGTTGACGATCTTTCCACAGGCGGGCAACTTCGTAGCTGGCTCGGTCTTCACTCTGTACTTAGAGCCGTAGGCGGGGCCGGCCAATGGCCCTGATGTCCTCGGCGTCAGGTGAGCGTCCGTGAGCATCGCGTCGGTCATCCTCGCGGACAACCCGGTCGTCTACTACAAGCTGGACGAGTCGTCCGGCACCACCGCGACGGACGCGACCGGCCACGGCAACGCCGCCACTTATGGCGGTCCGGTCACGTATGGCGTCGCTGGCCCTGGCGGCACGCTCGGCGTGCGCCTGGGCAGTGCCGGGTCGGTGATCGGCAACGCGGTCACACCCGTCCCGAGTCGCCCGTGGAGCATCGAATGCTGGTTGGCTCTGACCGCGCAAGGTCTTACCAACCAGACCGTCATTGCCAACTTCGCGGCCAGTGTTGGCGCGAACCTGTTGTTCCAGCCGAGTGGCGGCAACACCACCTTCAACGTGGTCCGCCAGAACATTGGTTTTTCAGCTAGCGGAGGCACGGTCAGCGACACCAACTGGCATCACGTGGTGTGGACGTTCGATGCGTCCAACAACCTGATCATTTATCTCGACGGCGTTCAAGTCGTGAACCAGGCCGGGAACACGATGAACGCCAATAACGCGGGTTCACGCTTTCAGGTAGGCACCACCGCTGCGTCGACTGCCTGTGCGTTTGCGCACGCGGCGCTCTACAACGTGGTGCTCACGCCGACTCAGGTCAGCGCGCACTACGCCGTCGGCCTGATCGTGACTAGCTCGCGCACGGTCCCGGCCAGCGTGGTGTTGTCGGGGTTGTCGGTCCTGACTGGACGATTGGGTGAGCAGGCTAGTCGGCCCGGCAATCTGCAACCAGGCAACCCACAGTTGTTGGCGGCCGCGCCGCCAGGCCAGCCGTCGCGCACTATCCCAGTATCTGCCGCGTTCGGCGGCACCCGGTTCCGCATCGTGCCTGCCCTGGCCATGCTGGGCGGCCTTGGCCAGACATCCGCGCTGGGTATGGAAGCCAGCCAGCTTGCGCGCTACATGCGCGTTGGGCTGCGGGCTGGGCCATTTACGCGCACGGTTCCGATCAGCACCAACTTCGTGTCGCTCAGCGTGCTGCGGATCACGCAAGCGGGTGTTGAAGCACTAACCAGTGCCAGCCCACCGCTGCGGACAACGCAGGCGGCCGTTGAAGCACTCACCGGGTCAAGCCCGGCCGTACGCACCACACAAGCCGCACTTGAGGTGCTCAGCCGCGTCATTTTGACGCTGGCGCGGTCGGTTCCCAGCAGCGGACTAATCAGCGTTCGTCAGTCCCGCAGCCTGCCCATCGGTGCTGTCCTGGCTCTTCCTGCGGGCTACGTCCCGGTCCGCGCGAGCCTGTTTGAAAACACCAGCAGCCTGGGCGTTCGATCCAGCCGGCCAGGCATGGGTCTCGTGTTGGGAGCCAGTGGTGGGTTCGGCGCTGTTGGGCATGTCCGGGCAGTACCGGCTCAGGCGTCCTTGCAATACACCACGACCCAGGCGCGGGTTACCCAAGCGGCGGTCGAAGCGGTTGTTCAAGGCAATCAGGCCCGAGTTACCCAGGCAGCAATCGAAGCGGGTGTCCAGGGTAATCAGGCGCGCGTTACTCAAGCTGCCCTGGACGTTGTCCTCCAGGCGGGCAATGTTCGCGCGACCCAAGCCTTATTGGTCGCGCTCGGTCAGTTCGGTGCCGTACGCGTCACCCAACAGCCCGTTCTCGTGTTGGGCCAGTTCGGTGGCGTACGTGTCACCCAACAGTCCCTGGTTGTCCTCACGCTGCTGCGTGTCAACAACGTCCCGGCAACCGCCAGGTTTTCCGTCCGGGGCAGCCGGACCATCCCGCTCAGTGCGCGCTTGTCGAGTGGTCGGGCGATCCCCATCAGCGCCGCGCTACGCGCGACCCGCACGCGGACCGTTCCGGTCACGGCCCAACTGGGCGTTGCCGTCACCACTGTCTCGCGCGCGGTCCCAATCACCGCGCGACTGGCCGGCCCGTCGATCACCCGAACGGTCCCGCTTGTCCTCAAGTATTGGCAGCAGTACACGCGGACCGTTCCGCTGGCCGCAACTCTTACTCAGCCGCGCTTGGTACCGATCAGCAGATCGCTCGGGTTTACGCGCGTACGGCCCGCTATCCGATTGCGGCTCTATACCGCCCGACAGCCGACACGGTTGAGCCGTGGCGTACCGCTGTATATGCCGACCGCGCTGCCGGTCAGCAAGACAATCCCGCTTTCTATCCCAGCAGGGCTAGGGGCTCTTGGGCAACGCGGGGTTTCGCTTCAGGTCAGGCTTGCGCTATTCGGCCTAGCCCGGACGGTAACGCTGCAACTGCTCGATGGCGGGTTCTACTCCAGCCGTGGACCGCGTTGGATTGTGGCCACCGCCGCGTTGCTACAACCTTCAGAGCACACGGTCCCACTCGGGCTCGTGGCGGGGGACACTCGACCAGGCATACACGTCACGAAGTATTCGCTCGACGTGACTATGTACCAATCGGTCGATGAGGCGCAGGTTGTTATTAGTCAGTTTGTCGTTGAGGTGATTGTTCCAATGGGGCAACTTAGTAGCTACGGCCAAATTGTTGGATAAAGGAGAGATCAGCCGATGACCGCCGCAACGATCCGCGCCGCGTGGTACGGCGGTGCAGCGAGTGAGCCGGCCGGCGTCAACGCCGAGACGGGTGTCAATCTGGACCGCTCGGATGTCCAGACCGGCACCGAGCCATTGCCAATTCCCACCGTCGCACCCAATAGCGTGTACGGGGCCGTGAAGCAGATCGCGCTCGAAGTGACAGTTGCGTCCTCGCCGGTCACCACTATCTCGAATGGGACGGTACGCGCGAGCGGCTCGATGCCGTCCGGAACGTCGTGGTTCTACGCCCCCAGCAGTACGTATTTAGTTCAACTGTCGGCGGTAACTACGGTCAGCGGCACATATGGAGCGGGGAGCGGAACGATCCAATCGACCGCGACCTTTTCGATCAATGATCTGGTCCAGATTGGTGTTGGTGCAACGGGCGAGATTCGCAAGGTCATTGGTGTGGGTGGGTCGGGGCCGTACACGCTCACACTGGATCGCGCGACCTCGTTCGCGCACAGTAGCGGGTCGCAAATCGGCCGATTCGTCTCAGGTGGCCCGGCCGATGTCGGAACAGTGTCAGGGTCCGCACCGACGACGCCCGCCGGATATGTCGTTCCGACGACTAGCCCGGTGGCCTACGATGCACTGGGCGTGACGACCGGCACGTTGGGTCGAAAGGGTCAATTCATTCGGTTACTCGGCGCATTGTCAAGCTCATTCGGCACCTCGCCGGGCATCGTTAGCATGCCCAGCTTGATCGTGGCTTACGACGAGTTTTAGTGATATCCTACGCGCCGCAAGGACAATCCAATGTCCTCAGTCATCGGGCTTCGTAATCCCATATGTCGCCCGACATTAGTTCGGAATGGGCAGGTCAGGTAACTAATGCCAGCGACTGTTCAAGCGCAATACTTCGGCGCATCCGCCACGCTTCCAGCGGGCGCTAACGCCGAAACAGGGATTACCTTCAATCGAGTCGATACGCAAACGGGAACTACGCCAGTACCAATCCCAGTTACTGCGGGCGTAAACTTCTCGTATCTGAAGGCGTTAGCGCTAGCCGTTACCGCTACGAGTACAACCACCATTTCCAATCGAACCGTGCGAGTCTCAGGCTCGTTGTCCGCTGGGTTGGGCCTGCATTGGAAGACAGTTACGCAGGCAAACTGGGGTACGTCACTCGACCAAACGTCGGCGTCGAAGGCCCCGGCCGACACGACTGGCGCTAATAATGCTGGAACGGCTCCGTCTGGATATACGGCGACCACAACCAGCGCGGTCCAGTTCGACAACACGTCGCAGGCGACGACCGCGACAGGGATTGGCACGGTACCTTTGCTCGCGACGTTACTGGCGGTTGACGCGACGTACGCCGGTGGTCCCGGTTCAGCCTCGTTAGGCAACCTCGTGCTTGCTTATGACGAAGCT
>AR_comb_assmDRAFT_11054849_pt1 | contig 12132 bp, 5 predicted proteins | sample ArasoioldDNA_FD_10543 | JGI IMG/M metagenome (IMG submission 10543) | reverse complement strand
AATCCTTTAATCCTTCAATCCTAGTGCACCAATCCATCTCTGTATTTGATATGTTCAAGATCGGCGTAGGTCCGTCTAGTTCCCATACGCTGGGTCCATGGAGGGCCGCCCTGAGATTCCTCGATACCCTGGATAAGGATGGCGGCCTTGAAGATGTAACCTCCGTCAGAGTATTATTGTATGGTTCACTTGCAAAGACCGGGAAAGGGCATGGCACCGATGTGGCGGTGCAACTGGGTCTATGTGGTGCCGATCCTGTAACCATCAATGTTGACCATATTGCTTCCAGGATTCATGATATAGAAAAAATGAAAAAGCTGGTCTTACATGGCCGGCATGAAATAGATTTTGATCCGGCCGAAGACATCGATTTCCTTATCACGGAATCTCTTCCCTTCCATCCAAATGGACTCAGTTTCCTGGCCACCAAATCAAATGGAGAATCCATATCAGAAACTTTCTATTCTGTAGGCGGAGGCTTTGTTGTGAAAGAAGGAGAAGATGAATCCGGATCAAGTACTGTTGAATTACCTTTTCCCATTGATACGGCCGAACAATTGTTGCATTGGTGCCGTAAAACTGGATTAGCTATTCATGAGGTGGTGATGGAAAATGAAAATGCATGGCGACCAGAAGCAGAAACCAAACAAGGCCTGATGCGTATCTGGAATGTAATGAGAGAATGCATGCACAGAGGTTGTCATACCGAAGGCATGTTGCCTGGTGGACTCGAAGTGAAACGCCGCGCGTTTGATCTCAATAAGAAACTAGTTGGAGAATCTAATTACAAGGATTATTCATCCTGGGTTGCTGCCATCAAAAAAGGGGGGAACAATTTCAATTATATCCTGGATTGGGTGAGTTGTTTTGCATTGGCAGTGAATGAAGAAAATGCTTCGTTTGGAAGAGTAGTAACAGCGCCAACAAATGGCGCAGCAGGAGTGATACCAGCAGTGTTGCAATACTTCGTTCTGTTTTGCGGAGAAGAGATGGCGAGTGACGAAAAAATAATTCAGTTCATGTTGACTGCTGCTGAAATCGGGAGCATCTTCAAAAAAGAAGCAACCATATCTGCAGCCATGGGAGGTTGCCAGGCCGAAATAGGAGTGTCTTCTTCAATGGCCGCGGCCGCACTAACCGAAGTACTAGGAGGATCACAACGGCAAGCCTTAATGGCGGCAGAAATTGCAATGGAACATCATTTGGGAATGACGTGTGATCCTATTGGAGGTCTTGTGCAAATTCCTTGCATTGAAAGAAATACCATGGGAGCAATCAAAGCAATCACCGCTTCTCAACTTGCATTGCGCAGCACTCCTGATTTTGCAAAGGTTTCTCTTGATGGAGTGATAAAAACCATGTGGGATACTGCAAAGGATATGAATTTTAAATACAAGGAAACCGCGGAAGGCGGACTTGCTATAAATGTGCCACTCGGTTTGAAAGAATGCTGAATGACTTGCTTCGCAATATTTATTACCTCTACATAGAACATAGATAAGTATAACTTAAAGGACGGCCTAAGGACGCCTTTAGTAAATATAATGTATGGGGTTTGCTGGTGTTTAGGATACAGCAAGCATGAGTCTAACTGCAATTTACCTCTGGTGAAGGTCAGGCAAAGGTCTGGTGAAGGTCAGGTGAATAATTTATGAAATTGGGGTAGTCTCTAATAAATTAAGATAGGCTTCTCGAGAATCCATCCTATGCCGAATTTAATGATGAATAGCTAAAATAAATTGCGAATTGCCAAAATTAAAATCTTCTTGTTAGTTAGTTAAAACTCACCCTTCAACATGCCATCGATGTGTCCTCACATCGACTGCGATGCACGACAGCGTGCAAGTAAGATGGTGTGAGACACACCAACGGCAAATACAAATCTTGTCAATTCAACAATGGATTCGTTTCAATCTCCTTTATATCAATCTCTGAATAATCACGAATCAATAGTCGAGTGCATCCAATTTACCAATGCCGTCGATGTGTCCTCACATCGACCTCACGGCGGCATTCACGATCAAGCCCACGTGAGATGGTGTGAGGACACACCATCGGCTGGGGCCGTTTCCTCAATTCAACAGAGGATTGGTCTCAATTTCTTTTATGTCAATCTCCGAATAGTCACGAATCACATTATAGAGTGTATCGCGTTCCACAGGTTTTCTTTTGGCTTGTTTAATGAGCGTCACCAATTGAGCTGTTGTCATGGATGGAGTTTGTTCTTCGGCGCCAGCCATGGAATAAATCTTAGTTGAGTCATCAATTGTTCCATCAATATCATTCACTCCAAACGATAAAGTCAATTGCGCATTCTGTCTTCCCAACATTGGCCAATATGCCTTCAGGTGAGGGAAATTGTCGAGGTATAATCTTGCTACCGCATACACCTTCATGTCCTCAATGACAGAAGATTCATGAATATGGCTCATCTCATTATCCTTATTGCGAAACTTCAACGGAATAAACGTATTGAATCCTCCGGTTTTGTCCTGGAGCTGTCTTAATCTTTCCATATGATCAATCCGATGATGGTATTGTTCAATATGGCCATACAGCATGGTGGCATTGGAATGCATTCCCAAACGATGCGCCGTTTCATGAATATGCAACCATCCTTCAGCATTCACTTTATCATCACAAATCTGTTCGCGGATTTCTGGGTGAAATATTTCTGCACCTCCTCCAGGTATAGAATCTAATCCAGCTTCGTGAATGAGTTTCATTCCTTCTTCGGTACTCAATTTTGCTTTACGAAACATATAGTCTAACTCCACAGCGGTAAATCCTTTGATATGGAGATCGGGCCTGTGCTTTTTAATTTGACTTAATAAATCGCAGAAATATGGAAGGTTCATTTTTGGATGAACACCCCCAACAATGTGTACCTCGGTAATGGGCTTGCCATCGTATTTCTTTACAATGTCCAGCATTTGTTCAATGCTTAGTTCCCAGCCTTCTTCTCTTTGCGCATACAGGCGGGAATACGAACAAAACTTGCAGGCAAATACACATACGTTTGTAGGTTCAATATGAAAATTGCGATTGAAATAAGTGGTATCTCCGTGCATTCGCTCTCTCACAGCGTTAGCAAGTGAACCTAAAAAAGAAAGACTGCCCCTTTCAAAAAGGAGCAGTCCATCTTCTTCTGAGATTCTTTCTTTAGAGATTATTTTTTCAGCAATTCTTCTTAAACTTTTTTCTTGTTCGTTTTTAATGATCGAAACTGTTTGGTCAATTATCATTGTCTTTTCACTATTCGTTCAGTAATAACCTTGTTGGTGTAGACCAGCTTGATCATATACACACCTGCAGCATACTTAGTAAGGTTGATTGGTATGTTGGACTGAGCGTCACCAGAGAATGTTCTCTTGTACACTGTTTGTCCTGCTGCATTTATGATCTGAATTCCCTTAAGATCTACCGGCCGCAAGTAATGGCGCACACTCAACGAACCATCAAACGGATTCGGAGAAATGAGGTATCCATTCTGCTTCAACTTGGCAGGCAAAGTTACTGAGTACAGGTTAATATTATCCAGGAAGACATTATTGCCTCTATTGCTGGTATTTTTGAACACTACCTGGAATTTATTACTAGTGCCAACTATTGCGGTGAGATTGATTGAATCTCTCTTCCATTCAGATGGTGAGGTAGGCTTGAATCCTATGGTATCTGTATAGATCCTGGGGAAATTAGGATCATCTACACTTTGAAGATCTTCGCCCCATTTCTTGTAAATGCTTTGGAAAGTTCTTCCACAATCAGTTGTGATCAATACTTCAAGGGTATCCAAAGGCGTAGCAGTACTTCCTGGATACTTCGCAGTTACGTGCGATCTATCGAACGAGAGGAAGACTGAGTCAACGCTTGTTACCTGCATTAATGGAGAGAACAAGAAGTCTGAACCGCCATTTCCGGTGAATCGATAGTTGCGAGCCCAGGCTGATGCTATTCCCTGTGAGGCAGCCAAAGTGTTACGCTGCCATCCATAGGTGGCATTTGAATTGGCCACATCCCAATTGGCTGGCGGGAATGTTACTGATTCAAATCCTTCCTTCACTGGTCCTGGTTGTGCATCAAATACCTTGAATGTGGTCAACAAGGTATCATTAGTAGGCACCTGGTCGTCTAGCCCGTTCGGCTTATACGTGAATACTTTCAGGTTATACGTACCTGCTCCCGGCAGATTTACAATCTTATTAGTTGGAACTGTTACAATTGCCACCTGCCCAGCTACCAGGCTTCCTGTCCATGGAATAGTATCAGTATAATTAAAGGTGCCTCCGGTGATATTGAATACCACTTGTACACTCTTCAATGTGTCCTTACCAAATGATCCAAATTCAAATGATGGTAGTACCGTTCTCGCGCAAAGTCTGCTGAATGGTTCAATCACCCTGGTTGGTTTTGCGTCTCTCCTTAATAAAGTAACCGTACTTATGTTGATGTTATCGAGGAATAGATTCTGACCATAGCCTGTTTTCCCGGTAAAGGAAATGGTGATGCTGCTTGCGTTGCCGATGAATGGCTTAATATCTATTTTCTCCGTTCCCCAATCTGCTGCAACCGGGAACCAGTTACCTGTGTTGGTACCGGACCTTGTTGCTAAATTATCACCACCTTTCTTCCAGGCTGTAATCGGGAATGTGTTTCCGCAGTCGGTTGACACCTGGATCATTAATGTATCAGAGAATCCTGTGCCTGTTGCATAACGAACATATGCCCTGTCGAAACTCACGAGGACAGAATCAACTCCGGTTGTATTGAGTATTGGTGATACCAAATAATCAAGATCCCCCGTGTTTGAATAATTGTAGAAGTTCATGTATTCAGACGCAACACCACTCTTAAATGCCAGCGTAGTTCTTGCCCAGGTTATGCTGCCAGCGTTAGGGTTGACAATTCTCCAGTTGTTGGTTGGGAATGCTGCATTTTCAAATCCTTCGGTAATGGGAGACGCTTGTGGCACCAGAACAGTAAAGGTGCTCTTTGCCGTATCATTTGCCGGAATTTCATCTGGAGATCCATTTGGATTGGATGAATATATAGTAAGTGAATGTGCTCCACCGGTTGTTGTTATACTCGGTAACGTTACCTGGATGGTGGACCCAAACGGAAGGTTACCTGTCCATGAACTGGTCACCGGGGCAGCGTTATCAATCTTAACATTGAACGTTAGTGAAGTCAAAGTGAGAAGCCCTGAATTCTTCAAGTTAACAATGGGAGCAATGCTGTTGCTGCACGATGCATTTCCATTAGGAGGAGAAACGATGCTTAATAGTCGTGCATCAAGATTTTTTGGTTCAGCAAGATCGAAATTTAAAATTTTTGTGTATCCACCAAACAATGATGGTGTCCCATAGTATTGCGAGGTGAACCAGAAAGTGGAATCGTCTACTGGATCAACACTTAGATCATTGTAGTCGCCCGACCTGTTATTCTGCGTTTGAGCAGCTGTTCCATCAAAAGCGGAAGTTTCATCATAGGTGAGTAATTGTCCGAGCGGATCTGTTGCTTTTCTTCCGGCTACTCTGATACCAGGAAAAATATTTGTGCCATTACTGATCATATAAGCAAGGGCAATTTCTCCTTTTCCATTGATGCTGATTGAAGGCATCCACCGATGATTGAGATCCGGTGAATAGGTTCCTTGTTGGTAAACGCTGAAACCAGATCCACCATCCCGAAATTCGTACCACCTGATACCGGCAATTCCGCCGCCTGCATTTACTGTTTGTGATGCCACAATTGCTTTATGCGTTCCGAAGTCGCGCCATACAAGGTGATGCATCAACTTCCATTGCAAGGCTTCGAGCGCAACCGTAGTTCCAGGTTGCGGAATACATCTACCGCGAGTGGCGGCACATACATTCGCCTGGAATGGTGCAACAACTAATGCAGTTCTTGTAATAACTGAATTGGCTGGTGTATTGAAGTCAGGAAGAAAACTAATAAAACCAATACTGTCAACATCCGTTGCAGAAGCAGAAAATTCATCAGCATTCAAATACATGAACAAACCTGGTGCGTTTGCTGCAGGAACTGGCCCGGCCTGGTAAGTGACCGGTGCGATTGTAAAAAATTTACTGTCAGGATCAGTAAGCGTAACATTTATAAGCTTGGCTGTGTTATCACCTACCAGCATTTTATTTCTTTCCAATGCCCACATACATGATCCGGAATAGCTTGCGGCATTTAAATAATTATTTCCAGTACCATAATAAGCATTGGACCACAGCGAATACTTTGGATAATCCGGGAACTGGTTAGTAACAGAAAAGCTATAAATGTACCACTGGCCTGTTGGATCATTGCTTTTTGAAACCATGATCACGATATTATAAGGCGCTGCCAGGTTTGGGTTGGGCATTTCTGTAATCACCCATCTATCCGCAATGCGATCATAAACGGGAACGCAATCACCTAATCCGGGAAGACCTGATAGCGTTTGCATGAAAACATTTCCTGTAAGTGCGGTACCATTTTTATCCCAGATGCGCATGAAGCCACCGATCTGGCTGCCCACACTACCATTCACCATCTGGAGAATATGATTGGGACCCGCCGCCATACAGGGATCAGTAGGCGATACACCGGGAGCATTAATGCCATCCCAGATTTTATTAATAGTGGATTCATTCATCCCCAATGGTCCGTTTTCTCTTGTTGCTTCGTTTGTCCTTCTCCGTTGCAATACGGGATCGCCGCCAGGGATTTCTCCATCGGAGTAAACCTTCATGACATCTACTTCTTCCGTATTTTTTTCACTCATTAATTTCCGGAAATTGGTAGGGGGGGGTGCCTGCATGTCTGGGAGGTCGCGCAACGCGGGTGATACCCGAACGAGACGTCCTTCGGTTGCCTCGATTTTCTTAATGAACTGAGAATTGCCGACCAGGAAAGCGAAGAACACTCCAACAAAGGAGAGTAAAAGTCTTCTCATAGCGCGTTAGTTGGTTATTTTCAAATATAACCATTTACCCCAGTGCTTCAAACAAAATATTTGACCAAAAAATTACATTAATGCTCCCGCTATACAGGCACACATTAAACAGGCAATAGTTCCGCCTATAAGGGCCTTAATCCCCAACTCAGTCAGGTTCTTTCGTTGATTAGGAGCAAGCTGGCTTATGCCTCCGATCTGGATCCCTATGGAAGAGAAGTTAGCGAACCCGCTAAGAGCGTAAGTGGCTATCAACAGGGATTTTTTATCCTGGATAATGTTTGCCTGTTTCATTTCACCGAGTGAGATGTAGGCCACAAACTCATTTAGGATCGTCTTTAAACCCAGTAATTGGCCGATGGAGAACATATCAACCCTACTCACCCCAATGAGCCAAGCCACGGGCGCGAAAAGATAGCCAAGTATAAGTTGAAGGGAAAGAGTCGTATGCTTTCCTCCTGTTGCTGCCGCAATCTGTTCGTTTATATGTGTGATCCCACCAAACCATCCGAGGATAGCATTCACCACCCACATCATGGCCACAAAAACTACTAGCATCGCGCCCACATTGGCCGCTAATTTTAGTCCATCAATAGTGCCCAGGGAAAGAGCGTCCAGAAAATTGTCGCCTAACTTTTCCTTCGGTACGGTAAGGTCCTTTGATATAACAGTAGTTTGAGGAAACAATATTTTGGAACATACGATTGCAGCCGGAGCGCTCATTATTGACTGGCTTAACATGTGTAATGCAAAATAACTTTTGGCCGCAGGGTCCGATCCGCCTAACATCCCAACATACGCTGCCAATACGCTGCCCGCAGTATTAGCCATGCCTCCTATCATGATAAGCAGGATCTCAGACCGGGTCATTTTATCCAGGTAGGGCCTGATCATCAAAGGCGCTTCTGTTTGTCCCAGAAAAATATTCGCTGCCGTAGAAACACTTTCGGCTCCGGATATATTGAGCTTATTGAGAAGATAAGCGAATACGAATACAATCTTTTGCAGTATGCCAAGATAATAAAGGATAGACGAGAGAGCGGCAAAGAAAATAATATTGGGTAGTACCTGGATAGCAAATATGTAAGCCCAACTTTGTTTATCATCCGCAAGGTTTCCAAAAAGGAATTCCGTTCCCCTGTGACTTATATTGATCAGGTCAACAAAAACATCTGATGCGGATTTTAAAACAATTCTAAACAGATCTGGGGGACAAACCTTGATATAGATACAAACAGTAACAATTACCGAAGAAATAAGAATATTCCACTTCAATAATTCCGGATGACGGTTGCCCATGCTAAAGGCAATAATCAAAATGGAGAATGCACTGATGGTCATTATGAGTCCCGACCATGACGCAATGAAATAGGATGAAAATATCAATCCTGCTACAAACAAGGCCTGCCATACTACAGAAAGGAACAGGTCCAATGGCTGGCTCGTGACTTTTACTTCTCCCTTTTGAACCTGGGAGAATTTGCGGATAATGCTATAGACTAATATCATTCCAAAGAACATCCAGAATACCGGTTGTCCGAATGCAGTAGTATGCAACACGCCCATCGCAAACATCACCTGGGCCACAATGCCCATTCCCACTAGTTTCCAATTGATCGCCCGGCGATTGTTACTTAATATCCAGCAAACAAAAATCAGGAAGAACATGCCCAGCGCACCGCGGAGCAGATTTTCAGTTGTAGAGTTCATGTTGTTTGGTTACAGAAAAGATGCATGAATATAGGAATCAATCGTGAATCTGAGTAGTGAGTGGTGAGTAGTGAGTAGTGAGTAGTGAGTGGTGGATGGTCGGATCCTTCGGCATAAATTCATCTAAGGAACTAACAATTATAGAATACTACCATTTTGTGAGTTGCCAATTGCCTGTTGCCTATTTGCACGTGGTCTGTAGTCCGTCGTCCTTCGTCCTTCTTCAATATCGTCGTACCCGGAAATTACAGGTGATGGGAACATTGGTGTGATTCGTGGAATCACGGATGTTTCCTGAGAAATTGCCAGCTATATATTGACCCGATCCACCAAACTCCGTAAGAGATACAGGAATTGAAGTGCCATCGAGCTTTACATAGAATTTATTTCCTAGCGTAATTTTTAAGAGATCAATCGGAACAGTAACTGGCGTGTTGGCCAGAAAGCCGAGTTTGAAACTTCGATCGGAAATACTGTCCATATCAAATCCATCAATTTGCGTTTGCATTACAGAATAAACAATCGCTGTCAATGAATCAGAGGGCGGGGTCATCAAAGTGGTTGCTCCGCTGATAGTAAAATTGATAAAATTAGTAAGTGTATTGCAAGTGTTGATCTGGCCGGCATTCACACTGCCGGAGGTAACGCTGAGATTAACGGGATTGCTCTGCTTTGTAGCCGAAACATCAACAGCCACCAGTTGCACAGGTACGGGATTGTTGTTGCATTTCTCAAGCGTATAGCTAAAGGATCCATTGTTGATGTTCGTGCGGTAGTTCAATCCATTACTTAGAACGTTTACATATCCGTTTGTAACAGCACCGCCTGAACAATTCAGCACGGTTCCTGAAATGGTTGCAGATACGGTTCCGTTGGTTGCGTTCACATGGACCACTCCAACATCAGTGTTTGATGAAAAAGGTCCGATGTTCAAAGAATCACTGGAACACTGGGCAGTCACAATCATTTTCAAGGATTCATTGGCAGGTATTAATCCGCCTACCTTCCCATTGGCATCAGTCATACCGTAACCAGAAGACCCATTAGATCTTTTCAACTGAACACTCACTCTCGCTAGCGGATGATTCTGCTGATCTTGCAGGGTGGCAGTAAATTGTACGGCGGGAAATGAGGCGTCACAATTCCAGAAGGAAAAATGAGAAACGGATCCAACATAGTTGCTTCCTTGTTTGGTGGCGGTGCCTTCTTCTTTCCATTGACCACTTGATTCGTCAAAGAACCATAAAGGTATTGATGCTGGTGCCTGAGATCCCAGCGAGGAGGGAATAGGAAATGTGATGGCAGCTTGTTTACCGGTTGCAAGTTGAAGCTTTTCGCCTGCGGCTCCATTAAGTTCGATGGCCATCATTCCAAATGATTGTAGACCTACCTGCGCTCCACCTGAATTGATGCCTCTCAAATCACCAGGCAGAATGCTGCGAAAATCACTTGCGGCCGGGTTAATAAAATATGAGGATACTGTTACAGATCCTGTATAAGCTGCGTTGTTCGATGCGGCGACTACTCCGTTTGCCGGAAAATTTATTGAACCTCCATTAGAAACTGAAACCACGCCTCCTGTGGAGGCGGAAAAATTTCCTGAAGCATTCTTTGTTATTAAGGTTACTTCAATATAGTTAGTGGTGTTTGCTGTAGGGGTAAACGTGCGATACCCGGTGAAGTAACCAGCCCTGCTCAATTTTACTACCGTTCCGTCTTTGTTTCCAGTTACATTATTGAGCGTAAAATTTCCATTTACATCGGTTGTTACGGTTTGGCCTCCTGTCTCAGCCTGGACGTTTGAAAGTGGAATTTTATTTTGATCCAAAACTCTACCCGCAATTGTCAGACTGACTGATTGAGGGCCGCAGCATACCGTTCCTCCTTTATTACAGGTGATGCCGGAAATGAGCAACCATAATATGCAGGCGAGGGTCGAGAGTTTTGATTTCACGTTTTAAGGTTTATAGTAGAATAGAATAAGCGCAATCTCTCTTAAAATTCTGAAGGGTAATTTATTTAACGATGATGCTATGGTTTTTGTTACGATCGTCCTATCAGCTTCTTAATTCGAATTATGTAAGAGGCAGGTTGGGTCATACGACCCACTTTTATATGCAATCTATCCGCTACACTCCATTGCCGAGCCTGATGACTCAAATGTAAGAGACTCATACAAACAAAAAAGCCGCAGTTAAATAACCACAGCTTTTGTATTAGGTTAGACTTAGTTGTTGTTCTCTATCTCTGGAGTCTTGTTTTCAACTTCTCCTCATTAGATCTTGGTTCTTAAAACTTGGACCTTCCTTGTGCCTTGTCCCTTGAACCTTGTGCCTTACAAATGTTGTTCTATCTTCTTCACAAAATTCGCCTTTGGCTGAGCACCTACTAATTTATCAACTACTTTTCCGCCTTTGATGAAAAGAATGGCGGGTATAGAGGTGATGCCATAATTCATAGATACTTGCGGATTATGATCCACATTCAACTTTCCTACATTCACTCTGCCATCATATTCTTTTGAAAGTTCTTCGATAACCGGTCCAATTGCGCGACATGGTCCACACCATTCAGCCCAAAAATCAATTACTGTTAGTTGGGACGATGAAATCACGTCTGATTCAAAATTTGAGTCTGTAAATTCTCTTGCCATAATATTCAGTTTAAGATTATTTATTTGAGGTAGTGAAAAATTACAAATTTACGTCCAAACATCAAATGTCGGTAGTCCTGTCAGGTACTTATTAATTTGAAACAACCTGCACTTCCAGTTCAGGTTGGTTTGAAAGGAAAGCAGCCATTTCGTCATTCATCTCGAATCCATTCTCCATCATGTACATGCCTATTTTCCAATTTGATTTAGGTTCACTAACGTTGAACTTCAGGCCAGAACGACCGGGATGTGTTTTAACATTCTTTTCTATGAACCTAACCAGTTCCTCATTTACAAACCTTGCTTCGATATCGATTATTAATTGTTTTGTTAACACTTGTTTAATGGTTTCCAAAAGCATGATCTTATCAACCTTGAATTCAAATTCCTCGCGATTGAATCTCTTTCTGAAACCACCGCATACAAATAGATTTTTTCCTCTTTCCAGGTAGTTCCTGAACTTCATATAATCTTCTCCAAACAAAATAAAATCACTCTTGCCACTGTAATCTTCCAGAATGAACGAACCGAACTCTTTTCCATTCTTAGAGATGCGGTGCTGCGCATCGGTTACTAATCCGGCCAGCCGATACACTTTATTTGGATTAGCCTGCAATATCACTGCTTCTTTAATCTCGTTGAATTCGCTTAATGTAGTAATACCATAATGATGGATCTCGAATCGGAAATGATCCAGTGGATGCCCACTGATAAACATTCCGGTTACTTCCTTTTCGTGTTCAAGTAATTCAGTGAGTGTCCATGGTTCGCAATTGGTAATCTTTGGCGGCTGAATATCGAATACCATTGGCAAATCCCCGAA
>AR_comb_assmDRAFT_10582882_pt1 | contig 12135 bp, 7 predicted proteins | sample ArasoioldDNA_FD_10543 | JGI IMG/M metagenome (IMG submission 10543) | reverse complement strand
AGCATAACATATATCAGAGTCATAAAGCTATAGATTTTCCTTAACGTTACAGGGCCCTTTTGATATTGAGGCCAAATCAGGGCTCAATAAATTAAAACTTAATGGTTTCTAATATTATCATCGGATAAAATGATGAAAAATGAAAAAAGATTTAGCATTTGCTAAATGTTGATCCATTGACCCAAATGTTACACAAGAATCGGCTTTGAATGCAATCATAGTGATATCTTCAGGTCTGACACTAATCAATAGTAGCTATATTATTACAGCCGCATTTGCTCAATGAACCAACGCTATCTCTAGTAGTAATTCTACTGCGCTAAAGAATAATGAATTATTTGTACTAGTGTATACAATCTCTGATGGTCTTTTTCTAAGACAACAAGTCCTTCTACGAGTCGTTGACTAAAGATTTAGTATTTCTTCGCCAACACCCTACAGCTGAAATAAAAACGTTATTGTTAAATAGCACAGCTAAAGATAATTTAAAGAAGAAAATGAGAGATAATAAAATATTTGCAAACTGATAAAATTTATATAAAATTTATTTTTTATACAGAAGTGGTATATTTGCCGATTAATAAATAGCTAGCTCTGCTTGAAGGTAGATCACATACTGTTGAAATCAACGTCCCAGAAGCAGGTACAGCCAGTGCCTTAAAGATCTTCTGACAATATTTAGTTCACTACAAAACTTGCAAAATATGACTTCAGCCTTCAGTCGATCCAATCTATTCGAGTAAAATGAGATAGATTTGAATAAAGACTCATCTTTTTTTGATACCATTTGTTCGAAAACTAATCTCATTAATTACTGAAATAATTTAGCTGCTGTAAGTTGTCGATGGTGTCTTTTAGATTAATAATGATTATTCCTTTGACCATATGACATTGACACTAGTTCAAGTACTTACGCAGTAATTTAAAGCAATATGAACTCCTAATTCTTTTTCAAAATATCTAATCTCGACATAGAGCAGCCGATTAAACTGATGCGGGTATTAATGTATTGATGTACAGAAAATGTAATTTTGTTCTATGCTTTGAAGCGATCGTTATGAAAAACTGTAATTCCACGTCTGTGGATAGAATAAAGAGTAATTCCTAATATTCCAAAGTCTGGTAGAGGACACTTAGAATCGTTAGGGATCATGTAGTCAATCAACAATTGTTCGGTATACAGACATGAAATCGTCATCATCAGAATATTTGTTATGCAGTCCTCCAGGATCGACTATGTCAATCTAAATTCGTCCTTGTTACTAAATTTAGATATTGTCTGTAAATATTTTGTTCAACCCCGTATTCCCAAACTTCAAGAGTATTCTGCCGAGGGAAAAATGATGTGTCGGACTTCTAGCGATCTCTAAAATAACGTGACTAGCCAATGATTGGTTTTCTAGAAGTCACATCAGAAATTAAGGGATCGCTCGTGCGAGCTTCCTCCCGTCAGGCGTACCCCAGCCAGACGCTGCATCGTATCCAAGCCCAGCATCATATCCGCCAAGCTGATCGGTGTTGTTATTTCCAGATTGTACGTCAGTGCAAACCGACTGGCCCACGGTCGTACTCCCTGAGTCATTATTTTGGTATAGAATAGGAGTCAAATAGCCAACACGTTTACTTGGAGGGCGACTCGCATTAATGAGAGTTAATAGCCCCGCTACAAGTGGGCTCGATGCGCTCGTTCCGCCGTAACCATGTGCTTGGCCACCTACTACGATCGTATAAGGAGAAGCATTAGCGTCGGCATTTGCTGCAAGATCAGGAATACATCGGCCAATAATAGCTCCAGGGTTGACTGATTCAATTGTAATGTCCTTCTGCCATTCTGGTCTTGAAAAAACTGCGCTCACACCCCCGCCCGTGCTGCCACCAAATGTCCTTCTAATGCCACTGCCCTCCATCCACACGATATCCGGCTGCGTGCTACCTTTCGATGGGATGGCTGTGCCCCCAACTGCCAGAACGTAGGGACTTGAAGAAGGAAAATCTGTGTGTGCATGCCCGTCAGGTTCTCCGTCACTTGAGCCGTCATCACCTGTAGCAACGCATACAGTGACACCAATACGAGCTGCTTCTGCCAGAGCCTCGTTGACCTGGTTCATCGCCTGCCTGGTCCAGATATCTACATCTTCTGCATAACCCCAACTTATGGATATGACACCTGGATCATTTCTTTGGTCGTGAATTGCCGAGTCGAGAGCCCTCAACCAACCTTGTTCTCCCCAGCGTGCGAAGTAAACAACAATATTGGACTTCGGACAGACACCGGCTACAACTTCAATATCCAGCATTACTTCCCCTGTCGCATCATCATTAGAGTTAGTAGATATTCCGTCAACACTGATAGGTATTACTTTGGGAGGAGTTGATATATTGGCTAAATCGCAGAACTGCTTTAGATCGTCCTCAAAATATCCACCACCAAATTCGAGTAATGCGACGGCTTGGCCAGCTCCGTCACCGTCCGGAAAATTGTAGTGTTTCGCAAGTTCGTTTGGTAGATACCATGAGGATTGTACCGACGAGAATTGTGGATTTCTGTGCGACCCGACCTGCTTGCGGTGTGCGACTTGGCGATTATCAAGGCCGAATACACCCTCTACTATGTCTTTGCAGGCAACTGGAACATGTACAGGTCCTACTCGACCACGATAGCTATGAGTATCATGACTATAATTGAATAGTTTTACTTGAAAAGCGTTCTCCATTGCAGAGATTGAACCGCGCAATCGAACTGTGCGTGTACCTGGATCGGATTCGACTATCTCCAGATCGTATTTTCTAAATGTTTCGATCACTTTATCAATATCTGCCTGTGAAGCACCATATTCATTACTGAGATCTGCCCGTGTGATGGTCCTGTCAGGTCGCCCAGTCAAAGGTGGTAACGCCTTCATTCGACGAAGTTTTAACGTTACTTCAATTGTGGCGTTTGAATTTGCGCGACCAATAGCTTTGGCGCCTGGTAAAACAGTCCTCTCACTGCCTTCAACAGCCCAATACTCGTGATTCTTACTCATACCTAACCAGAACTCTTACTTCCTGTTAAGTTTTTTGTAGATAACATGTGGAGTAGTTCTTTATTGTAAAAAGAGTCTCTTTCACAAAGAGTACATTGATGATATTGCCAAGCCCAGCCTGTGTTAATAGGTAAATAACCTTTAGTAAAAGGAGTACTGAAATTCTAACAAATTTCTTCCCAAATCATACTGACTTAAATGCTTATACTTGTTAGATTATCAATTATGGCACTAAGTTTCAAAACGTGAATATGTATAAATTTGAATAAAATGGAAAGGTTGTAAAACAGCCGCAGATTGCAATAGTTGAATTGTGTAGATAATAGAATTCATCTTGAATTTCATTCCACTTCTTTAATCAGACGGTAACATATGCAATGATATGTTTTCACAAGAGCTACAGTAGGTAGTCATTACGTATCAAGACTTCCAAATCACCACATCAAAGAGTCGAAGTCTAGTCAAAGCAGATTGTTAGAACAAAGAGTTAACGAGCTTATCAATAACACTAGACATGTGAAATAAATTGAAAATAAGCACCTTGATCACAAACCGAAGACGAGTCAGTCAATTACACTAGAATTCCCCCACATTTATATTAGAACTAGTATTCTATGATAGACGTATCTATATTTTCATACCATCACTGAAATTGCAACCTTCATTCAAAAGTTATAAATGAGTTAGAAGAATCATTCATCATATCTAAAGAATTTAGCTGGTTAATGTGACTGAAGAAATTGCATAGTGTATATCTTAATCTAAAGTGAATATTCGATCGTCTCTGAAAATATTGAAACCTGGGCTACAATTCCTTATGTAGACTGTAAATTCTTTTTACTTTCTATTGTGTTACAAATGAAATTCTGATTTTTATTCCCTTGTATATTTTATAGGCAAAGACTCTTCAGTAAATACGAACTCTTGACGGCATATATATCATCGGTAGATATATACTTCATAACACTATTATTTCAATTATTTCAATTATTGATTGACTATGAGAATTACGTTCATTTTGACATTGCATCATAACAAAATTTAAGGTTTTGAATTTGAATATGTCGGTGTAATTGTATTTATAAGCGTATTTGCAATTCCTTAGATTTCCACGTGACACTTGTCATGCAATCAAGTATCTTTCACGCGAGCTTTCCGTGCAATCGGAATTGCATAGATATCGGAATTCAGTGAATTGCAGCTCACTTGTCTACAAAATCCCTTTAATCTAAGAATACTATACTACATAGAATAAAGGGACCAAAGTACATGATCTCTACAACAGTAATAACACATAAAAATAAATAACTTGTAATTTCTAAACCTGAGATGGAGAAATAAACAAATTATTCGGATATTGTAGCCTCATCCAATTTGTGAAAAGTTATCTCACTACCAGCATCTGAATGCTAATACTAGTTTTCCCAGCATTATAATAGAAGGTGTACTATTCGGATCATGCAGTAGGAGATAAAAGTGACCAATGCCAGCCAGACCTAACATGAGACCCGGAGTCTGCCCTGTATAAATTCCACAGGGCCAATTCGAAACATGGCTTCCATACTTTCTACTGCCGTATTTACCGATCTTGATAGCCATGGCTTTATATTGTTCTTGATTAAACATTTCATACGCATAAAAAAGCGGTTCACAATTCCCTCCCAGGCTATGGCAAAATGAATAGTTATCATATTCAGTAAAATCATGATTTCCTAACAATTACGTGATGGTAGACAAGGCAGCCAGACAATCTCTGAGATAGTTCGTATCCTGTAATATTTGAAATGCTTGTATGCGCAAAAGAAATATGCCTGGAGCACCATGACACCATGCCTTTGTATAATTGAATTTTTCCGGGTTCATTAAGCCTTGTTCCGGAGGCCTACAATCAGGCCAATTATTCAAGGCTGCGTTAAACCATTGGTTCTCATATTTAAATACTTATTCTGCAGCTACCCTGTATTTATTGTTACCATCCCTGAGAAACAACCCCAACAGGCTATATGCTATTCCAGCAGCACCGTGAGAAAATCCTGTTAAATTATGCTGAGGAGATTCTATCCAATTTGCCCTCGCATGCCATGACCAACTACTGCTATTCTTTACTACTGTAAGTACCAATTCGTCGCCAAGAATTATTGCTAAACCGTAGAATGTCTGTTCTTGCAATATTTCATAAATTTCAAGCAATGCTGGGATGGCACCTGCATTACCGGAAATAATATCCATAAGATGTTCAGTCTGCACATCTTTTGATAGATTTTTTAGTATGCTAATTGCTTTTCTATTAGCGAATTATTACTTAATCTGAGTCCCAATTTGGTGGCTACATATGCAGTGCCAACGCGTCCGTCATAAAGTCCAAACTGACTGATAGAAGTTGGGTCTGGACAAAAAATTGTAAAAATAGTCATATTGTGGTGAGTAAAAACGCATAACTTTATGTGTTGAAATCACAAATTATGCATTCAACAAGCATTATTCAATTTGGATAGTATTTTACAAACAATAAATGAATAGATGTATAGTACTCGAACCTACAAGCTGCTCAAGATCCAGATTGTCATTATGTTGACTATACAGGAAAGCCACTTGATTCGGTTTCCTATCTCTCGGTAACACTGATTATAATAATGAAAATTCTTCTTGTGAAATTGGAAGATGCTGTGAATTACAATAAAATAAAAACAACCGGTGCACTATTTAATATAAAAAGGATAACGCTTGATTAAGTGCTACATCATAATTTAAAATTAAAAATAATTATTACTATATGTCAATAGTATGAATAAAGTTCATTGAACCTCCAGGAAGTGAAGTAGTTCTGGCTCTTGTTAACTTCATTGCTGGTTTAAACAACTCAGATGGTGGTATAACAAATGCATTTCGTGCAGCCTTAATTATATCCATAACTTTTAATATATCTTCCACTATTTTTTGTTCGTTATCATTATTATCCATATTCTTATGCAAATTTTGGAAATGGTGATGCATATCTTCTGGCCAATAAAATGGCTTTTCCACTTGAACCCATTTTCCGAGCTTAAACCAGGAAACACCATGCAGATCACGTCTTTGAATTTCACCAGATTGAATGGATTCATGTGCATTAAACCAATCTTCAATCCTATCATCTACCCATCCATGGAGTCTCCAAAATAACGGATTTACATGTGAGGAATAAAACTCGCCCAGATAATCATATTTAGGATCATCCCACATCGGAGCAAAATCAAATGTCTCTCTTTGCTTTAATTCTCCAGTTTTTGGATCTGGTAATATTGCACCATTATAATTTGCCCATCTATTGTGCATCCAATTATGAATAGTAAATTCAATCAAATTTCCTAAAGCACCAAGTGAAAGTGTACCTAGAACTGTAGGGTTGGAGAATATTCTGGCAATAGGTCCCATTACATTATAAAAGAAATCTGAAGATTTCATAAAATCAATGATGTTGTTACTTTCCTCCTTTTGATCAAATGGAGGTAGAAATACCATGTTTCCAGATTTTAATGCATTAAACTGAAAAATTTTTTTTCCAGGGTTTGTCGGATCATCTTTTTCTGAATATACAAATTGAGGAGAGTTTGGCAAAGGCATAGATGATGTTTTCCAGCTTTGAATATAGGGTATCCCTTTAGATTCATATTCCATACGAATCATTGTTATCATTTTTCTATGCATATATAGAAAGTCTTCACCTGCTCCATTAGCCAGATTCAAAGATCCTCTTCCAGTAGGTTGATTTGGTTTTGTAAATGGTGGTCGTTCAAGATACCATCCTAACTCTCGTATTTTGTCTTTACTCTCCTCATTTAAAATATACCATACATAAACATTTTTATCAGAATTTGGGGGTGGAAGATCAATTACGCCACGCAATGTATGCCATACCGCATGTATTAATCTATGGCTCTTTGCAGCGACCATTTCTAGAGCACTTGGTATTATGGCTATTTCATGTATGTCTCGCGGTTCAACAAAATCTCTTTGTACTGCGATAAAACTTGCTGTTGCACCAGCTTTAGCAATGTGATCTCCTGAACCATGATCTTGTGCTCGCAAAACAGTTCCCGTTAAAGATAATCTTTGGTTAGTGCCATCTTTCCCCCATGAATGAGTAACTGAACCATAATATTTATACAAATAATCAAAGATTTCTGAATCCTTACGTCCTTGAGCAGTAAATTCGAAATTGAACTGGTCTTGTAGGATTTTAATAGATCCTTCAGTAATATCCATGAATAGTTTTTCTGCTTGTGCAGGCTGAGCAGGAAATGATAAAGTCCCTGTAATAGTGCCATCAGTTTGGACATTTAAAAAAAGCTCTGCTTCTGCAAACTTGATTTGATTAAAGTCATCTACGGGCGCTGGGTTATCTAAAAAACTTCTGTATGTGTAATATCCAGTTAGTTGTCTTACATCCATAAATCCTGATTTTACTTGATCTTAATATGTTTTGCTGTTGCAGGTTACTTATTTCATATATTGCATATGTTCAACGAATCTTATAAATAGATTCAAGACATATCTTCATGCCTAATTCTTGAAATTCGGTCGTAGAACGTTACTGTAACCAGAGTCATTGAATCATATCCACAGATGGACTGGAAAGGAGATCTAGCTAATCTATTAAATTCACAATATGCGGGTATTGCTAATGATGATACTACTGATTAACACTACTCTAGCGCTAACTTTTACAATCCAATCTAAAAAACAATATCATCGTGTACTATATGCATTTAAAAAGTGATCGTAAATACCATTTCAAGACAATGATGGCTGGAAAGGCTTGAACTACGTATGGAGCAGTATCTTGAAACTTCCTGTATTTACAAGATTATTATAAATAGTTCCCTCTATTACCAACGACCATCAAAACCTTCCATTTATATCTATGAGAATCTCAAGGTTATCAGAATATTTTGCATTATCGTATGCATTTGAATTATTTTTACACTGAATTGATATCACAAAGTCCCCTTGAAATAGTTTGAAAACGTTGATACAAGATAGATCAAACCCTACAAAAATTTGATATTTTGATTATTTAGACAGAGTTGTATTACTATGCGGGCTGCAAGCTCGGTACGTGGAACTCAGAACCAGGGCCTGCAGAGATAAACTGCTCCAACCAATTTGACTTCTTGGTTAGAATTAAAATATCTATAATGCGTTTAGCTTGCTGTTTTCCGACAGTCGACCCTAAGTTTTAGATTGTGTGAGATATTATGGCTTGTATTCTTAGGTTACAGTAATACTGGAACTTTCTGTGGAGTTTTCAATAATATATGTTGCTATCTCTTTATTGCCACCGTTACTATTGTTGACAAAACCATCTTTGTAACAGAAACTAAATAATTCCAATCTATTATTGAAGCTGTATCTGTAGTAGAATGATAGTGCGGATTTTGTTCCCTATCTGCAGAACCATCATAGGCTCCAATAACCACATATCCTTCTGCTTCAAATGGTTCGTAATCGCTATTCCAAATAGAGTCCAGATTTATCCGCAAGTCTGTATAAGAGGACATATACGCCATAATCTTTCCAAATTCTACGGAATCATGATCGTTTTCTCCAACTTGGTTGTGGCTTGGATCGGTGTGATTGTCTCTTTCGACGATTGCTATTCCTGGATTCAGCTCAGGATAGCCAATCATATCTAGATTGATTAGTCTATAAATATTGACATTATTATCCTTGACGAACTTTGCATAATGTTTTGAACCCAATAAACCTTGTTCTTCGCCTGAAAACAGTGCAAACAGTAGACTGTATTCAAGATTCTGAGCTTGGAGTATACGAGCCATTTCTAAAATGGCACTAACCCCACTTCCATTGTCATTTGCTCCGGGGGATCGAGAGGTAGCATCATTGATGTCCTCCATTCGCGAATCGTAATGAGCGCAGATAAGAATAGTTTTATCTGTCGTCCCATGTTTTTTACAAATTACATTTTTTAATTCAACGTTGGTTCCGCTTATATTTTCAGTATATTGATGATAAGAAACATCGTCGTACCCCATTTTTATGAATTCATTATTTAACCAATTGGCTACATCGTTAATATATATGGACTTGCTATGTCTAGTATGATATGAAGTCAACTTCGCTATACATGATTTCATTTCTTCAACCGAAACCTTATCTAATAATAATTTAAGATCACTGTCTAATTCTTTTAGTTTTTGAAATGGTAATGCGACGGGTTTAGTATATTGTTTCTTGGTCTTATCTGGAGGTGGATAATGTCTAGTTTTGCACATTTATATTCACTGGTGTTATCTCTGCTGAATATTAAATTGACTTATATGTTTTTTGTCAAAAGACTTTACCATACAGCGCATGTTCGCTGATACAAAGTATGTAAGAAAATTTGGTCAAACAATGCGATCTGCTTATTTTTTTGGCATACTACCTCCTCAGAAACTATCAATCTCAATTTGTGGAATGCAGTAGATGTCTAATATCTTTTCTATATTATGGATACATTTTCTTTAGGACAATTATTGTGATTTATGAATATGTCTATACTAATATTATTGGTAACACGATTTGAAGAGATAGTAACAGAGTGAGGAACAAGTTTAAATACTAACTAATGAATTCTCAATTATGAGCGAGAACAATAATAATTCATCAAAACTCTCCGCGGTACTCGAACTGAATAGTACTCAATACAGAGCAGAGGATCATCAGAAACTTGTATTTACTTTAAATAATAAATCCAACGAAACGCTAAGCGTACTGAAATGGCGTACACCGTTAGAAGGATTTAAAGATGATATGTTCAATGTAAGAAAGCAAGATGAGACTGCACTTTACCTAGGTAAAATCGTAAAGAGAGGTCTGCCAAAGCCAAAGGATTACATCACACTTGAACCAAATGGCTCAGCTTCTACAGAGGTTATTTTGGATGAGGCGTATGACATTACTGGATCTGGTAATTATGCTGTAAAATTTGTTTCTCCTATCTTGCATGTAGGCGAAGAAGAGCCTGCAGCATTAGCAGCGAAATTTTCAGAAAAACGGACTGTTGTTCCCCAACCTATCGCTTCAAATACCGTAGAATTTAAACTTCTTGAAGATAGGGGTCCAAGAGTTTCAGAAGGATTAGAAATAGAATTCAAAGCGCGAATTGCAGATTCACTTGTCCCTACCTTTAGTAATTGCTCAAATAATCAAGAAAGTCAAATAAATCAAGTTATACCAGAAGCAGAACGATACGCCAAGGAGTCACAGAACTTGTTGGCAAGCACTTTAGGCAGTGCGAGACCCAATGCTGCTCGTTACAAGGAATGGTTCGGGATTTACACAGCGCAGAACTACGGTACACTAAACACTCACTTTGATAAAATAGCAGGTGCCGTAACTAATAAGAAGATAACTTTTAATTGCACATGCGATGAAGCCGATCCAGATAACACGTTTGCATATGTTTATCCGGGTAGACCTTATGAAATTTTCCTGTGCAATTTGTTTTGGACTGCGCCTTTGACCGGAACTGATTCTAAAGCTGGAACTATAATACATGAGCTAAGTCATTTTTATGTAGTTGCTGGTACTTCCGATACTGGCGGAATTTATGGACAAAATGGATGCAGGCAACTCGCATTAAGAGATCCACAGGCCGCATTGGGTCATGCAGATAGTCACGAGTATTTTGCTGAGAATAATCCGAGACTCCTTATGTAGTCAAATAATTGGCTATATAAGAAGAATCAGCGAAAAAGTTCTAATGATAAATCCATATGTCAAATACTAGATTATCAATTATAACTCACAAATTATTATCGCATGAAAAGAAGGAAAGATACGGATACCTACTGGATGTTCCGACAAAAGCATTGTCAGAGCTAGAAAGAATTATGAAACAGTAGCGCGTAAAACAGTTTATAGGTAATAAAATCTTTATTAATATTCGTAACATGAAGGATGGTAAGAATAGCTTCCCATCTGAAATCTAAATTATAGACTAAATCAGAAGAAAATATTCAGACAGTAATTTCAATCAGAGAAGCATCTGGATCGGGTCATTCTCAAGATAAGTTAAACGTAGAGGAGATTCTTAGCAAAACAATTAGAGAATCAAATCAAAGACCCGCTAATTACAAATTTTATCCCAAGAACCTTGAACCTTTATGGATAGAAGCAACCAAATTGTTTATTCAAAAACTCGTTGAAAGCCCTGAAATTGCAATTGCCGATTTGGCTGAGGAAAATGACATATACAATTTGCTAAAATAATTAGTTCAAGTGCTTGTTTGCTGACGTAAATTGACTTTTATCGATATGACATTTAGTTTGTTATGTAAACATACTCAGAAGATTTAAAGGGAATCATATTCATTATGAATTATTAGTATTAGAAAGTTAGGTATGAAAAAATGTCATCAAAAGATAAGATAAAATTTGAAATTAAAGCTAAAGATAAATACTCTAAGAACAATCCAGTGGTGGTCAACTTTTCGATACAGAACCAGTCAGATGAAGACATCTGGGTTCTTTCCTGGCATACACCACTTGAAGGCATAAAAGGAAATATATTGAGCATAAAATGTAACGGGCAGGAAATTCTATATGAAGGTCCAATGGTTAAGCGTGGGATGCCCTCTAAAAACGATTACATACACATAGAGCCAAGAGGTTCAGTTTCAAGGGATGTAGATTTATCAAAAGCATATACGTTACCATCTGACGAAGAATGTTCAGTGGAGTTTGATGGGAAAGTTTATGACCTCGCGGCCTCAGGCGACATATTGCCAAAGCAGGCTGAAGAATATGAAACGATCCATATTCCAGGCAATAATATAAAGTTCCGAATTAGTAACGAATGAGTACAAATTTATTTAACAATAATTATTTAATATTGTGATATTTTTGTACTATATGAGTATGTCTGGTATTTAACACCATATAAATCATTTATGGTAATAGACAAATGCAAGCACTAGGAAATTAATACCAGTACATGGTTGAACGGAGTTACAATGGATTAATAGCTAGCTTGATGAGTATCCATCATTACTTTGTATTATTATTATTTGTTGTACTTAGACAGATAGGTTACATTATTAATTACCTACATGGGTTACACCTT
>AR_comb_assmDRAFT_10055346_pt1 | contig 12138 bp, 12 predicted proteins | sample ArasoioldDNA_FD_10543 | JGI IMG/M metagenome (IMG submission 10543) | reverse complement strand
CCGGATTCTATCGAGGCCCCCATCCTGTGTCAAACGAGTGCGGACCGCTTCCGGAGCCTGTTTCGACTGATGCGCCAGCGCTTCGAGTTCATGATTCAACTCGTCATCGCTGACCTCAATTTTCTCCAGCTCCGCAATGCGATCCAGTAACAACGACGACTTCACATCCTGTACCGCCTGATCTCTCTGCCCTGCGCGCAGCCGCGGCAGGTCCATCTTCTTCATGTCTTCCATCTTCATGCCCTGGGCTGCGAGGGCACGAAGTCCGCGCTCGAGACGGAGATCGATCTGGCGATCGACCAGCGATTCGGGCACTTCGAAATCATTGCGCTTGACGAGTTCGGCGACGAGTTTGTCTTTCGCTTCGCGCTCGGCATTGTGCTTGCGCTCGGCGATCATGTTCTCGCGAATCTGCTTGCGCACCTGATCGAGGCTGGTAAATTCTCCCAGCTCCTTGGCGAATTCGTCGTTGAGATCGGGCAACGTTTTTTGTTTAATAGCGTTGATCTTTACGGTGTAGATGAAGGTCTTTCCCGCCAGGCGCTTGTCGTTCAGATCTACGGGATAGACGACTTCAAACTCACGCGTCTCTCCGGCATTGGCGGCCCGCAAGTTCGCCGAGAATTCGGGCACGGTATTCTTGCCGCCGATCTCGATCAGCACCTCATCCATGTGTACGGGCTGAGTCTTGTCACCCTCATCTTTCGGCCGCCCGTCCATGGAAGCCTGGGCGAAGTCGCCGTCGCCGAGCGGGCTGCCCTCGATGGTAGTAAATGTCGCATGCTGCTCGCGGACGTTGTTCAGCGCCTCATCAACTTCCTCGTCTTTTACCTCGATCTGCGGATGATCGGCGCGCAGCTCCTTGTAACCCTCGACGGGAATCTCGGGCATGATCTCGAAACTCGCCTTGAAGCGCAGCGGCTCGCCCTCGTGAATGTGCAGGTCGGTGACGCGTGGCTGCGACACCGGAACCATGCCCAGCTTCTCCGCTTCTTTGCGGAAGTATCGCGGCACGAGCGCCTCCACGACATCGCTCTTCAGGTCTTCTTTAAATCGCTGCCGGATGATGGATGCCGGCACATGTCCGGCGCGGAACCCAGGCAGGCGCGCAACCTTCTGATACTTCTGAATCAGAGTTTCGGTTTCGCGCGTGACTTCTTCCGCAGGGATTTCGACCGAAATCTCGCGTTTCACTCCGTCTTGCTTGGTTTCGGTAGTTTCTGTAGGACTCACAATTTCCTTCTCGGCGTGCAGCTAAGTATGGGACCAAATTCACACGCCGTTAATCTTGAGTGTAAAGACAGAAGGAGAAGGGCGTCAAACGAATGAAGGGGTGGTATATACAGACGGCAAAATGGACCCTCCCCACATCTCCGGACCCATAATCAACCGATTTTGACTTTAGCCGGGCCCGCCCGCGCGTGGGGATCGCTTCGTGCGTGCGTTCGTTCGAGCGTGCTTTGGGAGCGCGCGAGGGGTTCTGAGCGTAATCGCGATATTACGCCAACTCAGGCTGATCCAGTTCGGGACCCAAGCGGTTCCCGCCACTTCGTGGCTTCCGCGAACCTTGAACTAGGAGGCTGTCGAGACTCGCTCCTAGGGATTTTCCTAGTGGCGAGAAGCTGCGCACTGCTCTATCAATGATTCGATCCTTTCGGGTGGCGCAGACCTTATCCAATTTTGAACAGACAATGCGACGATTGCCCGGCATCGGCATGCTATTTTTGAGCAGACCTCGGGGGGAGGGCTGTTCAAACTTACGTCCCAGAACTCTATTGATTCTGGGACGTTTTTTGTTTGCCTTGGATCAGGGGTCAGTGAGTGAAATAGGATTTATCGCCAGACTATTTATGAAGCTGGTCACATGAATTAGTGCTTTCAGTCACTGCAACACTTACCTCCACAACCCAACATAGACCATATCGAGAGGTGGTTGTTATGGCTTGCTTTTCCTGCCGATCAAAAAACGTGAAGGCGTTTACTAGCGAAATCAATATTCACTTTCCCGGGAAAGCAAATCAGACAAAGAGCCTCCTAGCGTACCCGAAGCTCCTTGTCTGTTTGGACTGCGGCTTGGCTGATTTTTTGCTGAGTGAAGGCGAACTACGAAATCTCAGGGAAACGGATTCGTCGGTGAGCTGCGAAATCCCCGCGGATGTGAATGTAAGTCTTCCGCCAAACTCCCCGCTACGGGATCAATAAGTGCAATAGAGATTTTGCAACAGTTGACTTCTGGCTGGCGGCTCTGGACGGTCTTCGGGGATCAGGTGTGATCTACGTCACTGACATGACGTGCTGGTTAGTGAAATATGCGATTTCAGGGGGTAGCTCACAATGAATTGGACACGACCTCTTGAACTGTTGCTGAAAGTGGTGTTCGGGTTTTGGCTTCTTGAGAAAATCCGAAAAGCTCCCGTCAAGAAGAGTGTGCCTGCATGACCTGTACGGCCTCTTCCTGACGCGATTTTATGGTTATGCGATTTTCCGGATCATCACACTCTCAAGTTCGATCTTTATTTCCCGCACTCTGTCCGCCCGCCGTTGGTGATCCAGGATTTCACCTTCTCTGTGGTTTTTCTTCGTGAAATAGAAGCGGTTCTCAAGCCCGATCTGATTCAGTTCGGCCCGAAGACGGGCTACAGTGCGCGAAATATAGGCATAGTCCACTAAGCTATTCTATCGCTGGGCAAGGTCATTTGTTGTAACCAGAATCCACACAAATTCCCCGCCCAAGCCATTGGCGATTAGCCATGCCACCAGGCGCGGCGCGTAAGTCTCTCCGTAAACCCCGTTGTGTATGGGTGAAGGAATGTTTAAGCCTCCTCCGGTGAACATGACTTCCGTGCCGCCTACATTAATCCGGCCGCGTCCCCGGCCAAGGCAGCACGAAATGAAGTGCGTGCAGTCGAAATCATTCGGCATCGGACCAATGTCTGCCAGAGGCAGGCCGGGCGTCAGTGTGACGCCGTTGATCACGGCCGGATATCCGTTCCTGGTTGCGTTCTTACCGTCATGGCAAACCCTGTTAAAAAACGCTCCCGCATAGCAAATCGCGGCCATTCGATTGTAGGACACGGCTTCGCCCTCCTGGGTACAAGTACGGTGAACTACTGATCGCAGCTTGCACCACAAACGCGAAATGGTCTATGGAGGCAATCTGAAGCCGTATCAACTGATCTGAAAAGCCGGCATTTCCTTGACAGAGCAGACCGGCAAGACAAGAACATCCGGATTTGGGGCGATGGCAGAGAAGAAAGTACGGTTCGGGCAGTTCGAGTTGGACTTCGGTCTCTTCCAGCTTTTTCGTTCAGAAGAGCCAGTGAGACTTTACCCTGGGCGTCCGTCTCCCTGAGCGCTTTGAGGGCTTTATCCGTCCCACTGGAAACTCGCGAGGTAGTCCGCGCATCAGCGCTCCAAAGAGAACGCTGATGCTGCAATCGCCGGGCAGCTACAATCCGGGATGAGATAACAAAGAACGTGTTATCGGCATCATCGAGCGTATGTGATTTGAAATTGTCCAGCCTTCTGTCCCGGCGCAAGGCGAGGCTTTTACACATCGACATCAATTCCATTGAAAGATTGGAAACTGCGAAGGGCCACCTCTTTCGACTTTCCAAATATTTTCCCCCGCACGATTAACAGCGGGCTTGCCTTAAAAGGCCTATCAAAGCTTAAAATCATGTTCGCATCGGTGCCCGCCTTTTGCTCGATAATCAGGTCGGGCGTTTCCGCTTCGCGAGGCCGATCAAGAACGACGGGCAGACTTTTGTTCGTCGCCGTGCTTTCGCTCTTCGCGATGTCCTCGCTCCCACTGGCGTTTACGTTCTGGCTCCTTGTCGGGCATTGGCTCAGTTCTCCCGTCTACCGAAGAATTCACGAAAGACGGGAACTCGTGTGCTCTGTGAACTCCGCCTTGGGCTTGTGAGACCAGTTCTCGACTGTCAAAATTGACAGTGGTCATCATCAGCGCGCGCATAGCACTCTCGTCATGGGTCACAACCCTATCTTTAATAATCGACGCAGTGGAACAGAAGCTGCTCAAAGCGGAGATGTGCATGCGTGGGATAACTTCCATTTTGATTCTTTGGCTCAGTGTAGCCGGGTTGGTTGCATTTGCCGACAACGTCCTCATGGCTCAGCCTGCGGGGCAAACCCCCATCGGTGTTTCAGGCCCCGTCGCCCGTGCGTCCGTGGACCCCAACAAGGCCCCCTCAGAATTCAATCACCACGTTGCCGGTTGGGCGCTGATGGGAGTCGGACTCCTCGTCCTCGCCTCATTTCTTTCTCCGGATCTCCGCGTCCTGCGTTATGGCTGGCCCGTCCTGTTCCTGCTTACAGGATTGTTCCTGGCACTCTGGAGCGACGCTGAAATCTGGCCGCGCGGCAATATGAACTGGGCCTGGCTTCTGCACCACGACAAGGAGGCGGGACAGCACAAGATTTACGCCCTGCTCCTCATCACCATGGGCGTCATTGAGCTTCTTCGCGCACGCGGTTCCCTCAATCGCTTCTGGAGCGCCTGGGCATTCTCCATTCTTGCCATCGTTGGCGCGACCATGCTACTCGTCCACGATCACACCGCCGGCTCTGGTGCGAATTCGCTGGAAGCGCGCGCGTATTTAATCAACCCTGCCCTCGGTCCGGATGGCAAACCGCCCGCTCCTCATGAGCCGGATCCCATGCCCGCCATGGATCACTCGACGATGGATATGGATCATTCCGACGTGCTCATGGGTGCCTCTAGCATGGATCATTCCTCCATGCTGCCCAGTATCGATCCGGCTCTGACCAATAGTCCCTCGTCCAGCCATCACCACCACATGACGCCCTCCATGCTGCTGGTCGAGCGCGAACACTTTTGGTTCATGATCGTTGGCCTGGGCGTGGCGCTGTTCAAACTTATTTCTGATGGTGAATTCTGGCGCCGACGCATTGTGCCCTACGTTTGGCCAAGTGGCATGGTGCTGCTGGGCATATTGCTGGTCTTTTATAGAGAGTAACTCCACAACGCACGCGGTCTTAAGACGTGGACCTGAATCGGACGCCCCGCGCGGAGGCATCGGATAAATTCCGACCATGCCTTTACCGTACCGTCTGGATAACCGAAGCTGAACTCTTGCTGATGTTGGAGTTGCCGTGATACGTCGCCGTGACCTTGGTCGAGCCCACGGGCAGCGACGAGATTGTCAGCGTTGCCTTGCCGCCGCTGAGTTGAGCTGTGCCCAGCACAGTCTTGCCCACCATGAAGGTAACCGGCCCTGTGGGTTTCACCGTCGGCGACGAAATTGTCGCAGTGAACGTCACTGCCTGACCTTGCGCAGACGGATTCAGCGACGAGGTGAGCTTGGCAGCGCTCGTGGCCTGAAGCACGACCTGATTCAGCACGGCAGACGTGCTACCCGAATTGGCTGCGTCGCCCAGGTACACCGCCGTCAGCGGAAAAGCGCCAGCGTTGAGATTGGACCGGGTTAGAGTCGCTACGCCGCTGCTGTCCAGTGTTGCCGAGCCGATTACATAGCTACTCCACCTGAACTGCACTTTTCCTGTCAGAGTGACCGATCCGGGCGAGGTAACAGTCGCGGTCCAAGTCACCTTCTGGCCGTAGATGGAAGGGTTCAAGCTGGAACTGAGGGTAGTCGACTCAGCCCCGGTGTTCAGCAGTACGCTCACTGTTCCGTAGCCGCTGCCATTGGAGTACAGGTTTGCTACTACCACGTCAGGCTTGCCGTCTCCATTCAAATCCGCCACTGCGATTGAGGTGGCGGACACTCCTAGTGAATCGTAGGTCACAGCGGTCGGAAAGGTTCCGTCGCCATTGCCCAGGAGCACGCCCACTGAACCATCCGGGCAGCCACTGCTGTCGCAGCCGTTCGCCACAAGAAGGTCGGCTTTGCCATCTCCGTTCACGTCCACGACCGCCACCTGTTGAGGCTCACATCCTCCAGAGCCAAGAAGTACCGTGGGGATGAATGTTCCGTCACCGTTCCCGAGCAGCTCGGTAACGTAGCCTTCCCCGCTACAATCCCCCCCGTCCCAGTCGCGTTCGCGACGACTAAGTCTGGCTTGCCGTCCGAATTCACGTCTGCTACCGTTACGGACCAAGCGTAATTCGCACCCGAGGAATAATTAACCGGCACTTGGAAGGTTCCATCGCCGTTGCCCAGTAGCACGCCCACCCCAATGAGGTCGGCCGAAAGCAGGTCCAGCCTACCGTCCCCGTTCACATCCGCTATCGCTACCGACTCGCTCTGGACGTTGCCGTAGGTCGCCGCTGGTTGGAAGGTTCCGTCGCCGTTGCCCAAAAGTACGCCCAAGTTCCCACTCGGATTAGCCAGGTTTGAGACCGCGAGGTCGGGTTTGCCGTCTCCGTTCAGGTCACCAATCGCGACAGAATATGGAAAAGTGCCGCCCGTTCCATAGACTACAGCCGGTTGGAAGGTTCCGTCGCCGTTACCCAGCAGCACAGCTATGTTCGAGGAGAACGCGTTGGCCACAGCTAGGTCGGGCCTGCCATCTCCATTCAAGTCTGCTATCGCGACAGCAAAAGGTTGCGATCCGCTCGAACTATATGGGACCGCGGGCCCGAAGGTTCCGTCGCCTTTGCCTAGCAGCACAGCCACTGTGTCGGCATAGTTCGCCACGACAATATCCTGCTTGCCGTCGCCGTTCAGATCGCCGACCGCTACCGATACGGCACCGATCCCGCCTGAATTGTAGGCGACCGCCGGCAGAAAAAGGGGAGGGCTTGCATCCAGCGGCGTGGGCACAACTGTGGGCTTCGCAGGTCGTTGACCTCCGCCCATTAATTGTGCCGGAGCCACCAGAGCGATCAGGATGGCGAAGATTGTGGTGAACAGAGGATTGACACTTATAGCTCGGGCACTCGGTACGGGCTTGCGGGTCTTGGGAAACCTCAAGTGTTGTGTGTGAGTCCGCATGGCGATCTCCTTCCAAGTCCGCGAGTATCATGCACGAGCATGCGGACTGCGCCCAAGAACAGGAGGGCCTGCTCAGACAGAATCGGCTTTCTGCGAAAGACTCTGGTGAGGTGTGTCGCGAGGTACACGAGGACAATGCGCCCTGACGGCACGCTTGTCAAGAACGCAGTTGGACGAGACTTGTGCGCCCAGTCAGGGGCCGAAGCCTAGACATCCTGTCCAAAGTGGCAGACGCGGTTGAGCCCTTTCCACAGTCGACCTTCGATGCACTCTTCCTAAACGATATAATTTTCGCCGCGAATCGTTGCTGAAATATTTCGCGCGTGAAAGCCCATGGCCTTGGCCACACGAAAATTCGGTACCACTTGTCCGATCTGCAAACACTTCTGTTTTCTCAGCTACGTTGAGATCGAAGAGACGGCCTCGGCGGGCGAATTGCGCGCCAAACTTCTGCAGCAGGGATGGCTGGGGGAGTTGGCACGATGCGACGATCCGAAGTGTAGTGGCGAGACCTTCTGCGCCTGGAATCAAGCGGTGTTCCCGCGCTAGCCGTCGTGGGGTTGCCCAACAAGTTGCGTCCTTACGAGCGTAGCGCAGCCTCCCTGCCGGCTGTCGCAAGGGCACCTTGCCCCGCTTCCTCTGTGATGTAATGGCCAAGTGTCCTGGCTCACAGTCCTCAATCGCGAAGTGATCGGCTGCACCCGCTGCGCGCGACTCGTCGCCTATCGCCAGCAAGTGGCTCGCGAGAAGCGCCGCGCCTATCGCGACTGGGAGTACTGGGGCAAGCCCGTACCGGGATTCGGCGATCCTGACGCGCGCGTCCTCATCATGGGCCTGGCTCCTGGCGCACACGGTTCGAACCGCACCGGGCGTCCGTTCACTGGCGATGCGTCAGGTAACTTCATGTATCCCGTGTTGTACGAGACGGGATTCGCCAGCCAGCCGACCGCCACCGATCGCAATGACGGCCTGAAACTCAATGATCTGTACATCACCGCCGCCGTCCGTTGCGCGCCCCCCGACAATAAGCCACTGCCTCACGAACTGGCGGAGTGTTCCATCTTTCTCGATCGCGAACTTGCCGGACTGGACAAGGTGACAGTCGTAGTGGCGCTGGGCAAGATCGGTTTCGATGCCTACTTGAATTACCTGAAGCGTCGCGGACTGCTTCCCAGCCGCCAACCTTACCTCTTTAAGCACGGCGCCCATTACCAGATGCCCGACGGTAAGGTGTTACTGGCGTCGTATCATCCGTCAAATCAGAACACGCAAACCGGCAAGCTGACGCGGGAAATGTTTGTGAAGATATTCAAGCAGGCGGCAAAACTTGCCGATAGATGAGGGGAAGCGCCGCGAGCCTGGACTGTGGAACCTCCCCTCGAAGGGGTTGCAGCCGACAAAGCAGGTTACGGACTGGGGCGGCGCTTCCTTGCCGTCCTGCCACGCACGCTGCGGAGGCACGGAGCAATCAAGCAATTCCTATCTCCGTGCCTCCGTGGTGAGTCCACCGCTACTTCAACTTCGTCACCGTGACTTCCAGTTGATACTGATGCTTTGAGTTTGGGTCGTCTACGACTCCGACGACCATGGACTTGCCCAACACTGCGACGGTGCTGGCTTCCATTCTCATTTGACGAATTGCTGGATGCATCGTCTGCTGCTGCTGTTCCGGGACGACGAAGTTGGTCAGGTCGGCGCTCACCTTTAGCGATACGTTTTCTCCGAGGGATGCCACGTCCGACCGATCCGTCAAACGACAGCGGATATTCATTCCGACGTCCAGGTATTGAAATTCTCCTTGCTTGGACTCGACGGGCACCTTCGTTCCAATCTTGATCTCATTCCAGTCGTTCGAGCGGGAGTGCATGGAATACTGCCGCGTGTTGATCTTCTTACCGTCGTCCATTTCATTCAGCGAAAAGTCGAGGCGGTAAGCGTACGTTGCCTTCTCGTCTTCGGCCGCCTTGGGCGAGTCCGCTTTCTGGGCACAAACTCTTGTGGGGCCTGCCGCAATTGCCGCCAGAGCCAGTGTCATTGCCAAAACCGCCTTCTTCAACATGGAATTGTTCTCCTTTGTGTCTATCGAACTTGTGAATCACTTCCGTCGGATCCCGCTTCTCGCATCTCCTGCTCCCGGTCTCTGTCCATCGCCTCTTTTCTGGCTCGGGCAACCAACACTGCCTCATCGTGGAATTGCGCGACGTAACTCGCCAGGATTTGTTCCTGCTCGCTCATGGGGTGCGGTGAGGGGAACTGATCGAGTTTGGGAACGGCTGCGACCACGGGCGCGGGAACCAGTGCGTGAGTTCTACGGGCCTGGCGTGGCCGCGGGATTGCATTGGCATCGTGGTGTGCTACGTTTTTTTCTGGCCCCGCGTCGTGGTGCTCCGTCGAGATCGGATGATCTGCAATCGCCGGATGCGACGGTGCACGCGATCTCCAGGCCAGTGTGACCACTATTAGAAGTACCGCCGATAGCGCAGCCGCGAGACTCCACCTCCACCATGCCTCGTTTGCTAATGGCGCTGCGGAACGCAGATGGGCCAGAACACGCTCTTCCAGCCCCGTGCGGGGTTCGACTGCGGCGTATTTCGCGAGCGCCACATCGAGTACGCGGTCCAGTTCGTCGCCTCTGCTCTGTTTGTCGACTTCCGCCATATGCTTCACCTTCATCTGCTCGTTGATCTTATGGACAGCTTGTCTTTAAGAATCTGTCGCGCGCGAAAGACGCGCGATCTCACTGCCGCCTCGTTGATGTTCAGTGTCGCGGCAATCTCCCGCGGCGTCATTTCTTCGATTGCCGACAGGATCAGGGGCGCGCGCAACTTCTCAGGCAAGGCGGCAATCAGTTTTTCGAGAACTGCGCTAACCTGTGTTCCCTGAATCGTCTGATCCGCGGACGCATGCGGCGAAACAACTTCCCGCGTCTGTTGCTCTGGCTGATCCAGCGGAATTTCCTGTCTGAGTCCCCTTCGTTGACTGCGGTCGACCGCGACCCGCCAGGCAATGCGCGCCAGCCAGGTCTTCGAATCTTCTACCGCGGCCAGCTTCGAGCTGTAGCGCAGCACGCGCAGGAACGTCTCCTGCGTGGCATCTTCGGCTTCGTGATGTTGGCGAAGAACCGCATATGCGATGCGATAGACGAGCCGCGAATGTTGACGGACCATTCCTTCTATAGCTTCATCTCGGCTGCGCTCGGCCGTTCCCGCTCCGCTCAGGATCGCCTCTCCTGCCAGCACTCGTCTGCCCTCAATCATGAAGACCGCTCTTGGGATGATTCTGTTCAGGAACTTCTGGAGGGAGAACGTCCGTAGAGACGTTGCTTGCAACGTCTCTGCTGATGGCGCCTAGGAATGACGGGTTCGTGGTGCTGTCGGCAGAGACGTAACAAGTTACGTCTCTACGAGATCCCCACCATCACCGGTTCCGTTTCCAACCGCACGCCCCAGATTTCCTCAACGCGCTGCTGGATTTGATCTTTCAGGGCAAGAATTTCGGCGGCAGTGGCTCCCCCACGGTTGACGATGGCGAGGGCATGTTTGCTGGAGATCCCGGCGCGTCCGAATCCGTAGCCGCGCGTGAAGCCCGAGTGCTCGACCAGCCACGCAGCGGAAACCTTGCGGCTCTTCTCGAGCGCGGGATAGCTCGGAATCGTGAGCTTCTTGGCGTCGGCGCGCTTCTTCAAGTCTTCGTGCTGCTCTTCCGATAGCACGGGATTCTTGAAAAACGATCCCGCACTCTGGCAGTCTGGGCCGCCCTCAACAATCAACATACCCTTGCGCGCGCGGATATGACGCACGGCCTCTCGCGTTTCGGCGAGGTTGGGCGCAGTTTCGCGGCCTTCGAAGTGACGCTTAAGGTCGGCGTATCCCAGGTACGGTTCGCCACCTGGCACGAGCGCAAAAGTGACCCGCAAAATGATGAAGCGTCCACGCTCGGTCGTATTGAAAATGCTTGAACGATACGAGAACCCGCAAGCCTCATTGCAAAGCTCGCGCACCTGATTGTCTTTGAGATCGAAGACCTCGACCGACTCGATCGTGTTCGAAACTTCCTGCCCATAGGCGCCGACATTCTGTACCGGCGTGCCACCGACGCTCCCGGGAATTCCGCTCAGGCATTCCATTCCGGCGCAGTGGGCCATGACCGCGTGGGACACGAAGCGGTCCCAGGATTCTCCGGCGCCCGCATCAAACAAAGTCCTGCCATCGGGTGCTTCGCCCGCAGGCCGCTCGATCCCAGTGATTCCGATCTTCAGCACCAGGCCCGGCCAGCCCGAATCGGCGACCACGAGATTGCTCCCGCCTCCGAGAACAAAAAGCGGAAGATCCTTAGTCCGTGCATAGCGAACGGACTCTTCCACGTCTGCGATCGATTTTGCCTCGACGAAAAAGCGAGCGGCCCCTCCGATGTGCAAGGTCGTCAGCGGCGCGAGCGGAATGTATTCCTGCACCTGCATCGATGATTCACAATATACAGCGATTTATCCGATTTCTTTGTGTTCTCGTGGCGTGCACTGCAAGCACGCCGTGGTTTCCAGTTAGAATAGAAGAAACTCAAATCAGGAGACCAGCAATGCCGATGTATCCAGAAATCATGTGCGTTCCCATGCGCGAGGAACTGACCCGCCTGGGGATCGAAGAGCTTCATACGACGGAGGAAGTCGACAAAGCGGTGAGGACTCCCGGCACCACGATCGTGGTCGTGAACTCCATTTGTGGTTGCGCTGCCGGGCGCATGCGCCCTGCCGTTCGCATGGCATTGCAAAGTGGGCCTCGCCCAGACCACGCGTACTCCGTCTTTGCCGGACAGGACACCGCAGCAACCGAGCGCGCCCGCAGTTATTTCACCGGATATCCGCCGTCTTCGCCGTCGATCGCGATTCTGCGCGACGGTCAACTTGTCTACATGATGCCTCGCCGCGACATTGAATCCCGCGAAGCTCCCGCCATTGCCGCCGACTTGAAAGCTGCATTCGATCGTTTCTGCAGCAAGCCGGCCGCCATCGGGTAGCGCCGCAGTCATCCGGCTGTCTGGCGGGCATCTTGCCCGCCGACCGGTCGCCCCTCATCCTCATCACTTGCCCGCTCTCACAACAAAATCCACCGCGCCGGGTTTCTATAGCCAACGATGTACTCTGCGGCCCGAAGCCACCGCACCGCTGATTTCCGCATCTAGCTTTACGCGCTCCTTCGGACTT